>Ga0308162_1001270_pt1 | contig 20971 bp, 15 predicted proteins | sample PhySR2_FD_201370 | JGI IMG/M metagenome (GOLD analysis project Ga0308162, IMG submission 201370) | Phyllosphere microbial communities from UC Gill Tract Community Farm, Albany, California, United States - DLSLS.R2 | ecosystem: Host-associated > Plants > Phyllosphere > Unclassified | place: USA... | reverse complement strand
CCATCGAATTGCTGCACCGCGTCGGCATCAAGGATCATGACGACATCATGGGCAGCTTCCCGTACGAGCTGACGGAAGGCGAGTGCCAGAAAGTGATGATCGCCATCGCGCTGGCCAACCAACCGCGCCTGCTGATCGCCGATGAGCCGACCAACGCCATGGAACCGACCACGCAGGCGCAGATTTTCCGTCTGTTGGCGCGCCTCAACCAGAACAACAACACCACCATTCTGCTGATCAGCCACGACCTACAGATGATGAGCAAGTGGGCCGATCGGGTGAACGTGCTGTACTGCGGGCAAACGGTGGAGAGCGCCCAGTGCGAAGAGTTGCTGGCGGCGCCGCACCACCCTTACACCCAGGCGCTGATCCGCGCCATGCCGGACTTCGGCCGCTCGCTGCCGCACAAAAGCCGGTTGAATACGCTGCCGGGCGCCATTCCTTCGCTGGAACACCTGCCGATCGGCTGTCGCCTGGGGCCGCGCTGCCCTTACGCGCAGAAGAAGTGCATCGAAACGCCGCGCCTGCGCCCGGTCAAAAACCACTTCTTCGCCTGCCACTTCCCGCTGAACATGGAGGAGCAATAACATGGAAACGCTGTTGGAAGTGCGCAACCTGAGCAAAACCTACCGCTACCGCACCGGGCTGTTTCGCCGCCAGCACGTCGAGGCGGTGAAATCGGTCAGCTTTACCCTGCGCGAAGGCCAGACGCTGGCGGTGATCGGCGAGAACGGCTCCGGCAAATCCACGCTGGCGAAGATGCTCTCCGGCATGGTGGAACCCACCGCCGGCGAGCTGCTGATCGACGATCATCCGCTAGCGTTCGGCGATTATCGTTACCGCAGCCAGCGTATTCGCATGATTTTTCAGGATCCGAGCACCTCGCTCAACCCGCGCCAGCGCATCGGCCAGCTGCTGGATGCGCCGCTGCGGCTGAACACCGATCTTGAGCCCGCCGAACGCGAGCAGCGTATCAACCAAACGCTGCGCCAGGTCGGCATGCTGCCGGATCACGCCTACTACTATCCGCACATGCTGGCCTCCGGGCAAAAACAGCGCGTCGCGCTGGCCCGCGCGCTGATCCTGCAACCGAAGGTGATCGTCGCCGATGAGGCGCTGGCGTCGCTGGACATGTCGATGCGCTCGCAAATCATCAATCTGATGCTGGAGCTGCAGGAAAAACACGGCATTTCCTATATTTATGTCACCCAGCACCTCGGCATGATGAAACATATCAGCGACCAGGTGCTGGTGATGCACGAAGGGGAAATCGTCGAGCGCGGCAGCACCGCGGAGGTGTTGGCGGCGCCGCTGCACGAATTGACCAAACGCCTTATCGCCAGCCACTTCGGCGAAGCGTTGACCGCCGATGCCTGGCGGCGCGACGGCGGCCGCTTCTGAGTCACGCCTTCACGTCAAACCCGCTGCGGCGGGTTTTTTATCGCCTTGCGCGCCTGCCGCTTAGCAAGAAAGCGCACATGCAAATTACATTCTTGTTATATATCCTTATATTTTATTCCTTTCAGTTATTGATTAGTCCGTAACATTATTTTATCTCGCCAGGGCGATCGGTGAGGATATCCCCTACGTTGCACTTCTCATACGACAGGATATCGCACTGATGAACAGCAATCGCCATCGCCGCCTTACGCAGTTTCTGCTCACGCTGGCAGCCGGTTTTTCTGTTTACGGCCACGCCCTCTGCTGTGATGAGCTGCGCTAAAACCGCCTTTCGCCCCGCCTGCGGGCATGTTGCCTCTTTGTCCAGCCGACGCTGCCGCGCGCAGCGGCGGCTGTTGATCATGATTAAGGATTGACCTATGGAACGACTCCGTCGACAACATAATGCCCAGTGGTATCACGAAACCCAAAGCAGCGTGCGGGGCGATGCGCCGCTGGAACCCCAGGCGGCCACCCTTCGCGATCGCTTTCTGCTGGGGCTGGGCGCCTTCGCCGATGAAGCCTTAAACAATGCGCTCAGCGCTCGCGCCGGGGTGTTCAGCGCCTCGTTGGCCGGTTACCACGCGCTGTTTCCCGACCAGGTGCCGCTGTCACGATACGTGACATTGTCACCCTACGATCGCCTCAGCACCGCGTTGACCGTCGCTCAGGTGACGGGCGTGCAATCGCTTTGTAGCCACTACGCCGCCCGCCTCGCCCCGCTGCACAGCCCGGACGCCTCCCGGGAAAGCAATATCCGCCTTGCTCAGATCACCCAATATGCCCGCCAGCTTGCCAGCCAGCCCACGCTGATTTGCCGCAAGGCGCTGCAACAACTCGCCGACGTCGGGCTGAGCCCGGCGGATATTGTCACCTTTTCGCAGGTGATCGGTTTTGTCAGCTATCAAGCGCGCGTGGTCGCCGGCGTCGCGGCGTTGGCCGGCCGCCCGGCGGTGGTAGTGCCCGGCTTTCCTAACGTCGAAGACGCCGATGGCATCGCTTTCAGCGCCGACGAACTGAATTGGTCTGCCCGCCTGCCACCGATCGACGCGGAAACCGCCGCCGCCGAACAGCTTGATGTGTTGGATCAAAGTCACCCGCAGGCGCGCGCCGAATCTTATTATTTGCTGTTAGCCCACGACGCCGCCACCCTGCGCGAGCGCAACGGGGTGTTCAACGGCATCAATGCCGAAGGATATGGGTTATCGAGTCGCCTCAAGGCGCTGGCGACGCTGGCGGTCTCGCGCATCAACGGCAGCCGTTACTGCGCGGCCACCGTCGCGCAAGAATTGCAGGATGAGGGATTGGTTCAGGCGCTGTTCGCCGGGCTGCCTCAGGGGCTGGCGTATACCGAAGATTCGGTAAAACTCGCAGTGATGCGCACCGCCGCCGAGCTGACTCGCGCACCTGAGAAGTTCACCCCGCAGAGCGTGCAGCCGCTGTTCAACAGCGGCCTGGATCAGGCGCAGGCGCTGGAGGTGATCCTCACCGTCGCGCTCTACGCCTGGGAAAACCGCCTGCGCCAAACGCTGGGCGATGCGGAACCGGCACAGACTGCCCTGTAATCTATCAATGAGTTGGCGGCCCATTTTGCCGCTAACTCATCGCCCGTCCTTTTGAGAGATAAATATCAATAATCATTTAAATTTCAAATTTAAAACCAAATAATTTAATTAAATTAGTGTTAAACTCCATTTTTCTCTATTTTATTCTCCCATCGCACTTCGAGAAAATTATCACTGTAAACAGGATAATAGGCAGTTCGTGCTCGCCTCTCATTCTGTAACTGCATTTATCTCAGAATCATCAAAACAAGGTTTTAACCCTGCTAATTAATAGAGGCACCCATTAATTTCTCTACATTTTCACCGGTGGCTGCCTTGTTATTTAGTCTCTATGATTAAGCCGATAGCGCCGTTGTCACTCCTCATTTTAAATATCCATTCAATAAACGGCTGCCATCAACCCCATTATTTTCACTTTCTATCACAGCAAAAAATATTGTGAGGCTAACTTATGTCTGAACAAGAACTTAAATCCAGCAACAATATCGTTAACGTTATTGTCGTCATCGATACCGATGCGCTGATAGAAGCATTCGAGAATAAAAACCCCAGTCAGGATGCCGGCAGCCCGACGGGCATCGGCCACCAATATGCCTATATGGTCGTCACTTCCGAACAGGTGATCGGCGGCTCCGGCACGGCGGACCTGAATTTTAAAGCCAATGTCGGCGACGTCATCCGTTGGACCGGCACTTCCGAATCGGCAAATTTCGATGCCGGCGTCCTGATCTATGGGCTGCCGCAGTTTGGCAGCGGCACCCAGGTTTTCTCCAACCCGACATTCAAAATGTACACGCGCAGCTCGATGATGCCTGCGCAAAATACCGTATTCCCCGTCACTTTCACCAACCAAACCTATTGGTTCATACAGGCTGACATTACCAATACCGGCACGGAAAACTATTGCATTCAATTTGGCCTTTATTATCGACCAAACGGCGGAGACCAAAAACTATTAGGTTACTTCTATTGGGATCCGACTATTACCGTCGGCAATTAACACGTATTTCAGCAACCATTAGAAGAGAAATGATTATGGCCCCTAGGGGCCATAATCATTGCCGGGCACGGGATAAACTTAAATTTTTCTATCCATTTTGCCGCCGCAACCACTCGCTGGCGGCATCGAAAAACTTCTGCGCCAACGGCGTGGCGCGCTCCGACATATCGACCACCACCGCCGCATGACGCGGCATGGCGGCGATGGCCACCGGACGCCGCTGCAATGCCGGCATCAGCGGCGATTGCAGTTGGCCGCGCGGGAACAACCCGCAGCCCAACCCGACGAAAATCCCCTCCAGCAGTTGGAAGATAGAGGTAGTTTCCAGCCGCGGGTGCAGCGTCAATCCAGCGTCACGGAAATGCTGATCGAGATAGCGGCGGAAATAACGCGTCGGCTCGGCCAGACACAGCGGCAAGGCGGCCACCGCCTCCAGCGGCAACGGCGCATCCCCCACCAGCTTAGGGAAATGCTGCGGATGAAACACCAGCTCGACGCCGGTTTCCACCAGCGGCTGCGATTGGAAATGCAGTTCTTTCAAGGTCGACAGCTCGAAAAAGCCGATGCCGATATCTACGGTGTGCGCCGTCAGCGCCTCCAGCAGCTGATCGGCGCTCAGCACCGCCAACCGATAATCAAGATGGGGATAACGTTCGCTGACCGCCTTGAGCATTTCCGCCACCGAGATGCTGCACTGCGGCACCACGCCGAGGCGCAACGTGCCGTGCAAGCCGTGCTTGAGCGACTCCACCTCCAGTTTCAGCCCTTGGTAGACCGAGACGATCTCGCGCGCCCACGCCAACACCCGTTCTCCCTCGGCGGTAAAGCCGCCGAAATGGTTGCCGCGGTTAATCAGCGAAACGCCCAGTTCTTTTTCCAGATTTTTCAATCGCATGGACAGCGTCGGCTGGCTGACGAAGCTGGCTTCCGCCGCCCGGCCGAAGTGGCGCTCCCGTTCTAAATTACACAGATAAATCAGTTGTTTAATATCCATAGCGCGGCTCAATGATCGGCATTCGCACCAGTATACCACCGGGCGCCGCCGCCCGCCCGGTGAGTCAGAGTTTGAGCTTCACGTAATCCGCCAGGCGCGAGAACACGCCGCCCTGCGGCACCGCCCGCAGCGCCACCAGCGGCAGGGTTTTCACCACCTGGCCATTGTCGCTGATGCGGATCTCGCCGACGATTTGTCCTTTGTTGACAGGCGCTTCCAGCCGCGCAACGTTGAGCACGTACTGCGCCTTCAGCTTGTCCGCCTCGTTTTTCGGCAGGCTGAGCGACTGGTCCTGCGCGCTGCCGACCGGCAAGCGGTGGCTTTCGCCGTACCAGATCGGCTCTTCCCCCAGGCTCTGGCCGGCGCTGAACAGGTGTACCGTGCTAAAGTCGCGCAGCCCCCAGCTCAGCAGCTTGCGCGCCTGTTCCTCGCGGCCTTTTGAACTTTTGCCGCCCATCACCACGGCGATCAGACGGCGATCTCCTTCGGTGGCGGAAGCGATGATGTTGAAGCCGGCCGAGGCGGTGTGCCCGGTTTTCAGGCCGTCGACGTGCAGGGTCTTATCCCACAGCAGGCCGTTGCGGTTCTGCTGCGTGATGCCGTTCCAGGTCAGCGATTTCTCGCTGTACATATGGTATTCCGCCGGCTCGCTCATGATGATGGCACGCGCAATCACCGCCAGATCGCCGGCGGTGGTGAACTGCCCCGGCGCATCCAGCCCGTGTACCGTTTCGAAATGGGTGTTCTGCAGGCCCAGCTGCGCGCTCTTCTCGTTCATCAGCTTGACGAAGTTGGCCTGGCTGCCCGCCACATAGTCCGCCATCGCCACGCAGGCGTCGTTGCCGGAATCGATGATGATGCCGCGGCTGAGATCGCGTACCGTGACCCTGTCACCAGGCTTCAGGAACATCAGCGAGGAGCCTTTGAACACCGGGTTGCCCTGCGCCCAGGCGTCTTTCCCCACGGTGACGACATCGTCGAGGCCAATCTTATGCTCATCGAGCGCATGGTCGATCACCAAACCGGTCATCAGTTTGGTCAGGCTGGCCGGATTGCGCCGCTCGTCGGCATTGCCGGCAGCCAGCACCTGGCCGGTGGTGTAATCCATCAATACGTAAGAGGCGGCGTCTATCGCCGGTGGAGTCATGGTGGGAAAATGGGACGCCGTTTCCGCCGCCTGCGCTGCTAAAGGCAGTAAGATACCGCCGATCACCACTGATACTGAACGCTTCACGCTGTGTTCCTCAGGCCCGCAGGCTAAATAAAATGCCAATATAATCCGCGAGATAGACTGCATGAATTCACTTTCAGGCGAAACCATTACTCTTTTGCAGCGGGTGTCTTTATGCAACCATTTGTTTAGGTCAGCGTCCGCCTGCGATAGATATGCTCTATGCCGCCATTGCCCCATTCGATTAGACGCCTGCCTGCCGCGCCCCTAAACTTGTGACATAAATACGCAAGACGCATAAAAAAGCGTTTACTTTTTAGCTACAACCACCTGCGAAGTGTCACCATGAAATTCAAACCGTCAATCAAGCCTTATACCGGCCCAGCGGGCGGCTGGGGTTCGCTTGAAGCCACCACCCGCTTTGTCCTCGACAGTAAACAAACCCTAAAAAACATGCGCAACCTGATGCGCGTCAACAAGGCGCGCGGCTTCGACTGCCCCGGTTGCGCCTGGGGCGACGACAACCACAGCACCTTCAGCTTCTGTGAAAACGGCGCCAAGGCGGTCAGTTGGGAAGCGACGCGCAGCGCCGTCGAGCCAGAGTTCTTCGCCGCGCACAGCGTCAGCACCCTGCAACAGCAGAGCGACTATTTCCTCGAATATCAGGGGCGCCTCACGCATCCGATGCGCTACAACGCCGAAACCGACCACTATGAGCCTATTCATTGGCCGGACGCGCTGGCGCTGATCGCCAGGCACATCAACGCAATGGACAACCCGAACCAAATCGAGCTGTATACCTCGGGCCGCGCCAGCAACGAAGCGTCGTACCTTTATCAACTGTTCGGCCGCATGCTCGGCACCAGCAATTTCCCCGACTGCTCCAACATGTGTCACGAGGCGAGCGGCGTCGGGCTGAAGCAAAGCATCGGCGTCGGCAAAGGCACCATCCGCATCGATGACTTCGAAAAAGCCGACGCCATCTTCGTGTTCGGTCAAAACCCCGGCACCAACCACCCGCGCATGCTGCACAGCCTGAAAAACGCCGCCCGACGCGGCGCGCGCATCGTCAGTTTCAACACCCTGCGCGAGCGCGGGCTGGAAAGATTCGCCGATCCGCAGGATCCGGTGCAGATGCTGACGCCAAAATCCTCGCCGATCAGCTCCTCCTATTACCAACCGAATCTGGGCGGCGATATGGCGGCGGTGCGCGGCATGGTGAAAGCGCTGCTGGAAACCCACCGCCAGCGGCTGGCCGCCGGTGAGCCCCCCCTGTTCGACCTGGCGTTTATCGAACGGCACAGCGTCGGCGTGGAGGCATACCTGGCGCAGGTGGATGCGACCGAGTGGCGGGCCATTACCGCGCAATCGGGCCTGAGCGAAGCGCAATTGCGCCAGGCGGCGGCCACTTACCAGGGCGCCGAGCGGGTGATCTGCACCTGGGCGATGGGCGTGACTCAGCATAAGCACTCGATTGCGACGGTGCGTGAAATCACCAACCTGCAGCTGCTGTTCGGGCAACTGGGCAAACCGGGCGCCGGTCTGTGCCCGGTGCGCGGCCACAGCAACGTCCAGGGCAACCGCACCATGGGGATTGACGAGAAGTCGCCCAAGGCGCTGCTCGACAGCCTGGAACGCCACTTTAACTTCACCGCCAATCGCGCGGTGGGCCACAACACGGTGGAAGCGATCGAAGCGATGTTGCGCGGCGAAGTGAAAGTGCTGATCGCGCTGGGCGGCAATCTGGCCGCCGCGGCGCCGGACACCGAGCGCACCGCCCGCGCCCTGCGCAACTGCGATTTGACGGTACACATCAGCACCAAACTTAACCGCAGCCACCTGGTGACCGGCAAAGACGCGTTGATCCTGCCGACGCTGGGCCGCACCGAATTGGACATGCAGGCCAGCGGCTCGCAGTACATCACGGTCGAAGATTCTTTCAGCATGGTTCACGCTTCGGAAGGCATCGGCAAACCGCTGGCGGATACCCAACGTTCGGAAACGGCGATCGTCTGCGGCATCGCCGACGCGGTGCTGGGCACGCAGCAGCTGGACTGGCTGGAGTTGGCCGACGACTACTCGCTGATCCGCGATCATATCGCCGCCACCATTCCCGGCTTTGAGGATTTCAACCGTCGCTGCGAGCAGCCCGGCGGATTCTACCTGGGCAATGCCGCCGCCGAACTGCGCTTTGCCACGCCGAGCGGCAAGGCGGAATTCAGCGCCGCCGCGCTGCCGACCACCCTGTTCCCGCAACTGGGCGACGTGCAAGCGCCGTTTACCCTGCAAACGCTGCGCTCGCACGATCAGTACAACACCACCATCTATGGCCTGGATGACCGCTACCGCGGCGTTTACGGCCAGCGCGAAGTGTTGTTCATCCATCCGGAAGATCTGGCGGCGCTGGGCCTGCAGGATGGCGAACGGGTTGAGATAGAGACCCTGTGGAACGATGGCGTGGTGCGTAAAGTGGACGGATTCAAGCTGGTGAGTTACGACATTCCGCGTGGCAACCTGGCGGCCTACTACCCGGAAACCAACCCGCTGGTGCCGCTGGCCAGCTTCGGCGACGGCACCGGCACCCCGACCTCGAAGTCGATCCCGGTGGCGATTCGCCGCAGCGAACAGCAACCCTCGCTGCGCATTGCCTGAAAACGCGCGCCCGGTTTACGCCGGGCGCTTCAATATCGCCAGGATGGTCTGTAATTCGTCGGACAGCTGATGCCGTCGCCAGACGAAGTACAGATCGCTCACGCCCTCCTCGCCCATTTCCACCACCTTCAGCCCCGGAGCGGGCAAAATCTGCGGCAGCAAAGAACCCGGCACGCAGGCGACGCCGCAACCTGCCTGCACGCAGGCCGCCATCGCGGCATAAGACTCCATTTCCAGCGTCATGCGCGGTTTCAGCCCGCGCGAGGCCAGCCAGTGATCCACCTTCAGGCGGAACGAGCATTCTCGGCTGAACGTGTAAAATTCCAGCGCCGCCAGCGTGGCGGCATCGGGCTGCCCGGCATCGGCCGGCATCAGCATCACCAGCCGTTCGTCAAACGCCTTTTGGCTGGCCAGCAACGGATGTTCAATCGGGCCGTCGGTGATCGCCAGATCGAGGGCACTGTCGATCAGCATGCGCTCCAGCACCAATGAATCGCGGCTGAGCACGTTGATCTGCAGATGGGGTTGTAAACGGCGCAGCCGGGCGATGCGCGCCGGCAAATGGCTGACCAGCGAGAAATCCAGCGCCCCAAGGTTCAGCAGCCCATGCTGATGTTCTCCGGCGAACAGCTGCTTACTGCGCTCCGCCTGCGCCACGATGTCGCGCGCCTGTTGGTAGAACAGCCGGCCTTTGGGATTGACGTACAGCCGGTTTTTATCGCGGAAAAACAGCTCGCCGCCCAACGTCTCTTCCAGCTCGCGCAGCCGCAGCGTGACGTTGGAAGGCACGCAGTGCAGCTCACGGGCGGCGGCGGCGATGGTTTTGTGTTCCACCACGGTGCAGAAAAACTTCAGCTGGCTCAGCTTCATCTATCATTCACTTTTAGTTAGTGTTTTAGTTAAAAACAATCACTTTAGATTAGCATCGATTTCACCTACAGTCTGTCGACACCCTGAGGAGGATCACTGATGCCACTGAATGATTTACTGACGCTGCCCGGCGTGGCGGCCCAACCGGACGCGGTAACCGACGGTTACGTGTTCAACCACACCATGATCCGCGTGAAAGACCTGACCAAAGCGCTGGATTTCTACACTCGCGTACTGGGTTTTACCCCGGTCTATCTGGAAGAATTCAAAGAGGCCGCCTTCACCATCTGCTACCTGACGCGCAGCCCGCGCGAGCAGATCCCACAGGATGACGACGAACGCAAACGCTGGGCGCTGAGCCAACCGGGCATTCTCGAGCTGACCCATAACCACGGCACCGAAAATCAGGCGGATTTCCATTACCACAACGGCAACGGCGAGCCGCGCGGCTTTGGCCACCTGTGCGTCACGGTGCCGGACGTGCGCGCCGCCTGCGAGCGTTTTGAGCGCCTGGGCGTCACCTTCCAGAAACGCCTGCATGAAGGCCGCATGAACTACGTCGCGTTCATTCGCGATCCGGACGATTACTGGATTGAAATCCTGCAGCCGACGCCGCTGCAGGACTGATTGCCCCCTCCTTCACCCCGGCCTGCGCGCCGGGGTTTTTCATCGTTCGCCCTTCGATTGACCAATCTTGCGCAAAATCGCGCGGCAACGCGGGGTTCCGTGACGTTAGGCTTGCTCGCAGCGGGTGATTCGCGTAAAACTGTCAGCCGCAAATCTTGCCACTCACAACCCATTCACTGGACGATATGTTTCAAGATAACCCGCTGCTGGCGCAGCTAAAACAGCAACTTCACTCTCAGACCCCGCGCGTTGAAGGCGTAGTGAAAGGGACTGAGAAAGGCTTTGGCTTTCTTGAAGTAGACGGTCAAAAAAGCTACTTCATTCCGCCGCCGTACATGAAGAAAGTCATGCACGGGGATCGCATTATCGCCACCCTGCACACCGAGAAAGAGCGCGAAATCGCCGAGCCGGAAACCCTGGTCGAGCCATTCCTGTCGCGCTTTGTCGGCCGCGTGCAAAAGCGCGACGATCGTCTGTCCATCGTGCCCGATCATCCGTTGCTGAAAGACGCGATTCCGTGCCGCCCGGTGCGTGAACTGACCCACAACTTCCAGGCCGGCGACTGGGCGGTGGCGGAAATGCGCCGCCATCCGCTGAAAGGCGATCGCGGCTTCAACGCCGACCTGACCCAGTTTATCACCGACGGTGAAGACCATTTCGCCCCGTGGTGGGTGACGCTGGCGCGTCACAACCTGGAAAAAGAGGCGCCGGAGATGCAGGCCCTCAGCGAGCCGGACGCTGCGCTGGTGCGTGAAGATCTGACCGCGCTCGAATTCGTCACCATCGACAGCGCCAGCACCGAAGACATGGACGATGCGCTGTACGTGACCGACAACGGTGACGGTTCGCTGCAGTTGACCATCGCCATCGCCGATCCTACTGCCTACGTAGAACAAGGCAGCAAGCTGGACGATATCGCCCGCGTGCGCGCCTTCACCAACTATCTGCCGGGCTTCAACATCCCGATGCTGCCGCGCGATCTGTCGGACAATCTGTGCTCGCTGCGCCCTAACGAGCGCCGTCAGGTGCTGGCTTGCCGCGTGACCATCGCCGCCGACGGCGCGCTGGGCGAAGATATTCAGTTCTTCGCCGCCGAGATCGAATCCAAAGCCAAACTGGTGTACGACGAAGTCTCCGACTGGCTGGACGGCATTGCCGGCTGGCAACCGCCGAGCGACGCCATCGCGCAACAGATCACCCTGCTGAAACGCGTTTGCGACGCGCGCAACGCCTGGCGCCACCAGCATGCGCTGGTATTCAAAGATCGCCCGGACTACCGCTTCGTGTTGGGTGAAAAAGGCGACGTGCTGGAGATCGTTACCGAGCAGCGCCGCAGCGCCAACCGCATCGTTGAAGAGTGCATGATCGCCGCCAACGTCTGCGCCGCCATCGTGCTGCGCGATCGCCTGGGCTTCGGCGTGTACAACGTGCACACCGGTTTCGATCCTGCGCTGGTTGAGCAAGCGGTCACCGTACTGCAGGCCAACGGCGTCGAAGCCGAAGCCGAGAAGCTGCTGACCCTCGACGGTTTCTGCGAACTGCGCCGCCACCTGGATGCGCAGCCGACCCAGTTCCTCGACAGCCGCATCCGCCGCTTCCAGACCTTCGCCGAGATCAGCACTACGCCGGGGCCACACTTCGGTCTGGGGCTGGAGGCTTACGCCACCTGGACATCGCCGATCCGTAAATACGGCGATATGGTCAACCACCGCCTGCTGAAGGCGATCATCAACCAGCAGCCGGCGGAAAAACCGCAGGATGACGTGACGGTGCAGCTGGCGGAACGCCGCCGCCTGAACCGCATGGCGGAACGCGACGTCGGCGACTGGCTGTACGCCCGCTTCCTGCAGGACAAGGCCGGTACCGATACCCGCTTCAACGCCGAGATCATCGACGTGACACGCGGCGGCCTGCGCGTACGCCTGCTGGACAACGGCGCGGTTGCCTTCATCCCGGCGCCGTTTATTCACGCGGTGCGTGACGAGATGCAGTGCAGCCAGGAAACCGGCACCGTGCAGATCAAAGGCGAAGTAGTTTATCGCCAAAGCGATACCTTGCAGGTCACCATCGCCGAAGTGCGCATGGAAACCCGCAGCGTGATCGCCCGGCCGGCGGCCTGAACGCCAGCCTGAAACGGTAGCGACGCCAAACGCCGACGGTGAAAACCGCCGGCGTTTTTTTTCGTCCGCGCTCGCTAACGCAATGGGTTACCGCCGGTTTCACGCAGCAATGGCAGCACCGCCAACGAAGCCAGCGTCGCCAGCATCAGGTAGACGGCGGGCGCCAGCAGCGAGCCGCTCAACGCGATCGACTGCGAGGCGATATATTGGGCGAAGCCGCCGAAAATCGCCACGCCGAGGCTGTAGACCAACGCAAACCCCAATGCGCGAATGCGCTGCGGAAACAGCTCCGAAATCATCAGCATGGTCGGCACCGAGCCGAGCGTGGTCAATCCGACCAATATCGCGACAATCAGCAGCAGCACCGCCGGATGCGGCGCGGCGCTCAGCCACCAAAACGCCGGCAAGGCCACGATCAAGATAGCGATGCGCGAGCCTCGGATCAGTGGCAAGCGGCCATAGCGATCGCACCAGTGCCCGACCAACAGGCTGCCGCCGAAGGTCACCAGCCCCGCCAGCAGCATCGCGGCATAGCCGTAGGCCTGCGGCATGCCTAAGTATTTCACCGCGTAAGTGCCGAGATAATACATCGAGATGTAAGTGGCGACGGTGGCACCAATGGTCAGCATCACGCCGAGCACCACCGCTCGCGAGTGCCGTCGCAGCTGCGCTGGCGGTTCATGAGCCCGCGACACCGGCGGCCGGTCGCTTTCCAATCCGAGACGCAGCCAGCAACCGAGCGGCGCCAGCGCCACGCCGATAAAGAACGGAATGCGCCATCCCCACTCGGCCATGGCATTCGGCTCGCCGGAGATCGCCGGCAACGCCGTGCTGAGCGCCAGCGCGGTGACGCCGCCGACCACGGTGGCGATGCCCTGCGTCGCCAGCGACCAACTGGAATAGAAGCCTCGCCGGTTAGGTGGCGCCGACTCCACCAGCAACGACATCGATGCGCCCACCTCGCCCCCCGCCGCCACGCCCTGGATCAAACGCGCCGCCACCAGCGTGACGGTTCCCCAATAACCGGCGCTGGCGTAGGTCGGCGCAAAGCCGATCATCGCCGTGCCGAGGCTCATCAGTGAAATCGTCAGGATCATCGCCGGCTTGCGGCCATGGCGATCGGCATAGGCGCCGATCAGAATGCCGCCCAGCGGCCGCATGAAAAAACTGACGCCAAACGTGGCGAACGCCAACAGCAACGCCAAATTGGGATCGCTCGAGGGGGGAAAAAACAATACGCTGATATAAATAACGAAGAAGTTATAGATACCGAAATCGAAAAACTCCAGCGCATTGCCGAAGGAGGCGGCAAATATCACTTTCTTGCCGCCTACCCTCGCGGGCGCGTTTATTGTTGGTTGCGTCGCCGCCGTATTTTCACTCATCATTATCTTCCCTGTTATTATTCTTCGAATTTATTTTAAATACGCTTCCGCCAACGCTCCCCAATACTGGCTGCCGGCCGCCAGACACCCATCGTTAAAGTCATATCCCGGGTTATGCACCATGCAGCTTCCTTCGCCGTCACCGTTACCGATGATCAGGTAGCAGCCTTGCGGATGCGCATCGAGCATAAAGGCGAAGTCTTCGCTGCCCATCAGCGGCCGGGCGCCGTAGTGCGCGCGGGCGGCGCCGAACTGCTGCTGCGCCACGCGGTGGGCGAAACGGGTCATCGCTTCGTCGTTGACCAACACCGGCGTGCCGTTAACGTGTTCCACCGTCGCGTGGGCACCGAAGCTTGCCGCCTGCGCTTCGATCAGCGCCGGAATGCGCGCCAGCAGCGTAGCGCGCGCCTGGCGATCCAGCGAGCGTACGCTGAGCTTCATCTCCGCGCTGTCCGGGATCACGTTGGCCGCCTCGCCGGCCTTGATGCTGCCAACGGTGATCACCGCTGCTTCCAGCGGATCGATATTGCGCGAGACGATGCTCTGCAGCGCGACGGTGATATGCGAGGCCACCAACACCGGATCGACCGCCAGCTGCGGGATGGCGCCGTGGCCGCCGCGCCCCTGCACCCGCACGTTGAACTGATCCATCGAGGCCATGAACGGGCCGTGCTGGAAGAAGAACTCGCCGAGCGGCATCCCCGGCATGTTGTGCATGGCGAAGATGGCATCGCAGGGGAAGCGTTCGAACAGCCCCTGTTCCACCATGCGCGCGCCGCCGTTCAGCATCTCTTCCGCCGGTTGGAAAATCAGGTGCAGCGTGCCGTTGAAGTTGCGCGTTTGCGCCAGGTAACGCGCGGCGCCGAGCAGCATGGTGGTATGGCCATCATGGCCGCAGGCGTGCATGCGGTTGGCCACGCTGCTGCTCCAGGGTTTGCCGTTGTTTTCCTCGATCGGCAAGGCGTCCATATCGGCGCGCAGTCCGAGGCGTTTAACGCCGTCGCCCACCCGCAGCCTCCCCACCACGCCGGTGCCCGCCAATCCACGGTGTACCTCATAGCCCCACGAGCTTAGATAATCCGCCACCAGATCGCTGGTGCGAAATTCTTCAAAACCCAACTCGGGATGCTGGTGAATATCATGCCGGATGGCCGTAAGCTGCGGTAAATACCCTTCAATGACTTTATTTATCATAATTAAATTCCTTTCGTAGCTTTATTATTTATTTAATGAATGAATAAAAGTGCGAATTGAAATAAAGGTATAACACGGCATGAGTAATTTTATTTCGGCGCGCCTCGCCAGATAAAATAATAGGCCGCCAGACGCCGTGCTCTGATAAAAAACGGCGATGATTCGCTGTATGCGAAGTGAAAGTGCAGAATGAACTTCTGCCGGGAAGCGCATGGGCCGCAGCCTGCGCCAGCGGTGTTTCATCACGTTGTTTTTACACTAAAACCCCACCTGCTTCACATTTCTCATCCGACCTGCCACGGTTCGGCGGCAAAACTTCTACTGTTAAAACGTCATTCCTAATAACAACGTCGATTTTACCTCTGCACGCCAAGGAGTTATTTCATGAGAAACATCAGGTCCGGATTTATCTGGCTGCTGGTGGCGTTGGTCGGCGCCTTCGCCTTCGCCATGCTGGCGCTCAGCCGCGGCGAGCACGTCAACGCCGTCTGGCTGGTGGTCGCCGCCGTCGCCTGCTACAGCATCGCCTACCGCTTCTACAGCCGGTTCATCGCCGACAAGGTCTTTGAACTGGATGACCGCCGTCTGACCCCGGCCGAACGCCACAACGACGGCCTGGACTACGTGCCCACCAACAAATGGGTGCTGTTCGGCCACCACTTCGCCGCCATCGCCGGCGCCGGGCCGCTGGTGGGGCCGATCCTGGCCGCGCAGATGGGCTTCCTGCCGGGAACCATCTGGATCCTGGTCGGCGTTATGTTGGCCGGCGCGGTGCAGGATTTTCTGGTGCTGTTCATCTCCACGCGCCGCGACGGGCGTTCACTGGGGGAAATGGCCAAGCAAGAGCTGGGGGCGTTCGCCGGGGTGATCACCATGCTCGGTGCGCTGGGGGTGATGATCATCATCCTGTCGGCGCTGGCGTTGGTGGTAGTGAAAGCGTTGGCCGACAGCCCGTGGGGGCTGTTCACCATCGCCGCCACCATCCCGATCGCCCTGTTCATGGGCATCTACATGCGCTTTATCCGGCCGGGCAAGATCGCTGAAATTTCGGTGATTGGCTTCGTGCTGATGCTGCTGGCGATCGTTTACGGCGGCAACGTGGCGCAAGATCCCTATTGGGGACCGTTCTTCACGCTGCACGGCACCACCCTGACCTGGGTGCTGGTGATCTACGGCTTCGTCGCCTCGGTGCTGCCGGTGTGGCTGCTGCTGGCGCCGCGCGATTACCTTTCCACCTTTATGAAAATCGGCGTCATCATCGGCCTGGCCATCGGCATCGTCTTCGCCATGCCGGAGATGAAAATGCCGGCGGTCTCGCGCTTTATCGACGGCAGCGGCCCGGTATTCGCCGGCGCCCTGTTCCCGTTCCTGTTCATCACCATCGCCTGCGGCGCCATTTCCGGCTTCCACGCGCTGGTCTCCAGCGGCACCACGCCGAAGCTGGTGGAGCGCGAAAGCCACATCCGCTTTATCGGTTACGGCGCCATGCTGATGGAATCTTTCGTCGCCATCATGGCGCTGATCTGCGCCTCGGTGCTGGATCCGGGCGTTTACTTCGCCATGAACTCGCCGGCGGCACTGATCGGCACCACGGTGGAAAATGCTTCGCAGGTCATTAACAGCTGGGGCTTTATCGTCACGCCGGAAACGCTGGCGCTGATCGCCAAAGAGGTGGGCGAGAACGCCATCCTGTCGCGCGCCGGCGGCGCCCCGACCTTCGCCGTGGGCATGGCGCACATCATCAGTGAGGTGTTCAACAGCCGGGCGATGATGGCGTTCTGGTACCACTTCGCCATTCTATTCGAAGCGCTGTTCATCCTGACCGCCGTCGACGCCGGCACCCGCGCCTGCCGCTTTATGGTGCAGGATCTGGTGGGCGTGGCGGTGCCGCAGTTGGCCAATAACCGCTCCTGGTTCGGCAACCTGGCGGGCACCACGGTGGCGGTGGCCGGTTGGGGTTTCTTCGTGTATCAGGGCGTGGTCGATCCGCTCGGCGGCATCAATACCCTGTGGCCGCTGTTCGGTATCGGCAACCAGATGCTGGCGTCGATGGCGCTGATCCTCGGCACCGTGGTGCTGTTCAAGATGAAAAAGCAGCGCTACGCCTGGGTGACTATTCTGCCGACCGCCTGGCTGTTCGTGACCTCCATGACCGCCGGCTGGCAGAAGATCTTCCACGAAAAACCGAGCATCGGCTTCCTGGCGCAGGCGAAGAAGTTCTCCACCGGCATCGAGCAAGGCACGATCATTGCGCCGGCCAAGTCTCTGAAAGACATGGAAACCATCGTGTTCAGCAACCAGATCAACGCCGCGCTGTGCGGGTTCTTTATGCTGGTGGCGGTGACCATGCTGATCGCCGCCTTCTTCGCGATCCGCCGGGCGCTGCGCGCCGAACAGCCGACGGCGCACGAGGTCGGCGCCGCGCTGAGGGAAGAGGCCGGCCGCAGCTGAGTCTCGCCGTTAGGAGAAACGGCCGGCCTCTCAGCGTACTGTTCAGAGGCCAGCCGTTATTTGTTTGAAGATGTCGCCCCCGAGAATATTGTCTTCACCGACCCGCTTTTTAATTTCCGTCGCCAGGTACGGCGATGCACCGCTCGCCAGCGCGCCCGCCAGATTATTGCCCGCCAGCGCCGTCAGCACCCCCGTTACCGCCTGCGCCGCCTTCTGCAGGTCGCTGCCGGTGCCGTATTGCCGCATCGCGTTGTCGTACGCCTGCTTCATCACCGCCGCATCGTTCGTCGGTTTCCCGCTCTTCTCAAGCTGCTCCCTGGCCTGCGCCAGCGCCGCCGGGTCTTTCTGCGCCTTCAGCCCGGCAATCTCACCCTGCGTGCGGATGACGTCCATTGCCTGGCCGCCAATCTCCCCAATCAACTGCGCCTGCTTCAGCCGGTTCTGTTCCTTCTCCTTGTTGAATATCGGGCTGATGCTGCCATCGTTGGCGTTATCGACAGGTTTTGTCCGGCGGTGAGCGTGCTGCCTTGCGACTGGCGGCTGGCGGTGCGGGTTTCGTTCTTCGGCGACTGACTGCCGTAGGAGGCGCTGATGCCCATCGTGTTGGTGGCACCCTGCGCTGCACCGTTGTGAGCTGGGGACAAACCGGCGGCGGCGTTTTTCGCCTCCACCGAGGCGGTCAGTACACGTCAGGTTTACCCTTGTCCCCGTTACAACTGATGAATCGCCACGGGTTTAACAGACTGGACTGACCCCACCCCGCTATGACTGCCTGAAGCGCGGCAGGAACTGACCCTTGACGTAAAAATCCCGGCTCAATGGCCTAATGCCGATCAGTTAAGCCTGAGTGGCATTTTTTTATCCAGCCTCTGGGCGTTCTGTGCAGGGGAATTGCCGTAAATGTCCCGCATTTCTCTGTGGCCAATATGAACGGCAATTGGAGGGGCCGATGGCGCGGCCCCTCCACCCGCGCCCTTGCTTAACACCGTCTGTCCGCTGTGCGGATGCCCTCGCCGCGTCTGCATTGTCGGGCGGGTCGGCTGCGACAAACGTCCCTGTTAGTCTCGCCTCAACCGGCCTTCCCTGGCCGGTTGCCCCTGACAATGCCGTCTTGCTCGGCAGCCGGTGATGCGCGCCTAAGGTCAACACCCGAGCTGGCAGCTATCGGGCAACCTGTCCCTTATGAGGTTATGACAGAGAAGAGAAATCGGAGATGAGCACGGTATTGGACGCCCTTGAAGACGCCGAACGCAGGCATAGCGCATTAGGAGAAACCGCCATGGACGGCGGTTTCAGGTGAGACAGGCAGGGACGCCTGTCGCAACCGGCCTCAATGCGCTATGGCGGAGAGAGGACAAATCTGCCTGGAGCAGATTTGAACGCTGCTTGCAGCGGCCCCGAAGGGGCGAGGCCCAGGGATGGGCTGAGTAACGTTGGCAAAGCCAACCGTCTGATAGGGCAAAGGCGCGGGTTGCCAGGGGCCGCGCCTTCGGCCCCTGGCTCGGTCGAGGTGCGTGAGCCACATGAGGCATCTCACTTTTATCGACCGAAAATGTCACGAACGCCTGCATAAAAACGCTAACTAGCCAGCCTTAGGCTCAATGGCCGGGATTTTGCGCTTCAGGTTACTGGTTTTATTCCTAAGCGAAACATTTCAGTGGGGAATAAAGGTTGTATTATCAGTTCGTTATTAAAAATAAATAACTTTGGTGATAAGGCTATGACGTCGTAAATATTTTCAGCAATCAAGCTTAACCTTGTTCTAAAAATAGGAATGTTCGCATCATCAGCAAAAACGAACACATCATCATTTTCTATGTGATGGGACCTCAATAGAGCGTCAATACTTTCATAATCTGAATATTTTATTTCTGACCATGTGACACTTCCTTTTGCAAAAGGATATTTATTTAAAATATCAATAACTTCCTGCTGAGCCTTACCCTCAATTATATTAAAATCAGCACTTAGTGCTTCTCGACACTCATCAAACAAAGTCATTTACCCTACCTGTTTAGCTGCTTCAATATAGTTTCAAAAGATTTCTCATTACCTTCAAAAGGTATGACTTGTTTCACTGCTTTTCCTGGCCCTTTACCCTGAGAGTAATCCCATATATTGATATGCGTACCTTTTTCAGGATCATAATCAACACGCCAACCCACTTTGCCATCACTAGATTGTCGTCCAATAACCTTTCCGTTCCCGGCACTTACTTCTAAACGCCCAATAACTGGTTTAGAATTTGCACCTAAATTACCTACAAGATCCAGTGCCTTGTTTCGAGCATTTTCCCAGTTTTTCTCTGGTTTAAGAATTTGTTCGATTTTAGGCTGAGTGCTTCCCTTAGCCTTACTAATTCCCCCAAACGCTGATGCAGCAGCGCTCGCTACAATACCCGCCTGAACCTCATCCAGACCGTACTCTTTCTGGAGTGCTTCCGATACTTTCTGAGTGGCAACAACACCTTCAGCCTGCATCTGCTGCGCAAACGTCGCCGTCAGATCGTAAACCATCTTGATCGGGATATCTTCACCCAGGGCACGATCTATTGCCTGCTTCACTGCCAGACTGTCGGTCAGCACGTCACCGTATTTCTGCTGACAGCTTTCCGGATTGCTGGCGCAGTCGCTGATGAGCTGCTTCTGCTGGGCGGTACTCAGCTCCTCATACTTCTTGATAACGCCGCTGCAGTCACCGCCGCTGGCCTGGCAGGACTTCATTTCAGCAGGCCAGTTATCTATCTGTTTGCTGCTCAGATAGTTATTCTCAACCGCATTCTTCCCAGCCTGACCGCCGGTCACCGCTCCCGCAGTATCCCCCGTCGCCAGGCCGCCTGCAAGCCCTGCGGCCAGCTGGCTCAGCGTGCTCACCTGCTGCTTCTCGCTTTCGCTCAGCTGCTGCGCCGTTTTGCCCGGGAACAGCTGCCCGGCAATGTAGCGCGCCGCCAGTTCACCGCCGCCCGCGCCCAACCCGCCTGCCGCAGCTGACTGGTTGTTCAGCTGCGCCGTCACTGCGCCCAGCACTGCATGCGCCATCGCATTGGCCGCAACGTCGACTTCACCTGTCCGCGGATTGGTGGTCAGTTTCTTGATTTCCGTCGCCAGGTACGGCGAGGCACCACTCGCCAGCGCGCCCGCCAGGTTATTGCCCGCCAGCGCCGTCAGCACCCCCGTTACCGCCTGCGCCGCCTTCTGCAGGTCGCTGCCGGTGCCGTATTGCCGCATCGCGTTGTCGTACGCCTGCTTCATCACCGCCGCATCGTTCGTCGGTTTCCCGCTCTTCTCAAGCTGCTCCCTGGCCTGCGCCAGCGCCGCCGGGTCTTTCTGCGCCTTCAGCCCGGCAATCTCACCCTGCGTGCGGATGACGTCCATTGCCTGGCCGCCAATCTCCCCAATCAACTGCGCCTGCTTCAGCCGGTTCTGCTCCTTCTCCTTGTTGAATATCGGGCTGATGCTGCCGTCGTTGGCATGCTCGGTATCCCGGTTTAGCTGCGCCACAT
>Ga0308162_1001268_pt1 | contig 20988 bp, 21 predicted proteins | sample PhySR2_FD_201370 | JGI IMG/M metagenome (GOLD analysis project Ga0308162, IMG submission 201370) | Phyllosphere microbial communities from UC Gill Tract Community Farm, Albany, California, United States - DLSLS.R2 | ecosystem: Host-associated > Plants > Phyllosphere > Unclassified | place: USA... | reverse complement strand
ACCGCCTGACCGCTATGCATTGAAAGTGCTAAGCAGTCAGGCACATTTTTATTATAAGACCTGTACGATATAATAAAAGCTGTCCTTAAGGGCAGGGGTGATAGTTTCATCATGTGATTATTTAGGGGGAGTTAATGAGTTCTGCTATTGATTTTTTTTTGCGTGATTATGATGAATTGTCGGTTGAACAAGCGAATGAGTTATACCGGCTGAGAAGAAAAACATTTCGGGATCGGCTCGACTGGGAGGTCGAATGCATTGACGGTATGGAAAAGGACCTTTTTGATAACAAAAACACAACTTACTTACTGGGTATGCACGCCGGTAAATTGCTATGCGGCGCACGATTCATAGACTCGACGCAGCCGACGATGATGAGCGAAATTTTCCATAAATACTTCTCAGGTGTATGTAGTCTCCCTACAGATATTCCCTGCTGTGAAATTACTCGCCTGTTTTTAGACAAAGAAAGACGTGATGCTGCAAAACTGGATGGTTTACCCGCCAGTAAAGCATTATTTCTTGCAATGATTATTTTTTGCATGAAGAAGAAATATTCAGGGATGTACGCAGTGGTCAGTCGCGGCATGTATGCCATATTTCGCCACGCCAACTGGAAAACAGAGGTCATTCAAAAAGGGATTTCTGAAAAAGGAGAAGTTATCTACTATATTTTTATGCCTGCTAACAGTAGCGTCATTGAGGATATCATCATTAAGGACAAACACTCTGAATGGCTTCGTGAGAAGCTACAGCACTTACGCCATCTTTAAATAAGTATCTGGCTCAGTTTTCCAGTAAGCGGAGTTCTGCGCCAAGTTTTATAGCGTGTCTTGCGTTATTAACACCGAGTTTTTTCATTACATTACCCATGTGGAATTTTACCGTGCGCTCTGCAATGGATAAAATAATAGCAATCTCAGCATATGTTTTCCCGTCACTGACCCACTTAAGAATCTGTCGCTCTCGCGGTGATAAAAAGGCATTTTTTTTCTGCTGATGTTGACTATATAGATTGAGCGTCTTCTGGTGCAGATGAATAAGGAAACTCATGAATTTTGACCGATGTTTATCAATGTCAAACTCGAAATCCTTCTTCCCAATAACAGATAATACAACCAGGTTATTCAGGTAGTCATGCAGAGGAAATGTCTGCCCCCGATATATGTTATATTGAAAACTTTCGTTGAAAATCCTGGTGAGATTGTAACCTTCTGACAAAATAACTTCATTCTCCCAAAAGTAGTCTTCAACGCAGCGCAAGCCGCGGATAATGACGGGATCGATAAACTGATATTTTCTTTCAAGGTAAACATCAAACCACGCCGGATTGTTATTGATAATCTGCATCTGCGAAGGGTCTTTTTTATTCATAATAGCGTATGCATAGATAATACCCGGGTAATCCTCGAAGAATGCATCCAGTTCCTCCTGGATCAACGAATTTATCCTTTGGTCGTTATAGTATGTATCCTTCACGTCAGCTGTTACCTTCAGGTTGAGGGGTTTAGAAGTATAATCTGGTTCATGAACTGCTGTGAATCGTATTTTCACCCAACTCACATATCCGAAGGACAACATCATACAGTAATATCCCAATCATTTCTGCCTTAAGAAAGCGAGGACAGGAGTGGCTCATGAGATTGTTGATGGGTATCGGAACGTTGACATAACACCATGATCAACAGGAATAGCCGAATAGTTTTTGACGGTTATAGGTAATGCATGCCTGTCTGAAGCGACAACAGCAACGTTTCCTTGCAAATCCTTAGTAAGGAAAGGCTGGAGGATCGTGCAGGGGTATGGATCTGTCTTCAACGGGCGGGGAATTGTGATCATGAATTTTCATCAGGTATTGACGCCTGACAGACTTCTTTTAAGCGAAGTGCTTCTTAGATTGCATCCTGTTTTTCTGATCCTAAACTCTTGCTAAATTTCTCTTAGCGAATACTTCCCTGCTTGCTTTATGTCACCCGCATTTTAAAAATTACCTCATGGAATATATGTACTTCCTGATGGTTGTAATATGAATGTTTCAGCCCACCGGGGGTTTTCTCTTCACTCCTGCTCTGATGCAGGCTTTGAGCCATCGCTTTTAGAGGGTGCGAGGCTTTAAACCCACTTGTATGATGAGGTAATAGAACTTACCGTTCAAAGCGAAAGTCTGTGACAGAAAGCCTGATCTCGTCTCTGCTCAATTAATCCACTGACGTCTTAAAATCAAAAGATGAATATTCAAAGGCTATTCAAAACAGTGCTCTTGTGTCAGTAACGCTGAAAGGACTCACCTGCAGACGCAATGTTCAGCATCTGCAGATGATATTACGTTATTTACTGACTGGCGAAGCGTGCGTGTCAACTTCGATGTTTAACTGTTTTCTGCGACCCATAACCAGCACCGCAATACCGCCGATGCCACAGAGGATTGCCAGTGGCATCATTGCCAGCGTATGGCTGCCGGTCGCCTGATTAATGATGCCGTAAACGTTGACCATTAATCCTCCGCCAATCAGGTTCGCCATCGCACCGATAGCGGCCAGACCCGCAGCAGTGGTAGTGGATGACATCCATCCCGATGCCAGCGCCCAGAAAGGTCCTTTCATTGAGTAGGCCCCCATTAATACCAATGACAGGATGACAACACTGCCGGTCAGGCTGTTAGTGATAAAGGCGGAGAGCAGACCACCCGCAATCAGGAACAGCGTTAATGCGGTATGCCAGCGACGCTCGCCGCTTCGGTCAGAACTTCTGCCCCATACAACCATCAGAATGGATGCCAGACCGTAAGGAATCGCATTGACTAAACCGGTGGAGAAGTTATCCAGCCCGAACGATTTCAGCAGTTGCGGAGACCAGACGCTCAGCGTTGATCCCGCCGCAGAAGCACCCGCATAAATCAGCGCCATCACCCAGATATGCTTGTGACGCAGTAACTGCCATAGCGAGATATGACCAATCGCTTTTTTCTTCTCGTTTTCTGCCTGAATAGTTGTACTCAGCCACGCTTTTTGTTCCTGATTTAACCAGCTGGCGTCAGTCGGACGATTACTGAGTAAAAAGAAGGCTGCAATCCCCAGAACCACCGCCGGAATACCTTCCAGGATGAATAACCAGTGCCAGCCACGCATGCCCAACCAGCCGTCGAACGACAAAATCAGGCCGGAGATAGGCGACCCTATAAAGTTCGCTGCCGGGATTGCCACCATGAAGGTTGCAATCACACGCGCACGGTACTTGCCCGGGATCCAGTAAGTCAGATAAAGAATCACGCCAGGGAAAAAGCCTGCCTCGGCTGCACCCAGTAAAAAGCGCAGTACGTAGAGCGTATTGGCACTTTCAACAAAAGCAGTACAGACCGAAATAATGCCCCACGACACCATGATGCGAGAGATCCAAATCTTTGCGCCAATTTTCTGCATGGCGAGGTTACTGGGAACTTCAAACAGGAAGTAACCCACGAAAAACAGGCTGCTTGCAAAACCAAATACCGCTTTTGACAACCCTAAATCTTCGTTCATCTGTAATGAAGCCATTCCGATGTTGCCGCGGTCGATGATGGCAATCAGATAACAGACAATCAGAAAGGGCAAAATGCGCCAGACCACCTTCTTAACGATCTGCTGCTCAATATCGGCAGAGAATGTCGTGATGTGCTGTTTTTCAGACATGATAATCCTCACAATTTTGTCATCGGTTTAGGGCAGTGGAGAAACCGCATTATTGTACGATGTACAACAGTAATGTACTGAGTAAAACTATTATCACGATAAAATCTTACCCCTGCCTGACGATGTAATCAGGTTGTGTTAGTTGTCACAAAAAAGTATTCATCTGTTTTCGTTTATGTGATGGGCATGTCGTTAACGGGTCGGATTCAGCGATCTTTTTCCGAGGTACCAATCAGAGAACAGGTATGGAGGAGAAAAAATAGGATGTTTTGAGGTTCAGTGGCTAATGATTGCAACACGTGCGACGACCAAAGGTTTATGTCACTGATTCCCCGGACCGAAAACGGCGAGTTTTGCCCCAGGCTATTCGATAACGTAATGACTCGCGGTGTAACGATGGAAACCACAGGGGTCATTATGAAATACAAAATCTCCGGCCTGAAAGCCGAGCCGTTTGCTCATCTTTTTGGACAAAGCGAAAGCTATCTGAAAAATCATAATGCTATACGACAAACGGTAGAGTGCTATCCGGGTTATCCTGACCGTATCTCATTGTGTGATATCCCCGTCGGTGAAACCGCTTTGCTGATCAATCACATCTATCAGCCTGCAGACTCCCCCTTTTTTGGCACTCATGCGATTTATGTCTGGGAGGGATGCACCCGACAAGGCATTTACCTGAATGCCTTACCCGAAGTGATGCAAAGCAGAATTCTGTCACTGCGGGCCTTTAACAAGGAACATTTTTTAATAGTGGCAGACATAGCTGAAGGGAAACTTGCTGAAAACCTCATAGGCCTTTTGTTTAGCGATTCACAGGTGAGTTATATCCAGATACATAATGCGAAACAAGGATGCTATTTATGTTGTGCTGAGCGTTGTGAATGACGAGTCAACTCAGATGTATCTGATGTGTTGCAGAATCCTCTTCTGGCCCTGAGGTGCTGGCTTTTACAAAGTCTTTATCACCATGCCGACTGCGGCCAGCATCATAATGAATCCGGCTGCACGGAAAATGTGTCGTTGCGCTTTTTCACTGGTGAGAAGGTGGCGTATTCTGAGCGCAGCAAGTATAAAAACCGCGCCTACACCCAAAAGGACAATCACGGTTAGCGGTACCAGAATTCCTCCCCACATCTTCAATGATGCATTATCCAGAGAGATTACCAGAGGCAATATTGCCAGATAAAAAGCGATGGTTTTAGGATTTCCCAGCGTGATGGTCAGCCCTGAAAACCAGGCTGAAGCCAGTTCTCGTTTTGTCGCTTTCCGGGCAATGTTTATAGTCTGAGACTGGTGACACCAGAATTTCCATGCCAGCATACATAGATAGAGTGATGCAGCCCAGTTAATCAGAGCGAAGAGAAGTATAGGTATGAGCGATCACCGCCAGCCCAAATACCGCTATAGATAAATAGATTAAGTCTCCGAGAATAAGGCCGGCCAGCATCGTAAAGCCCGTCACCGCCCCACCACTTACACTGCGAGCGACTAATGCAGTCATACCCGGACCCGGAATTACGGCAGCTAAACCGAGCGCAGCCGTATAAGCTATTATCTGAGCGGCATCTGACATGATGATTCCTTTTAGTATCTAATTTCAGGAAGATCGGTTTGATATAATGTCTTAAACATATCTGGCCTGAGTGAAAACGGAGTAACTCAGGCAGTAATAGCCTTAGTTGTTTTTAATCCTTTTTTGCTCGTGGTGCGCGTATCTGGCTCCATTATTAAGCTTGCCTGTTTTAATGATATTAACTGCCATGCACCGTCCGTTATTTTATCGATGTAACACTGCGGGATGCACATGACTCAATCTGCATGGGTGCCTGAGAAATATGGCGTATCCCATGCGCCATTTAAAATAAAAATGCCAAAACAGATTAAATGCAGATTCAGATCCCCCCCAAAACCGTGTGTAATAACTGTTTAGATAGTGAATTTATTATGCAGAAATGATGCGGAAAATTGTTACCTATATCATTTACTAAATGCCGCTTTTAAGGTAAAAACAACCCTTTAATGCTCATGAAAAGAAAGGAATTTCCTCATATGGCCCTTAGTCTGACAGATATGAAAATCCTTAAAATTTTACAGGATGATGCTCGCGTCACTAACCAGGTGCTGGCAGAGAAAATAAACCTGTCAGCTTCTCCCTGCTGGCGCAAGGTCCGCAAGCTCGAAGAAGATGAAGTTATTCAGGGCTACCGTGCGGTTCTTGATCGCAAAAAAATTGGTCTGGGTGTGATGGTTTTCATTCGGGTCGTCATTGACAGTCATAGTGAGGCGGAGGCCAGAAAATTTGAAGAAGAAGTGACCGCGCTGGAGGATGTGGTTGCCTGTTATAGCATCGGAGGGGATGCCGACTTTCTGCTACAGGTTGTAGCATCAGATCTGGACTCTTATGCTGATTTTGCCATGTCAGTGGTACGCAGATTGCCAGGCATCAAAGAAATGCAGAGCATGTTTGTGCTTAAAGAAATCAAACCACTCGTCACTTATCCGATTAAGAAAACCCCTGAATAAATATCATTTCAGGATTTTCGCAAAGCACACCGCCTCTTTGCGATTAATGTAGGGTCCATAATTATCAATCCGTTCATAACCCTTTCTCAGATAAAAATTTACAGCCTTATGGTTAACAGAACGCGTTTCAAGCCAGATTTGGCTATAACCCACACTAAGGGCAGCGTTTTCCAGGAAAGTGAGCAAAGCACCACCAATAGCCGGGGAACTACGATCTGAGAACATCCTTTTGAGTTCGGCAATATGTCCGGTTAACGGTCTGATTGCGCCACACCCTACTGCTCTGCCCTTGTCGTTTCTGGCAATTACCCAAAGCGATCTCATATCATTCAAAGAGTCCATGGTGAAGTTACTGTTGCCGCCATCACCAGTAATCGCCGCAAGCTTAGCTGACAGTTTACTTACCAGAAGTTGTGACTCTGCTGAGCGAGGATCTGCTTTTTCGACCGTTATCATGCTGATACCCTTTTTGATGATTACAGTCAGGATAAAAGGAGATGAACCCAAATGCATCCCGGTCATTTTCCGCCAATCCCGATACCGACCACAACATCAACCAACCCCGCACTTCGCATCTATAATTCAGTGTCCCAGGCCCATGCGCGCGATCCGGCCACCAGCTTTCTCATCGTATGGGTGTCTGAAAATCGTGGTGTCAGCGATACCTCGATTTTCAATGCCATGATGAAGCCCGCCGGATTTAACAAGCTCATCATTTACAGAATTAAGGAAGCCACATGATCTTATCACTCGAAAATCAGGTTGCACTGGTTACCGGCGCTAGCTCAGGTCTCGGCTATGCCTGCGCAGAAGCACTTGCCAAAGCAGGTGCTGGTGTGGTGGTTAACTACCATAGCCAGGCGGAACCTGCCGAAGAGCTGGTTGAAAAAATCCGTGCAGACGGTGGACGCGCCATTGCAGTAAAGGGAGACGTATCAAAAGAGGCTGATGTAGAAAATCTCTTTGCCCAGACGATTGCTGAATTCGGCAGGCTGGATATCCTGGTGGCTAACTCAGGGCTGCAGAAAGATGCGCCTTCCATTGAGATGTCGCTTGCAGACTGGAATACCGTTCTGGACGTGAACCTGACCGGGCAGTTCCTTTGCGCACGGGCTGCGCTGCGTCAGTTTCGTGACCAGGAGCACCGCCCGGAGATCAGTCGGGCTGTAGGTAAGATCATTCATATGAGCTCGGTTCATCAGCTCATTCCCTGGGCCGGACATGTTAATTACGCCGCCTCAAAAGGCGGGGTTGATTTGCTGATGAAAAGCCTGGCACAGGAAGTAGGCGAAGATCGCATACGCGTAAACTCAGTCGCACCCGGCGCTATCGCGACTGCCATTAACGAAGAAGCGACCCAGGGCGAAGCGGGTAAAGCGTTGTTAAAACTCATCCCTTATGGGCGTATCGGTGCGGCGGAAGATGTGGCGAATGCAGTGGTCTGGCTGGCCAGTGATCTTTCCGACTATGTTCATGGCACTACACTGTTTATCGATGGTGGGATGAGTCTTTATCCCGGATTTCGCGATAATGGTTAAGTGATGTGTCTGGAATGATATTAACTACCTGGCGGTAAGAGTGCTGCTCTTCCCGCCAGGTGCATTCAGCGATTGCTCGCGCCGCAGATATCGAACCAGACACTCAATCTCGTGATCCAACGCCGTTATCCGCACTGTGCTAATGTTGACGGACAACAGGTTCCGCTCTGAGGATTGCATCATGTCTCCCTTTTATCAACTCTCTGCCACCAGCCTGAATGGTCAGCCAATCCCGATGGCCGACTATGCTGGCAAGGTGGTTCTGGTGGTGAATACCGCCAGTCATTGTGGATTCACGCCACAATATGCAGGGCTTGAAACACTCTACAAAAAGTATGCCGCTCAGGGCCTGGTGATACTCGGTTTTCCCTGTAACCAGTTCGGTAAACAGGAACCGGGTAGTGCCGATGACATCGCGCAGACATGCCACATCAACTATGGTGTGAGTTTTCCTATGTCAGGAAAAGTAGACGTTAACGGCACCGGAACGCACCCGATTTTCCGTTACCTGAAAGAAGAATTACCCGGCGTGCTGGGTGGCCGTATTAAATGGAACTTCACTAAGTTCCTGATTGGGCGTGATGGCAAACCCATCAAACGATTTGCCCCGACCACTACGCCGGAAAAAATGGAAGCTGCCATTCTGGCTGCACTTTAAGAGGGTGAGAGTGGGGATGGGCCATTAATGTAGAAGATGAAATTAACGATGTTCAGAGCCCGACATTTATTATTCTTTGTGCTCTTGTCAATTTGGAACTTATCTGCCGATATCAGCGAATACTCAGCCTTTACTCGCTTCGCAACCTGATACCTGCGAAAGCTTCAATGGGCAAAGTGATTTTGCTGATGGTCAGAATGGCGTCACAGGCACGATAACCCGTGACGCTCTCAAGGGTATTTTATGCAATCATCCCGCCATCAATCACCAGCTCGGTGCCACTGATATAGCTGCTTTCATCTGAAGCCAGGAACAGTGCCGCAGCCGCCACCTCCTCAGGATTTCCCAGCCGCTTTGCCGGGATCCGGGCGGTCAGCGTCTGCCTGACTTCATCGCTGGCCCGGTCAAACATCGGGGTATTGGTCGGACCAGGACTCAGCGTGTTGACCCTGATGCCGCGCGGTGCCAGCTCACTATTCCAGGTGCGGGCATAAGACCGTACCGCGGCCTTGCTGGCGGAATAGCTGCCATAACCGGGATTCGCTATCGCGCCCGCAACGGAACCCACCAGCACGACACTGCTGCCCTCGCCCATCAGCCGCACTGCGTGCTGCACCGTCAGCACCATGGCTCGCACATTCAGATTAAAAGCGCGATCGATGTGTTCTTCCGTGGTCTCTTCCAGGCTGGCCGGTTCTGACACACCTGAAGCGTTGACGAGGATATCAAGGCGACCCGCTCTGGTGCCCAGGGTTTCGAACAGACGCGCAAGGTCATTTGAGCGGGTGATATCGCCCTGAATGGCCTCGACCTGACCGCCGATCAGTGCGACTGCCTCAGCCAGCTGCGCTTCCCGTCGGCCGATGATAAAAACGCGTGCACCTTCCTCTGCAAAACGGCGAGCGACAGCAAGACCGATACCGCTATTACCCCCGGTGACAAGGGCGATTTTTCCACTCAGTTTCATCATTGCGACTCCGGATAGAGGTTAGACACCTGATGGTATATTTATTATATTTAGTGTCAATTACGCACCTGATGTACACCAGATATCCTAAAGGAAACCTCATGGCAACTGATATCACCCAGCTACTGGCCGAGATCAACAGCACGCGCCCTGTCCTGGAACAGGTAGCGAATAAGTGGTCGGTCTTAATCCTGACTGTATTATGCTCTCAGCCCTCACGTTTTAATGCCATCAAACGCAGGCTCGACCCCATCACCCATAAATCTCTGACAGAGGCCTTACGCCGGCTGGAACGCAACGGACTGGTAAGCCGCCGTGTGATTGCTTCATCGCCAGTGGCGGTCGAATATGCGATTACGCCGCTGGGACGGACATTGCAGGATCCTTTCGTCGCGCTGGTGAACTGGGCAAAGCAACATGGAGGTGCCATGGAGCAGGCGCAGGTGGATTATGATGAAGGGCGGGATAGCGAAGAATCTGCATGAACTTAGCCTGAGCGACGTTCCTGCATGTTGATAGCGTAGGGTGATGAGCAGATAAGTGCAGGATAACCACTTAAGGAGTGAAAGCGGAGACGCGCCATCATATACAACGGCTACTCCGCTGCTGGCTCAAAAAACTGATAAGAACCATCACGTCGTGCTTTAGCCTGATACATCGCCTTATCTGCATTCTCGAATAACATTTTAGCCGTTGCTGTCCCGAAGCGGGCAAGGCTGATACCAATCGCTGCGCCGATGCGTACATCCATGCTATTGATGGCGAAAGGTGCATGCAGACTGTCAATAATCCGCAGGGCAATAGCTGACGCGGCCTCGTGATTGCTGCATTTAGCAGCCACAACAAACTCATCACCACCCAGTCGGGCAACAGAGTCGCCCGGACGCATACAGTGCTGCAGCCGTTCACTGACCTGCTGCAGCAGGGCATCGCCTGTTGCATGACCCATCAGATCGTTCACCGCCTTGAAGCCATTCAAATCGATAAACATCACCGTGGTGTAGGCCTGATCGTCTGCCTGCGCCAGCATGAATCCCACCTTCTCGTTAATCCAGGCACGATTGTGCAGCCCGGTCAGCGTGTCCAGGGTTGCCAGCCTCTCAAGATTACGCATCCGTTCTTTGTCCCGCGTGATGTCGCGCGACACCAGCACGGCACCAATATTTTTTCCTGAACTGGGATTGATGACGCCACAGGCTTTAGTACCCAGTGAGATGTAATGGCCGTCGCGATGCAGTTTACGCACCTCAACGACATCCGGCAGTACCCCGCCGCTGAAGATGCATCCCAGCGCTTCGGTGGCTAACTCGCGGTCATCGGGATGCAGGAAATCCACCACCAGTTGCCCCACAACCTCTTCGGTTGTCCAGCCTATGATTTCGCTGTAAGAGGGAGAAATTGATACGTATCTGCCTTCCGCGTCGCAATGGGCGATCAGATCGGTACTGTTTTCAATCAGAAGACGATATTCCGCCGCCGTGCGCAGTGCATCTTCCAGCGCTTTACGCTGCCCGGTCACATCCAGAATAAAGCCGTTGTATTGCAGATGGGAGGTGCCAGGCTGGCAATCCGGCAGGCCGGAAACAAGAACCCGACGCGTCCTGCCATCCAGACAATGAATCGGCACTTCAATATGGAAAGGCCTCAGCAATTCCAGGGCTGCAGTCAGTTGCAGCGCGATCTTTGCATCGTCGTCAGCCTGCGCCAGTCTCAGCCATGAACTCAGCGTCACGCCCTTAAGCTCAGGTATCAGACCCGCAGGACTTTCCTGACTGGCGATGCAGATCCCCTGAGCATCCGTAGACCAAACAGCGGTAAAAGAAGGTTTGATCATTGGATTCATGGTGGCCGACTCCGACGTTGCTGACGATGTTAAATAAGTTCAATACACGTCGCTACAGACCTGATTATAACCGTTAATGCCTGCCTGTAGCTGAGGGAGGCTATGGATAAGGGTTCAGTATTGCGGGCCGTGATAAATGCTGGTGGAAACTGAGGCCTTACCGGCAGCAGTTTCTGAGGTGCCTTCTCCTGTGGCATTACGTAAAGCTGTCAGGTTGCAGTGTCAGAAGTATGAGTCTGTGTATATCGGCTCATCGGGACATAATCTTTAATCACGGCTTGCTGTCTGATGGCTGTGAACCCTGGAACCGGCAGAACATTGCTCCGGCAGTAAATCCCTGCGGGTTTTGGGGCGTCACTCAGTCATGTCATTCCGGCTGGCTGAATGGCGGAGGGACTGATAGCCAGACTGACAAAGACTAAGCTGCTGACAATTAATTGCGCTTCACAATTTGTTAATTTTTTTTACTCGCAGATAATGTGCTGTCAGAAAGAGCCATCTGAGCCATTCTGAAAAGCCCTTCAGGGCAGTGAGGATTTAACACCCCGCAAGACGTATAAAAAATCTTTTAATACAGAATCATAATAGCACCTGGCCTTTAAAAACTGCTTATCGTGGCGCATTTCCATCCTCAAGGCAGCAGTAAAAAGCCGGTCGAAAATTTCTCTCACCTCTTGTGCAGCTTAATCTTTCCTTAAGATTAATCCTATAACATCTCCGCTGTATTAGCCCATGCAGGGCTTATCCGGAGAATCACCCTATGCAAAATAACAACACAGTTTCTCACGCTCTGAGTAAAGTTCCGGCCGTTACCGCGGCTTTCTGGTTGACTAAAATCGCTGCAACCACCCTGGGTGAAACCGGCGGCGATGCGGTGACGATGTCGATGAATCTCGGTTACCTGACCGGAACACTGATTTTCGCCATCATCTTTCTGGTCGCTGTCGTAGTGCAGATCAATCGCACCAGCTTCAACAAATGGATCTACTGGTTCACCGTCGTGGCGACGACCACTGTCGGTACAACGATGGCGGACTTTGCCGATCGCTCACTGAACATGGGTTATCTGGGCGGTACGCTGCTGCTGAGCACTCTGCTGATCCTCTCTCTTTTTCTCTGGAAAATGACCTGTGGAACGGTCGCAGTGAGTTCGGTAAACAACGCTGTTACTGAGAGTTTTTACTGGGTCACCATTATGTTTTCTCAGACACTGGGAACAGCATTGGGTGACTGGACGGCAGACAGCGAAGGGCTGGGTTACGATGGCGGGATCCTGCTGTTTGTTGGCGCGCTGGCGATCATCTGGGCGGCAAGTCGCTTTACTTCCCTTTCACGCACCGCGCTGTTCTGGGCAGCCTTTATCCTGACCCGGCCACTGGGTGCCGTTGTCGGTGACTTCCTGGACAAACCCCTTGCTTCAGGCGGACTGGCGCTGAGTCGCTATGGCGCCTCGCTGACGCTGGCACTGATCATCATCGCTTTTCTGGTGGTGCTGCCACAGCGCGCGGCAATGAAGACCGCTCCCGCGAATTAAAAAGCACGACCGGAAGAATTAAAGGTAACGCTTCTTTTTAAACCTGGTCAGGGCCGCCAGTGATGGCGGCTATTTTTTATCTGATCTGTCATCGTCCGTGCAGGTTGTTAAATCAGGCTGGCCGCTCCAGCGAGACGATAAGCCCTTCATGCGCAGCAGAGAGGATGGGCAGACTTTCTACTGGCTCCTGCATTTTCACCCGAAATGCTGTATTGCTGGCATCAAGAAAAACGGTTCTCAGATGCCGGTTGCAGATAAACCAGATTTCGTCACGGTCATTTGAAAGAATGTAGTAAGCATCTGAGGTTTCAGAGGGGTTAAAGCAGCCCAGCGCGCGATAAGCGGTCTGCGGGGTAAAGCCACTGGAAAGCGGCAGCGGCCTGGGGCCATGCGCTAACTCTTCGATCCTGAGGTAAAGTCCCTGTTCAAGCCACAGCATAGTGTCACATCCTGGATGTAGAGGAATCGGGCTGAGCATGCCGGCTGGCTTACAGGTAGTAAGAATACCCGTTTACCGACCAGCTCAGGCAATAGGTAATTTTTCTGACATTCAGAAACGTTATCCTGATCTGAGCATAGCAGCGAGGTGTTGTTATGCTTTTTTATCTTTGCCTGGCTCCCCGCTACTCAAGCCGGCTGGCAATCAGCCGCAGTTGTTCCGCAATCTGCTTTAAATCACGCTGCTGCTGTCCGGCGATACCGGTCGAGCTGCGCACCACCAGCTTTGCCGGCAGAATCGAGGAGGAACGCTGCTCGTCCTGCTCACTGGCCAGCAACAGACGGGCAACCGCCTCTTTGCCCTGCAAATCGAGATCCAGCGACACCGTGGTCAGCGACGGATGGAAAAAGGCACTTTCATAAGTGTCATCGTAGCCAATCACCGAAATCTGCCCAGGCACGGCCACACCTCGCTGATGCAGCGCACTCAGCACACCCAGCGCCATCTGATCGTTGCCCACCAGCAGTGCACTGAACTCTGGCGCTTCACGCAGCAGTTGCAGCACGCCATTGTAACCACTCTGCGCATCCCAGTTACCGTGGCTGATGCTGACCGGCCTCAGACGGTAGCTTTCCAGCGTGTCGAGCCAGCTCTTTAACCGCAGATTGGCGGAGACCGACTGCTCAGGACCCGCCAGCAGGGCAAACTCGCGATGCCCCTGCTCATAGAGGTATTTGACGCTGGCGCGGGTGCCGTCAGCCGGGTTAAACGAAACGTTAAACACTGCGCTGTAGGGATCAACATCAAGGAACAGACAGAGAATATCGTCGTTCTCCTGCACGACCTGCTCAGCAGCGCTGCTCTCCAGCGGGACATTGATGATCACTTTATCCACCCGCTGAGATTTAAGTTCATTGATGCAATCCTGCAGACTTTGATTGACGTTCTCATCAATCATGGCGATCAGCACCTGGTAGTCCGCAGCATTCGCATAACGTTTAACCGCAGCGGCCACCTGTGAGGGCGCATGCAACGCCAGCGAAGTCGTTACCAGACCCAGGGTTGTACTCTGCTTGCCCACCAGCTGCTGAGCCAGGCGGTTGGGTACGTAGCGCAGGGTTTCAATTGCGTGTTCCACCTTGCGCCGCGTTGATTCCGAGACGTTTGCCGACTTATTCAGAACCCTTGATACCGTCTGATACGACACGCCAGCATGACGGGCGACATCCTCTAAGGTGGCATTTTTTGATTTCATAATTCGCATCCCTGATTACCGATGGCGGAATGTTATCACAGCCCTGATGTCAGCCAGACTACCGCAGTCACATTGCGCGAATAAAAAATAAAAGTAATACCTTCACATCGTAAAATTTGGTGATCTGATTCACTAATCGTTACAGATTCCGCCATTTTATTTGCAGTAAATCACACATTATCGCGATTTTATTTGTCACTCATCTGACAAAAAGCGTTTACTGCCGCTGTCATGTGAACGTATTACAAATAAAAACTGAGGATAACATGGAAACAAGGTTACGTACTGCTGCTGTGGCGCTTGCTGCGGCCCTGACCTCCCCGACGCTCTATGCCGCCATCGACAACATCGATTTTCATGGCTATCTGCGTGGTGGCGTTGGCGTATCACAGGATGGCGGTATTGAAGAGTATCAAAAGAACAAGGTTGGCCGTCTCGGCAATGAAGCCGACACTTATGGCGAGGTTGAGCTGGGCAGCGAAGTCTACAAAAAGGATGACGTCAGTTTTTACGTCGACACCATGGTCAGTATGTTCTCCGACGGCTCAAACGATAACGAAACTACCTTCGGCGACGATGCGCAATTTGGCCTGCGTCAGCTCAACCTGCAGATCAAAGGACTGGTGCCGGGTGATAAAGATGCGGTGATCTGGGGCGGTAAACGCTACTACCAGCGTCACGATCTGCACATCATTGATACCAAGTACTGGAACATCTCGGGTTCAGGTGCCGGTATCGAAAACTACACGCTGGGTCCGGGCGCTATCTCCTTTGCCTGGATTCGTGGCGATGCGAATGACGTGGATTACCGCGTCGATGGCGACAACGACGTCAACATTAACTACCTCGATCTTCGCTATGCCGGCTGGAAACCCTGGAACGGCGCCTGGACCGAATTTGGTATTGATTACGCCATGCCAAACACCACCAACAAACAGAAAGAATATGGTGGCCTGTATGACGCAGATAACGGCGTCATGCTCACCAGTGAAATCAGTCAGGACATGTGGGGCGGCTACCAGAAGCTGGTGTTCCAGTACGCCAACAAAGGTCTGGCGCAGAACATGATTTCGCAGGGCGGCGGCTGGTATGACATGTGGAATGATACTCAAAACGCCACCGGCTACCGCGTGATTAACACCGGTCTGCTCCCGATCACCGACAAGTTCTCACTGAATCAGGTCTTTACCTGGGGATCGGCGGACGATGTCACCGCACAGACCCGCAAAAGTACCCTGCTGTCGCTGGTGGGGCGTGGTCAGTATCAGTTTACGCAGTATGTCCGCGGCATCGGTGAAGTCGGTAGCTTCTGGCAGAAAGATGAAAACAAAGTGGGCAGCGACTATAAAGCGGCAGGACAGAAATATACGCTGGCGCTGGGTCTGGCAGCCGGTCCCGAATTTATGTCTCGTCCGGAACTTCGACTGTTTGCCTCTTACCTGAATGACTCAGAGGATGGACACAGCTTCAAAGACAACACCAGTAATAACACCTGGAACTTCGGCGTACAGGTTGAAGCCTGGTGGTAACCGCGCAATCTCCTCATTGTGATCATTATTGAGCTCTTATGCAGGGGCTTATTTGGATAACCGGCGACGGTTATCCATTTTTTTATTCATATTTCTCGGGCGTCTGTTACTCCGGTTTAAAGAAACGTTCTTCCAGCAGCTGACGCAGCTGGTCGGACTGCTTACCAAAGATCGCATGCACCTCATGCCCCAGAATCACCACGCCAATCGCCCCCGCCTTCTGCAATCCCGCCGTATCCACCGCTTTCAGCGATGTCACCTTCACCCGCAGCCGGGTTAAACAGGCATCCACCTGCTGAATATTGTCACGTCCGCCAAAACAGTTGACCAGACGCTCCAGTAGCGCGCTGTCTACCTCAAGCTCTTCCACCGTCAGCGGCTGCCGACTGAAATATTGCTTAAACGATTTGAGACTCAACATGTGGTTCTCCTTCAGATAATAAAAAGGCGGGCAACTGCCCGCCACTCACGAGTGATAAACGAAAACGCGGGGCAGAATGCCTGGGGCTGCTCACAGAATATACACGCTTCCTGCGCCTATCCTGCAATCAGCCTCTTAAAACCTGCTCTATATCAACAGTTATATGCAGACCTTCCAACAGACAGCTCCCAATCCATAAGCGATGGGGGCATATGCCTGTAGCAAAGCATCACACCGCCCGGATAAAAACGCCGGAAGCGTTTTTGAACAACGCGATGCGTTGGCCCGCTAACGGGCGCACCTCAGGGATGAGATGCGTAATTGCCCCTGCTGAGCGGACATGGATGCCGTCTTTTGCGTCTTTACGGAAGGCATATGCCCCCTGAGCCAGTGCTCAGACTGCCAGCAATCGCCAATGAATTAACTCCTGAGCCTGTACTCCCCCCCTACTCCATTGGCCCACTCAGAACCCGACATCCCCATGGCCCAAGCGTCAGCAATTCCCCCACACCCGAGCCATCAATCAAATCACTCACCCCGACAGGCAACGAGACCTGCTGCGTCTGACCGGTAAAGTTCTGCACAAACAGAAATGCCTGTTCACCATCAGTTCGCCGCTGAACGACAACGCCTGGCGGCAGCTCAGTCGCCAGCGCACGCGGTAACCCAAGCTGCTTAATCAGCGCACCATAAAAATCCCGATGGAACGGCAGATCATTACGTGACGCAATATACCAGGCTTTACCCTGACCAACCCGATTCACCGTCACCGCCGGGGTTCCGGCATAAAAATCACTCTCGTAACTGGCCAGCGCCGTGGCCCCTTCGAGATGAATATGCTCGCAAAGCTCCCGCGCCTGATATGGCCCGCTCAGACCCAGCTCATTGCCGCGCACCCCGCGCACGCCGTTAAACTCCTCATCGGTCAGACTGTCGATCTCTTCTGACCAGATGCCGAGCAGCGGCCGCAACGGCCCAGGGAATCCTCCCAGATAACAGAGATCGCTCTCATTCACGATGCCGCTCCAGTAACTGGCCACGAAATGCCCGCCCCGCTCAACATGCTGCTCAACCCGCGCCGCAAAACCGTCGCGTACCATATACAGCATTGGCGCTATCACCAGATCGTAACCGCTGAGATCGCTGTCGCCGTTAATCACCTCTACCGCAACACCCTGCTCCCAGAACGCGCGGTAGTGCTCGTTTACCGTACGCTCATAGTGCAGACCAAGATTGCGTGGGCCCTGCGCGTTATCCATTGCCCAGCGACTCTCCCAGTCGAAAATAATCGCGACGCGCGCCTCAACCCGACTGCCCATTACCGGCGTCATGGCCGCCAGCATCCGGCCCAGCTCACTCACTTCACGCCCTGTTCGCGTATCAATATGGCCGACATGATCAACCACCGCGCCGTGAAACTTCTCGACCGATCCCCGACTCTTGCGCCACTGAAAATATTGCACCGCGTCCGCACCATGCGCCACTGCCTGCAGCGAAGAGAGAATATGCATCCCCGGCTTCTTCAGTTTACTGGTCGGCTGCCAGTTCGTTGAGCCAGGCGTCGACTCCATCAATACAAACGGCTTGCCCTGCTTCAGGGTGCGCATCAAATCATGGTACATCGCGGTATAACAGGCGAGCGTGGTCTCATCCTTCTCGTTATGCCACATCGGGTAGCTATCCCAGGAGATAAAATCGAGCGCCGGTGCCAGCTTCCAGTAATCGTAGTCGTAGAAATATTCCATGAAATTAGTGGTCGCGGGCAGATCGGGATTGGCCTGCTTCAGCGGTTTAATCTCCTCCCGACAGAAGTCAGTCACCTGATCGGTCATAAATCGCCGCCAGTCCAGATTCAGACCATGAATCGACATCTCGCCCTGCGGCGCAGGCGACACAATCTGTGACCAGTCTGTGTAGGTATGACTCCAGAAGTCACTCCACCAGGCGAGATTCAGCTTCTCCAGCGTCTCATAACGACGCTGCAGCCAGCCGCGAAAGGCCTGCTGACAGCGATCGCAATGACATTCGCCACCATACTCATTAGAGATATGCCAGCCGACCACCGCCGGATGATGCGCGTAACGCGCGGCCAGGCGGCTATTCATCGCCTGCACTTTCTGGCGATAAACCGGCGAGGTCATACAGTGGTTATGACGGCCACCGTGCAGGGCAGGTACGCGATCGCGCCCCACGCGCAACACCTCAGGATACGCCTGCGACATCCAGGCCGGCCTTGCCCCGCTCGGTGTGGCGAGAAACACGGAAATCCCCTGCAGCCAGAGCGTATCGATCACCTCATCCAGCCAGCCAAACTCATAGCGCCCCTCTTCCGGCTCCAGCTTCGCCCAGCTGAAAATACCCACCGACATCACGTTGCAGTTCGCCTGCTTCATCATCGCGACGTCGTCATCAATAATGCCCGGCTGGTGCGCCCACTGTTCCGGATTGTAGTCAGCACCATGCAGCAGCCGGTTAACCCGGGCGCTCAGCGGGGGAAATTTATTCATACCTGGTCCTCAGAGGAAGAGATCAGCGTTAGTGCTGATAGTTAATGAAAAACCTGTAGCGAAGGCAGCGCCTTGCCGTGACAGTCAAACAGTGCCTGGTTCTCGCGGGCGTTACCCTGTTTCCATTCGTCGTGGATATATTTCATGCCGGCGGGCGTAGCCCAGGTATTGCCGGGCGCGGGGATCCACGCCGGTTCCCAGTAGACCACACCCTTGCCGCGATGGTCCGGCACTGCCAGCACCGCTTTAATCAGGTCATGCAGATAGGCCGCCTGACCCGCGACCGTGCCGGGATAGCCGCCTGCCTGCTCCTCTTTTGCCTGGAAACTGTTCTCAGCGTTGTCGCAGTTTTCCAGCGTGTAGCCATAGGCGGCTTCCACCACCATTACGTCTTTGTCATAGCGCCGGGAGATATCATCCATGTTGGCTTTCAGAGCGCTAATCGGGCCGTTCCAGTAGGTGTACATCGACAGACCGATCACATCGAACGGCACATCACGCTTAACGATTTCATCGAACCACCAGCGGAAGGTATCGTTTTTAGTACCCTCGGCCAGATGCAGCATGATCTTCACCTGATGCGGATCGCTGAGGTTCTCGCGCAACCCGCTGATGCCCGCCTTCAGCAGGCCGGCCAGCCGATCAAACTCGCCGCCGTTCTGGCCCCAGCTCTTGCCTTCCGGCCAGAGCATGCCGCCGTTAAGCTCGTTGCCAATCTGCACGATATCCGGCATGACGCCATCTGCTTTAAAGCGGGCGATGGTGTCGCGGGTGTAGTCATGCACCTGCGTTTCCAGCTGCGAAAAGGTCAGTGACTGCCAGGCTTTGGGCTTGAACTGCTTGCCCGGATCGGTCCAGAAGTCGCTGTAGTGAATATCCAGCAGCAACTTCAGGCCCGCTGCTTTAACCCGCTTCGCCAGCGCCAGCGTAGTCGCCAGATCGTTGCCGCCACCACCGTAGGTGTGACCGCTGCCGTCAGTGGGATCGACCCACAACCGCAGCCGGATAGTGTTGATGCCGCTGGCTTTCAGAATGGCGATAGCATCCTGCTGCTGGTTGTCCGCGTTGTAGAATTTCGCGCCCTGCTTCTCCAGCTCTGCCAGTGAAGAGATGTCCGCACCTTTGATAAAATCGGCGGGCCACGGCCCGGCAGAGCCGATGGCAGGCTTATCGGCGGCAAGCAGCGGCGTCGCCCAGGCCAGCGCCAGGGCGAGAATCAATGTTTTGGGCGTCATGATTTATCCTTTAGTACTGCCTGAAGCCAGGCCAGAGACGAAGTATTTTTGCAGAGCCAGATAGAACACGGCTACCGGCACAGCGATCAGCACGGCTCCGGCCGCATAGGTGGTGTAACTGGCACCCATTTTTTGCGACACCAGATTGTAGAGTCCAATCGGCAGCGTGAACTGTTCCGGCGTGCGCAGAATGGTGCTGGAGAGAATGAAATCGCCCAGCGGCCCCGTGAACGAGAACAGCGCAACGACCGCCAGAATCGGCTTCGACAGCGGCATGATGATCTCAACAAAGATGCGGAAGTTGCCCGCGCCATCCATGCGCGCTGACTCATCGAGATCTTTGGGTATCGAATCGAGATAGCCCTTCATCAGATACGTGTTCATCGGGATCATCCCGCCAACGTAGATCAGCACCAGCGCCAGGTGGCTGTTGATTAATCCCAGCAGCTGCGACAGGACGAAGATCGCGATCAGCGCTGAAAACTGCGGGATCATCTGCAGCAGCAGAAACAGCATCAGTCCATTCTGCCGTCCCTTAAACCGAAAACGGGAAAAAGCGTAAGCGGTACAGCTGACGCTGATTAATGTCAGCACCATGGTCAGGAAACTGATTTTCATCGAATTCCAGTACCAGGTCAGGTAAGGCACCGTGCCGTTAAACAGGTCGCGATAATGCTGAAGCGATGCATTCTCCGGAATGATCGAACTGCTGAGCAGGCTGTTACCTGCATTCAGTGATGCTCCTACCGTCCAGACCAGCGGATAGATAATGATGGCCGAGACGGCCAGCACCACCAGCCAGGTCAGCGACAGGCGTATCCACCTTTCGCGTTTAATACTGCCGGACTTCGCCATAACTGCTCCCTTA
>Ga0308162_1001264_pt1 | contig 21042 bp, 15 predicted proteins | sample PhySR2_FD_201370 | JGI IMG/M metagenome (GOLD analysis project Ga0308162, IMG submission 201370) | Phyllosphere microbial communities from UC Gill Tract Community Farm, Albany, California, United States - DLSLS.R2 | ecosystem: Host-associated > Plants > Phyllosphere > Unclassified | place: USA... | reverse complement strand
TTTTTTTGCCAGCCTGCGCCATAAACTGCCGAAAGATACCGGCATTTTTGTGGTGATGGTGGGGATTGCGTTGATTTTTGAAATGTTCGGCTGGTACGTGCGTGACCAGTCTTTCCTGCTCAACACCAACCGTCTGATCCTGATTGTCCTGCAGGTGGCGATTATCGGGATTATCGCCGTTGGCGTGACCCAGGTCATCATCACCACCGGTATCGATCTCTCGTCCGGTTCCGTCATCGCCCTGGCGGCGGTGGTAGCGGCCAGTCTGGCGCAGACCTCTGACAGCCTGTCGCCGATGTATCCCTCGCTGGTCAATATGCCTGCGGTGATCCCTATCGCGGCCGGTATCGGTGTGGGTCTGCTGGCGGGTGCGGTCAATGGTGTACTGATTACCCGCACCGGCATTCCGCCCTTCATTGCCACGCTGGGCATGATGGTGTCGGCACGTGGTCTGGCGCAGTATTACACCCAGGGTAATCCGATCAGCTTCCTGTCTGACGGCTTTACCTCAATCGGTCAGGGTGCCATGCCGGTCGTGATTTTCCTGGTGGTGGCACTGCTGTTCCATATCGCCCTGAAACATACCCGTTACGGTAAATATGTTTACGCCATCGGCGGCAACATGACCTCGGCGAAAGTCTCCGGTATCAACGTTAATAAGTATCTGATCATCGTCTACACCATTGCCGGTGCGCTCTCTGGCCTGGCGGGTGTGGTACTGGCGGCGCGTGTCAGCAGCGGCCAGTCGAGCATGGGAATGTCCTACGAGCTGGATGCGATTGCCGCAGCTGTTATCGGCGGCAGCAGCCTGATGGGTGGTGTAGGTCGTATCACCGGCACATTAATCGGCGCGGTTATCCTCGGTCTGATCAAAAGCGGCTTCACCTTCGTGGGTGTTGACGCCTACATTCAGGACATTATTAAAGGGATAATCATCGTGGCCGCGGTTTCTATCGACATGCACCGTAACCGCAAAAAACGTTAATCAACAGGCGTTGCCTTCTTTCGTAACGGGAGAGGGCAACGGTTGCTTTTAGCCTCAGTGATTCGCCAGAGATAAGAATTCCTGCTGATACCGGTTACATTCTTATGGTGTTCGTTAATGCTTTCCTGTAAGCCCGGCAAGCTTTAATCAGGTGCAATGCGTTTCCACTGCACTTAAACTGTACAGCCCGCCATCACTTTTCTGCACGTCTGACTCGCAGCGTCTGCACTGCCACAGTGCGCCCACCCCTCTCCTTCATTGCAATTACACATTCCTGATCCTTATTAACCCTTAAGAGGTAATCAGAAACGCTTATTTTCCGGGCCGTTAGGAAAAATCTGGCCGACGGGTGAGGTGTACAATTTAAACCTGGCCTGCATCTTGCAAAATCTCTGTTATCAGGGCGATAGGATCAGACCTATTTCGCTATTCGGGGTAAGTGACGGAGGCAAGATGAATTTAAGACGACTGAAGTACTTTGTGAAAATCGTCGATATCGGCAGTCTGACGCAGGCAGCCGAAGTGCTGCACATCGCACAGCCTGCACTCAGTCAGCAGGTGGCAACGCTGGAGAATGAGCTGGATCAGCAACTGCTGATCCGCACCAAGCGCGGCGTCACGCCAACGGAAGCCGGAAAGATTCTCTATGGCCATGCGCGTACTATTCTGCGCCAGTGCGAGCAGGCCCAGACGGCGGTGATCAATGCTGGTCAGGTGCTGAGCGGCCAGGTGTCGATTGGACTGGCACCGGGCACGGCAGCCTCTTCACTGACCATGCCGCTGCTGCAGACCGTCCGCGATCAGTTTCCTGAAATCCTGGTCTACCTGCACGAAAACAGCGGCAGCGTACTGAATGAGAAGGTGATGAACGGTCAACTGGATATGGCAGTGCTGTACGATCGCGCACCGACTGCCGGAATCAACAGCGTGCCGCTGATGAAAGAAGATCTCTTCCTGGTCGGTGCATCCGATTACCCAGGTGCCAGCGTCGATCTGGCCGATGTGGCGCAGATGAGCCTGTTTTTACCACGCGACTACAGCGCAGTGCGCAAACGGGTTGATGAGGCATTTTCACTGCGTCGCCTGAGTGCGCGCATCATTGGTGAGATCGAATCGATTTCAACCCTGACCGCAGCGATTTCCAGCGGCATGGGCGTCACCGTATTACCTGAATCCGCTGCCCGGGCGCTGGTGGGTTCGACGGATGCCTGGATGTCACGCATCAACAGCCCGTCACTGAGTCTGCCTTTGTCGCTGAACATCTCCGCCCGGTTGCCGCTATCGCCTTCTGCACAGGCCGTGAAAAATATCCTGCTGTCACTGCTGAATAAGCCGCTGAATGAGGAGCGGGAGTTGATGTTAGTGGGGTAGGGGCGCTTGCAGCGGGCTGAGGTTAAGCTTGGCAGCGCGTTCACCTGAGAAGGTGACGCCCGCCAGGCGTATGGGAGTTTCAGGTTGCCCGAGCAGGCGGACGCGTCAAGGGGCGGACGCCCGCCCCTTAACAATCCCGGCGTCCGGCAGCCTGCGCGCCCCGCTTCGCGGGGTACCTTCGTCACGCCCTGCGGCCAGCGGACCGTCCTTTCGCCGACGTCCTGTCGGCTCATCTTCGCCTCCGGTTGTTCCTCAGCGCTCCGGATGCCTCTCCAAAACCCCCGCCTGTAAAATTTTTGTTTTTCCTGAATGAGGAGTTGTCTGCTCGCATGAGAGCCAAAGACCATCATTGAAACTAACCGCAGTTAAGTACTTAACGTTGAGAGAAGAGATAACAGCGAGGGGGTGGGGAGGCCGTCAGAACCGCTGAGCGGATAAGGGATTTCAGGACGAGCGACAGGGATGTCGCGAAGAGGCGGGTTCGCGCCAGGGATGGCGCGTCCTGCTGGTCCGTCAGAAATCCGGAAGAAGCGAAGGGACCGCGAAGCGGCGGTGAAGCAGGCCGGAGCCGGGGGGCAAGGGGGCGCGGCGACTGGCGGCCCCTTGTCGGTCGCCTGCAGAGGCGGGTCTGAAACTGCCCAACTTCTCAGGCGAACGAAACCCCTCTCATAGCCCGTTCGCGCAGCGAACAAACCGCAGCATCAGCTCTGCTGCCAGCCCGTTCGCGCAGCGAACACTCCAGCTTCAGCTCTGCAGCAGCCATTCGCGCAGCGAACACCTGTTAAGCCCGGGCTGCCAGGCCAATCATCTCAGCATGTTCGCACAACCTCAGCCCCACCCCGTTATTCCCTAAATTCATAAAGCCAAATTTTTTAGTATTTCCTGTTATCAATAATAGTTCTTAACATCGGGGAATCAGATTATGTAAAGGGAGGTAAATACCGTGAATTTCCAGCAGCTTAAAATCATCCGCGAGGCGGCCCGCTGTGAGTTTAATTTAACGGAAGTCGCTAATACGCTGTTTACCTCTCAGTCAGGTGTCAGTCGGCATATTCGTGACCTGGAAGATGAACTGGGTGTTGAGATCTTTATCCGTCGCGGTAAGCGCCTGCTGGGAATGACCGAACCGGGTAAAGCGCTGCTGACCATCGCCGAACGCATCCTCGATGAAGCGGGGAAGGTACGACGTCTGGCCGATGTTTTTACCAATGAAACCAGCGGCATTCTGACCATCGCCACTACCCACACTCAGGCGCGCTACAGCCTGCCGAAAATCATCAAAGCGTTTCGTCAGCTCTACCCCAACGTCCGGCTGGAACTCAATCAGGGATCGCCACAGGAAATTGTCACCATGCTGCTGGCGGGTGAAGCGGATATCGGCATCGCCAGTGAAATGCTGGTTAATAACAGCAGTCTGGCGGCATTCCCCTGGTTCAGCTGGCATCACGCATTGCTGGTGCCGAAAGATCATGAACTGGTGCAGAATCAACCGGTTTCACTGAGCACCCTCAGCCGTTATCCTCTTATTACTTACCGCCAGGGTATCACCGGCCGTTCGCGGGTTGACCGTGCCTTCCAGTCGGCGGGCTTAAAACCGGATATCGTGCTCAGCGCCCAGGACTCCGACGTAGTGAAAACCTACGTTAAACTTGGTCTGGGCGTCGGGATACTGGCCGATCAGGCGTGTGAAACCGAAGAGAGTGAAGAGCTGGTACGCATCGACGCCACACATCTGTTTGATGCCAGCACCGTCTGGCTCGGCCTCAAGCGGGGTCAGCTGCAGCGTAATTACGTCTGGCAGTTCCTGGAGCTCTGCAACGCTAACCTGTCGCTGGAGGAGATCAAACGGCAGGCGCTCTCCTACAGTAATGACGACGAACCGGTTATCGACTTCCAGATTTAAAGCGCGTGCGCATCCCGCCGGATGCGCGCCCATTTCCGCACAGCATAAAATTTCAAATCACCGCGAAAAACTCGCTTAGCGACCTTTCTGACCCCGCACAACAACATCCTGCGCTGACACGGCGCGATAAAGTGGAATCAGCTGACCACAAGGGGATGTTATGTCGCGATTACAACTTAAAGACAGCGATCTGCTGCGCCAGCAGGCGCTGTTTGCCGGACGCTGGCAGGATGCGCATCAGGGTGCCACGCTGCCGGTTACCGATCCCGCCACGGGCGAAACGCTGGCGACTATTCCGGCGCTGGGCCGTGCGGAAACAGAGCAGGCGATAGCCTATGCGGAAACGGTACGCATCAGCTGGGGCAAAACCCCTAACGCCAGCCGTGCCGCACTGCTGGAAAAATGGCATCAGCTGATTATTGAACATGCTGACGACCTGGCAATCATCATGACTGCCGAGCAGGGAAAACCGCTGGCGGAAGCCAGAGGTGAAGTGCTCTACGGGGCCAGTTTTGTTAAATGGTTCGCGGAAGAGGCGCGCCGTATCTATGGCGACACTATTCCCGCGCCCAGCGACGACCGGCGCATTCTGGTGCTGAAACAGCCGGTAGGCGTTGCCGCCGCCATCACACCCTGGAACTTCCCGATTGCGATGATCACCCGCAAGGTGGCTCCCGCACTGGCCGCCGGATGCCCGATTGTTGTCAAACCCTCTGAGTTAACGCCGCTCTCGGCACTGGCGCTGGCGGTACTGGCAGAGCGTGCCGGTTTTCCGTCAGGCGTATTGCAGGTGCTGACCGGCCTGCCCACGGAGATTGGCGCGGCACTGACCAGTAGCCGTACGGTGCGTAAAATCTCCTTTACCGGCTCGACCCGCATCGGGCAGTTATTAATGCAGCAGAGCGCTGACAGCATCAAACGTCTGAGCCTGGAACTGGGCGGCAACGCCCCGCTGATCGTGTTCGATGATGCCGACATTGAGATTGCGGTCGCGGGCGTCATGCTCAGCAAGTTCCGCAATGCCGGGCAGACCTGCGTCTGCGCCAACCGCATTCTGGTGCAGCGCAACATCTATCCACGCTTTACCGCGAGACTGCTGGAGGCTGTCGCCACCCTGAAAGTGGGCGATGGCTTTGCGCCCGACAGTACCATTGGCCCGCTGATCAACAGCCGCGCGGTGGAGAAAGTGAACGGTCACATTGATGATGCGCTGAGTCAGGGAGCCACGCTGTTGACCGGCGGCATCAGCCAGGGCAACGGCACTTTTGTTCAGCCCACGGTGCTCGGCGAGGTCACGTCCAGCATGCGCATCGCCCATGAAGAGACGTTCGGCCCGGTCGCGCCGCTGTTTATTTTTGATGATGAAGAGCAGGCGATCGCGATGGCGAATGACACGCCATACGGCCTGGGCGCCTACTTCTTTACCGAAAATATCCGGCGCGCCTGGCGGGTAGCGGAAGCGCTGGAGTTTGGCATGGTCGGCTTCAATACCGGCGCGATTTCTCTTGAGGTTGCGCCGTTTGGTGGCGTGAAACTTTCCGGTATTGGCCGGGAAGGATCCCGCTACGGAATGGATGAATATCTGGAACAGAAAACGTTTCACATTGGCAGTCTGTAATTAAATATGACCCGAACGCCAGCCGGAAAATCCGGCTGGCGTTTTTTTTCGCCTGGCGCACAGAATAAATTCTGCGGCGTCAAATTATCCTCTTTAAAAAGTAAAGAATTTATCAGGGATGTGAGGCGGGTCGGTAAATTGGCGGGGCATGAGCACAAAAGTGGGCAGCCTGACCCGGAATATCCGCTTTGGTGCAATTTCCGTGCAGGTTGCACCAGCAGGGCGCATAAATTTTGTGAAGTAAATCATCTGTTTAATTGTTCGGCAAATCCACAAAAATTATCCCGGTAATACGGCAGAAAATTTTTTTGCGCTGTTTTAAACGCATTTTTATTTTTTGCCCGGCTGGCATACTTTCTGCATTAGCTTATTAACAGCGCAGAAAATGCCAGTTAAAAACGCTAATAAGCCAGCAACTGATGGGTGTTACAAATAAGGAATTCTTCCATGTTAAGTTTCGACCCTGAAAAAGTTTCTCTTCCGGTTGGCCATTATATTGGCGGCCAGCATTGCCAGAGCCAGGGCGCAGCCTTCGAGGTTAAACGTCCCTCTGATGGCAGCGTCTATGCCACGCTGCAGGACGCCATGCCGCAGGATGTTGATCGTGCCGTCACCGTCGCGCATCAGGCGCTAAAAACCAGCGGCTGGTCAGGCTGTCCGCCGCGTGAACGTGGTCGCGTCTTACGCCGTTGGGCCGATTTGATCGAGCAGGATACGCTACTGGCTCAACTGGAAGCGCTGGGCTCAACGCGACCCATCAGCGACGTGGTGCTGCACGAAATTCCATTTACCGCCGAGGCGATTCGCTTCTATGCCGAATGCGCCGACAAATACAGTGGCGATCTCTTTCCCACCCGCGACAGCAGCCTCGGCATGCTGATTGCGGAACCCTATGGCGTCATCGCCGCGATTACCCCGTGGAATTTCCCGCTGTCGATGGCGTCGTGGAAATGCGGACCCGCGCTGGCAGCAGGCAATGCGGTCGTGCTGAAACCCTCTGAACTGACCCCGTTTTCAACGGTGCGCATGGCCGAACTGGCGATTCAGGCGGGCCTGCCAGCGGGCGTGCTGAACATTGTGCAGGGCAGTGGCGCGGTAACCGGCAGCGCGCTGGTGAAACATCCGCTGGTGCGCAAAGTCTCGTTTACCGGCTCGACCCTGACCGGCGCGCGCATCATGAGTGATGCCGCGCAGCACGGCATGAAACCGGTGACGCTGGAGCTGGGCGGCAAAAGCCCGCAGCTGGTGTTTGATGATGCCGGTGACCTTGAGGTGCTGGCTCAGCGCATTCTGCGCGGCTTCACCGCCAACGGTGGTCAGGCCTGTGTAGCGGGCACCCGTCTTATTGTGCAGCGCAACATTGCCGATCCGCTGGTTGAGCGACTGGCCCAGCTTTGCCGGGAAGTGAAACCGGGCGTCACCTGGCAGGAAGGCAGCCGCTACGCGCCGCTGATCGATGAACGCCAGGGCAATAAAGTCTGCTCGGTCATTGAAGCCGCAAAAGCGCAGGGCGCAGAGGTGCTGGTGGGTGGAGAGCGCTTTGCCGACACCCAAGGCGGCTGGTTCTGGCAGCCGACGCTGCTGAGCCATGTGGCGCAGGATAACCCAGCGGTACAGCAGGAAATTTTTGGTCCGGTGCTGACGGTACAGACGTTTGATGATGAAGAGCAGGGCCTGGCGATGGCTGCGCACGACACCTATGGCCTCTGCGCCGGTGTTCACACCCTAAGCCTGCCGCGCGCGCTGCGGGCGATGCGCGCCATCGACGCGGGCACTGTCTGGATCAATCGCTATGGTCGCTCCGGCGACTTCATCATTCCCACAGGCGGTTTTCTCGGCTCCGGCATTGGTAAAGATTTAGGGCGTCAGGCGTTTCAGGCCTGCCAGCGCCAGAAAAGCGTACTCATCGATTTCTAAGCGCAACTGACAAGACAGGGGTGTTACATGGCACTGTTTAAACCGAAATTCATCACGTTTGACTGTTACGGCACGCTGATTCGCTTCGATATGGCCGGTGCGGCACAACGCTGTTTCAGCGACCGCGTCGACCCGGATGCGATGAACGCGTTTACCGCCGACTTTGCCAGCTACCGGCTGGATGAGGTGCTCGGCGCATGGAAACCCTATTACGACGTGGTCAGTAATGCGATACAGCGCACCTGCAAAAAGTGGGGCATTAAGTGGGACAAAGCCGACAGCGACTTTATCTACACCGACTGCGCCAGCTGGGGTCCGCACCCCGACGTGCCGGCCGGACTGGCAAAAGTCGCTAAGGCGTTTCCGCTGGTGCTGCTGACCAATTCGATGAAAGACCTCATCCCGCACCATGTACCGCGTCTGGGCGCGCCCATTCACATGACCATCACGGCAGAAGAGGCAGGCGCTTATAAACCGCAGATGAAGGGCTTCGAGTACATGCTGGATAAGCTTGGCTGTGGTCCGGAAGAGATCCTGCACGTCTCCTCCAGCTTCCGCTATGACCTGATGACCGCCTACGATCTCGGCATCAAAAACAAAGTTTGGGTCAACCGTGGTCATGAACCGGCGAACCCGTACTACCAGTACACCGAAATCAAAGATATCGGCGGCCTGCCTGGCGTCGTCGGACTCTGAGGAACTCCCCATGAAACTGGAATCGTTCTGGCAGGCCACGGCACCCGCCTTTACCGGTGCTGCCCGCGAACCGCTGCCCGCCCAGGCGGACGTGGTGGTGATTGGCGGCGGCTTCACCGGCGTTTCGGCAGCACTTAACCTGGCGCGCAGCGGCATCAGCGTGGTGCTGCTGGAGAGTGGCGACGTCATGAGCCAGGCATCGGCCCGCAACGGCGGTCACTGCAATACCGGTGTGGCGCAGAACTTCGCCTCGCTGGTGGCGAGTCAGGGTCTGGATCAGGCCAGCCGCTTCTACCGGGCATTTGACGACGCGGTGAGCTACGTCCAGCAACTGATTCAGGCTGAAGCGATCAACTGCGACTTCCGTCTGTGCGGCAAACTCAAGCTCGCCAGCAAAGCATCGCATGTCGCCGGGCTACGGGAAGCCTATGAACTGATGCGTCGCACTGTGGACCCCGAGATCGAACTGCTCGACAAAACGGCAGTGCGCGACGAAATCGCCAGTGACAAATTCCACGGCGGCCTGCTGCAGAAGCGTGGCGGTCAGATGCACATGGGCAAGTTTGGCATTGGGCTGGCTGAAGCCGCCGCCCGCAGCGGGGCGAAAATTTACCCGCACCACGCCGTGACGAAGCTGGAACGTCTGAAGGGCTATCAGCACCGGATTCACACCGCGCAGGGCACCCTTCTGGCGGATAAAGTGCTGATGGCGACGGGCTGCTCCAACAGCGGCCCTTTCCCCTGGTTTCAGCGCCGCATCGTGCCGGTCGGCAGCTTTATTGTGGTGACGGAAGCGCTCGACCCGGCGCTGCTGCGCCAGGCGCTGCCCCATAATCGGACCTATGTGACATCGCTGAATATCGGCAACTACTTCCGCACCACTGCCGACAGCCGACTGGTGTTTGGCGGGCGGGCGCGGTTTGCGGTCAGTAACCCAACCTCTGATTCGCGCAGCGGCGAGATCCTGCGCCACGCGATGACGCAGATGCTGCCACAGCTCGGCCAGGCAAAGGTGGAGTACTGCTGGGGAGGCATGGTCGATATGACGGCCGACCGTCTGCCGCACGCGGGTGAACAGAATGGCCTGTTCTATTCACTGGGCTACAGCGGCCACGGCACGCAGATGTCGGTGTGGATGGGACGGGTAATGGCCGATTTGCTGGCCGAAAAGCGCACTGAAAATCCCTGGCAGCGTGATGCATGGCCCGCGCTGCCCGGTTATCACGGCAAGCCATGGTTTTTACCGCTCGCAGGACTCTATTACAAAGCAAAGGATCGCCTTTCTTAACGTCCCGTCGGGTGCTGGCCGCCAGGTTGCCAGCACCGCCAGAACATGATCCCGGTTCGCCTGACTATTGAGGGTAGAGAGATGAGTAAATTTGATAATAACGACGCTGATGCGGTAAATCCGGCACTGACGCGCATGATCACCGAAGGATCGCTGTCACGTCGCAGCCTGATGAAAATGCTTTCCGCTGGTGCGGTGATGAGCAGCGGGCTGGTGGGCTTTTCCGGGGCGGCACTGGCGGACGACAAGCCGGTCAAAGGCGGTAAAGTGCGGGCGGCAATGTCGAATGCTTCCGCTACCGACACGCTCGATCCGGCGAAAAGTAACAACAGCGCGGACTACACCCGTCAGTTCATGTTCTACAGCGGCCTGACCGAACTGGACAAAAACCTGATGGCGCAACCGGCGCTGGCCGAATCACTGGAGTCCAGCGACGGCATCACCTGGCATATTAAACTGCGGAAGGGCGTCACCTTCCATGATGGCAAACCGCTGACCGCTAAAGATGTGATCTTCTCGCTCAGCCGACACAAAGATCCGGCTATCGCCTCAATCGCCTTTAAGCTGGCCGATCAGTTCAAAACCTTCAGCGCAGTCAATGATAACGAGGTGCAGCTGGAGCTGAATAGCGCCAACTTTGACGTCCCTTACATGCTGGCGACGCCGCCTTTTTTGATTGTCAAAGACGGCACCACCGACTTCAGCAAAGGCATCGGCACCGGTCCGTTTGTCTGCAAAACCTTTATGCCAGGCACACGCACCATCGGCACCAAAAATCCCCATTACTACAAGCCCGGCTTGCCGCACCTGGATGAGGTGGAGCTGATTGGCGTTACCGACGGTGCAGCACGCGTCAATGCCCTGATGTCGGGCGATCTGCAGATGGTCTCCACCCTGACAGCCGCAGACTGCAAACGCATTAAAGCCAGCAGCGAGTTTGGCATACTGGAGAGCAAATCAGGCATGTACACCAACCTGATTATCCGCACCGACGTGAAACCGGGTAACAACGAAGACTTTGTGCTGGCGATGAAATATCTGCAGCCGCGCGACATGCTGGTGAAAACGGTACTGCAGGGTTATGGCGACGTCAGTAATGACACGCCGGTGCCGCCGTGGCATCCGCTCTACAACGCCGACCTCAAACCGCGTCCGCTCGACATAGAAAAAGCGAAGTTCCACATTAAAAAAGCGGGTATGGCTGGCGCGACAGTAGAGATCATCACGACGCCCAACATTGAAGGGGCGAACGAAGGCGGGCAGATGATCCAGCAGATGGCGCGCGGGGCAGGGCTGAATGTAAAAGTGCGACGTGTGCCGTATGACGGTTACTGGTCCTCGCACTGGATGAAAGATCCGGTGGGATATGGCTCGATAAATCCGCGTCCGACGCTCGACATGCTCTTCTCACAGTTTTATCTCTCTACCGCACCGAATAATGAATCGGGCTGGAAAAATCCCCAGTTTGATCAGCTGGTGGTCGCCGCGCGAGGGGAACGCGATCAGGCAAAGCGCAAGCAGATGTATGGCGATATGCAGACGCTGATTTATGACCACTGCGGCACGATCATCCCGACCTTTATCAGCTCCACCGATGGCTACAACAAAAAGGTTAAAGGGGTCGAAGCCTGGCCGTCAGGCATGATGATGGGCTATCGCTTCCATGAGTTTGCCTGGCTGACCGCCTGATCTCAGCCTGTCCCATCAGGCTATTCATAAGGAGTTCGCCGATGAACCGATACATGCTGTTCCTGATTGCCCGGCGCATTGGTGCTGGCATCCTGACGTTGCTTATCGTCTCGGCGGTGGTGTTTTTCATCACCAGCCTGCTGCCGGGTGACGCGGCGCAGATGATCCTTGGCCAGAATGCCACACCGGAAACGGTGGCGGCGTTACGGCAGCAACTGGGTCTCGATCAGCCTTTGCTGATGCGCTACTTCCACTGGCTGACAGGCATGGTGCAGGGCGACTTTGGCACCTCGTTTGCCAGCCATTTGCCGGTCTCGCAGCTGGTGGCGCAGCGCATTCCCGCCACCTTTGAACTGGCGGGCATCACCACGCTGATCTGCGTGCCGCTGGCGCTGATTATCGGCATTATTGCGGCGATGAATCGCGGTTCCCGGCTCGACCGGGCCCTGGTTATCGGCACCATGGCGACGGTGGCCGTGCCGGAGTTTCTGGTGGCGACGGTAGCGGTGCTGATTTTTGCCGTGAAGCTGCACTGGGTGTCGGCGATGTCGTTCGGCAGTCCGGATAGCGACCTGCTGAGTTACCTCAAAGCCTATGCGCTGCCGGTGCTGACGCTCTGCTGCGTGCTGGTGGCGCAGATGGCGCGTATGACGCGAGCCGCCATTATCAACCAGCTCGATAGCCCCTACCTGGAGATGGCGCTGCTGAAAGGGATATCGCCGCTCCGCGCCGTGCTGCGTCATGCGCTACCCAACGCGGTTGGCCCGATCGCCAATGCGATTTCACTCAGCCTCTCCTACCTGTTTGGCGGCGTGATCATCATCGAAACCATCTTCAGCTATCCCGGTCTGGCCAGCCAGCTGGTGGATGCGGTCAGTAATCGCGACCTGCCGGTGGTGCAGCTCTGCGTGATGTTGTTCGCCGCCTGCTACCTGGTTCTGCTGCTGGCGGCCGACATTCTGACTATCGCCTTTAACCCGAAATGGAGAAGCGCATGAATACTCTCTTGTTGCCCTGGCGTTTCTTACAGTCGCTCTCCTGGTCAGGCCGGCTGGGTCTCATCATGTCGCTGTTCTGGCTGCTGATGGCGGTGTTTGGCACGCCACTGGCTCCGCACAGCATTGATGACATCGGCGGCGGTCCGCTGATGGGCGGCATGACGGCGGATAACCTGCTGGGGACCGACTACCTGGGACGCGACATGCTGAGCCGTATTCTCTACGGCGCGAAGTTCTCCATCGGTCTGGCGCTGAGTGCGGCACTGCTGGCCAGCCTGATCGGCACGCTGCTGGCGCTGCTGGCGGCGGTAACGGGACGCTGGCTGGAGGAGCTGCTGGGCCGCGTCAACGATGCCCTGCTGGTGCTGCCGGGCAAAGTGCTGTCGCTGATGATTGTCGCGGTGTTTGGCTCCTCGCTGCCCATGCTGATCCTCACGGCGGTATTCACCTACTGGCCGGGCGCATTCCGCATCGCGTTTGCCATGGCCAGCTCGCTGCGCAGCATGGACTACGTCCGGGCATCACGGCTGCGGGGCGAAAGCCGCTGGTATATCGCCCTTCACGATATCCTGCCTAACATGGTGCACCCGATGCTGACGGACTTTGGCCTGCGCTTTGTCTACATCGTGCTGCTGCTGAGCGGCCTGAGCTTCCTTGGCCTGGGAGTGCAGCCGCCGTACGCTGACTGGGGCACGCTGGTTCGTGAAAATATGCAGGGGCTGTTTGATGGCTCGCCCGCGGTACTGATGCCCGCGCTGGCGATTGCCAGCCTGACCATTGGCGCCAACCTGTTTATAGACAGCCTGCAGGCGATGCGTCCGATGACGCTGGCGAAGGAGGGAGCATGAACGTGACACCACATACCGCCATGCCGGTGATTTCGGTGGATAAACTGCGCGTTACCGCGCAGACCGATCGCGGCGAAGAGATCGACCTCGTTTCCGACATTCACTTCACGGTGCAGAAGGGCGAGGTGCTGGCGCTGATTGGCGAATCCGGCTCCGGGAAAACCACTATCGCGATGGCGCTGATGGGCTATGCCCGCAGCGGCTGCCGCATCGCCGAGGGCAATATTCACGTTGCCGGCACCGACATTAACAGTCTGACACCGGGCCAGCTGCGCGCGTTTCGCGGCAATAAAGTCGCCTATATCGCCCAGAGCGCGGCGGCGTCATTTAATCCGGGCATGAAGATCCTCGACCAGGTGATTGAGCCGGTGGTTATTCACGGCACGATGACCCGTAAAGACGCGAAAGCGAAAGCGATCGGCCTGTTCCGTGAGCTGGCGCTGCCCAATCCCGGGACCATTGGTGACCGGTTCCCGCACCAGGTGTCGGGTGGTCAGTTACAGCGTCTGATGACGGCGATGGCGCTGATTGGCGATCCCGACGTCGTGATCCTTGATGAGCCTACGACCGCACTGGATGTCACCACGCAGGTGGAAGTGCTGAAGGCGTTTCGCCGCGTGGTGGTGCAGCGCGGCGTCACCGCGATTTACGTCAGTCACGATCTGGCCGTGGTGGCACAGATGGCTGACCGGATTCTGGTGCTGCTGCGCGGTAAAATGGCGGAGTATGGCAGCACCGCGCACCTGATTGGCGCGCCGCAGGCAGAGTACACGCGGCTGCTGATGGACGCAGCGCGGCAGAAAGAGCGGCCCAGCAACTGGTGTCCGGCTGCCGCCGATATTCAGCCGCTGCTGGAAGTGCGCGATCTCTATGCCGGTTACGGTCCGCGCGGCAGCGACGGCCAGCCAAAAATACGCATTCTGGAGGAGATTAACCTTAAGCTGTGGAAAGGGCAGGCGATTGGCATCATCGGCGAGTCAGGTTCAGGCAAAACGACGCTGGCTCATGCCATTGCTGGTCTCAACGCGCCGAGCCACGGGCATATCCTGTTTAACGGCCACTATATTGCCGGCGATATGCAGAAACGTCCTGACAACGAGCTGCGGCGCATTCAGTATGTGTTCCAGATGGCAGATACCGCGCTGAATCCGGCCCATAGCGTTGAGCGCATCCTGTCGCGCCCGCTAACGCTGTTTCACGGCCTGAGCGGCGCAGCCCGACAGCAGCGACTTTATCAGCTGCTGGATCTGGTGCAGCTGCCACGCAGCGTACTGTGGCGGCGTCCCTGGGCACTCTCCGGCGGTCAGAAGCAGCGCGTCAACCTGGCGCGTGCGCTGGCAGCGGAGCCGGATCTGATTTTGTGTGATGAAGTGACCTCAGCGCTGGATACTGTGGTCGCCGCCGCCGTCCTCGACTTAATCAGCGAACTGCGCCGCGAACTGGGGCTTTCCGTGATCTTCATCAGCCACGACATGCATGCGGTGCGCGCGGTGTGCGACGAAATTGTGGTGATGAAAAGCGGTCGCATCGTCACCCAGCTGGCACGCAACGACTACGACAAGCCGACCAGCGAGTTGTATTTCGAGCGGCTGAAGCGCGCAGTGCCGGAGCTGCGGCAGGGCTGGCTGGATGAGCATGAAGAGATTTTAAAAGCGGAGTGAGTTGCCGCTGAGCCTTACGGGCAACTGAATTTATCCGTCTGCATAGTACTGATGTGCAAGGCAGGCGGCGTGGGTCAGCGTACAGCGGCGACGTCGCTCTGCGCCAGACCCGATACTGACAACAGAGGTCATCTTGTTATGCCCGCACCGATTCGTTATGTACAGGACAGTGCTGACTTTCCCGATTCCGCCGATGTGGTGGTGATTGGCGCCGGTATCGCCGGTGCCGCCGCCACCTGGGAGCTGGCGAAGCAGGGAGTGAAGGTGGTGCTGATTGAAAAAGGACTGGTCGGCGCTGAGCAGTCAAGCCGCAACTGGGGCTGGTGCCGCCAGCAAAACCGTGATGAGCGTGAGCTGCCGCTGATTATCTATGCGCTGCAACGCTGGGGTGAGCTCAGTGAAGAAACCGGCGAAGAGCTGGGTTTCCGCCGCAGCGGGCTGGTTTACGCCACGCAGGAAGAGTCGGATATCGCGGCCTGGGATAAGTGGAACCAGATGGCGAAAGGCTATGGCATGCGCAGTTCGATTCTCACCGCAGAGCAGGCTAAAGCGATGACGCCCGGCAGCACCACAAACTGGCTGGGCGGTCTCTCGTCGCCCACCGATGGTCACGCCGAGCCGCGCCTGGCGGCGCCTGGGCTGGTGGCTGGCGCGCAGAAAAAGGGTGCACTGCTGTTTCAGCAGTGCGCCGTGCGGGGACTGGATATCGCCGCCGGACGGGTCAGCGGCGTCTGGACCGAGCGCGGTCTGATCAAAACCAGCCGGGTTATCTGTGCCGCCGGGGCCTGGACCTCCATGTTCTGCCGTCGTCACGGCATCGACCTGCCGCTGGGCAACGTGATTGGCACGGCCTTCCGCACGCAGCCCATTGAGCAGGCGATCGCCATGCCGCTCTACACACCGGGCTTCGCCTGTCGCCCACAAATGGATGGCAGCTATACCGTGTCAGTATCTGGTCGTGGTCGTCTGGAGCCGGGCGCACAGGGGCTGCGCTATGCCCGTCAGTTCTATCCGACCTTTAAGAGCCGCCGCAAGAATCTGACCCTGAATCTCGGCCTGTCACCGTTCTTCAACGGCCCTGAGGCGATGGGGGGCTGGTCATTCGACCGCGAGTCGCCGTTTGAGCGGATGCGCATTCTCGATCCGGCAGCGGATGCAAAAATCGTGGAAGAAGGACTGGCGGCAATGCGGCGTGAATACCCGGCGCTGGCGAATCTCCGGCTGGCGCAGTCATGGGGCGGCATGATTGACAGCACCCCGGACGCCATTCCGGTTATCTCCACCGTGGCGAAACTGCCGGGGCTGGTGCTCTCGGCGGGTTACAGCGCCCACGGTTTCGGTATCGGACCGGGTGCCGGACGACTGGCCGCCGATCTGGCGACCGACGCCACACCCATCGTTGACCCGACCCCTTACCGCTACAGCCGTCTGGTTGACGGCAGCGGACTTGACACGCCAGGCATGATGTAAGGAGAACGCGAATGAGCCTGACAATACGCGCAATGACGCCAGACGATCTCGACCCATGTTTCGCCTTAACGCAGGTGCTGAAATGGCCCCACCGACGTGAAGACTGGCAGCTGGCGTTACAACTGGGCGAAGGCACAGTAATAGAAGAGCAGGGCAAACTGATGGGCAGCGCTGTGCTCTGGCGCTGGGGTGACCGTGCCGCCACGGTGGGACTGGTGATTATCGATAACCAGCAGCAGGGACGCGGCCTCGGCAAGCAACTGATGCTGGCGCAGCTGGAAAAACTGCCCGACGTTAACGTGCGTCTGCATGCCACCGAAATGGGCAAAGGGCTGTATGAAAAACTTGGCTTTGTCAGCTGTGGTGAGATCCGTCAGCACCAGACGCGTGCAGTTACCACGCTGCCAGAGGTGGTGATCCCCGCGGGGCTGAAACTGCGCCCGGCGACAGTAGCCGATCGTGACACGCTGGTCACGCTGGATCAGCAGGCACACGGCATGCATCGTCCGGCGCTGATTGAGCATTTAGTGCGCGACTGCCAGACGGTGCTCTTAGAGGACGCGGCACAGCGGATTCAGGGCTTCGCCAGCCTGCGCCGCTTTGGTCACGGCTGGGCGATTGGCCCGGTGATAGCGGCGGATTTCCCGATGGCTCAGGCGCTGGTCGCCTCGCTGATGCAGTCGCTGCAGGGTGAGTTTCTGCGCATCGACACCGATGCCGCGCTGCCGATGGCAGCCTGGCTTGAACGTCTTGGTATCCCTCAGGTCGATGCGCCCACCACCATGGTGCGCGGCACGCCCTGGACGCCGCAGGGTATGCACGCATTTGGACTGATGACGCAGGCGATGGCCTGATGCATATCGTCTATAAATCGGAGCCGGAACGAGGCCGGATCTGGCAGCGCTGGCTGGCGGAACATGCGCCTGATATTCAGCTGCATCTCTGGCCGGAGACCGGTGATCCGGAGCAGGTTGAGGCGCTGGTCGCCTGGCAGCCACCAGCTGACATTCCGGCGCTGTTTCCCCGCCTGAAACTGCTGTTCTCGGTGGGGGCCGGTGCCGACCAGTTTGACTTCAGCACGCTGCCGCCCGACCTGCCGGTAATCAGAATGATCGAGCCAGGCCTGACGCAGGGCATGGTGGAATATGTCACCTTCGCGGTGCTCGGTCTGCATCGCGACATGCCGCGCTATTTCCATCAGCAACGCCAGCAACAGTGGCAGCCTCATGCAGCCATACCTGCCGGGCAGCGTCGGGTCGGCGTGATGGGGCTTGGCGAACTGGGGCAGGCCGCGTTAGCCTGGCTGGTGGCGCTGGGCTTTGACTGCGCAGGCTGGAGCCGCACACCGCGCGAGTGCCCCGGTGTGCGCTGCTGGCACGGCGCGGATCAACTCGCTGACTTCCTGGCGCACAGCGAGATTCTGGTCTGCCTGCTGCCGCTGACCGACACCACCCAGGGTTTGCTGAATCAGTCCCTGTTCAGCCAGCTACCGCACGGCGCGGCGCTGGTACAGGCCGGACGCGGCCCGCAGCTGAATCATGATGATCTGCTGCAGGCGCTGGAGAGCGGTCAGCTCCGCGCCGCCGTCATTGACGTCACCGATCCGGAGCCGTTACCGCCGGGCCATCCCTTCTGGCACCATCCCGCCATCTGGCTGACGCCGCACATTGCCAGCCAGACGCAGAATGAGAGTGCCATTGCGGCCCTGCTGGAGAATCTGCGGCGCTACCAGCGTGGTGAGCCGCTGCACGGTGAGATTGACCGTTCGCGAGGATATTAAGATGGAACATTTAGTGGTACTGCGCCGCGACCTGCATGTGCACCCGGAGCTGGGTTTTCAGGAGCAGCGCACCAGCGACATCGTGGCGAACTTCCTGCACCAGCTGGGCATCGAGGTGCATCGCGGCATCGGTAAAACCGGCGTGGTCGGGATACTGAAAAAGGGCACCAGTGAACGCATGATTGGCCTGCGCGCCGATATGGATGCGCTGCCGATGCAGGATCAAGGCGGCACGGAATGGCAAAGTCAGGCAGAGCAGGTGAGTCACGCCTGCGGCCACGATGGTCACACCGTGATGCTGCTGGGTGCCGCTGAAAAACTGGCGCGGGACGTCAGCTTTGACGGCAGCGTCTGCTTTATCTTCCAGCCTGCTGAAGAGGGACTGGCGGGTGCAAAAGCGATGATCGACGACGGCCTCTTCAGCCGCTTTCCCTGTGAGGCGGTCTACGCCATTCACAACTGGCCGGAACTGCCGCTCGGTCAGGTACAGACCCGCCCTGGCCCGATTATGGCAGCGGCCGACCGCGTTGATATCAGGGTGCTGGGCGGCGGCGGCCACGCCGCGCAGCCGCACCTTACACGCGACACCCTGCTGGCGGCCAGCGAGCTGGTGGTGCAGCTCAATACGCTGGTTTCACGCGCACTCGACCCGTGTGAAACCGCGCTGCTCACCGTCACACGGATGCAGGGTGGCTTTTCACACAACATGATCCCGGCCGAGGCGAGTATCACCGGCACGGTGCGTACCTTCAGCCCGGCGGCGCAGGATACGATTGAAGCGCGGCTGCGCCAGATGGCGGAGCACGTCACGGCGGCTCATGGCCTGCGCGCAGAAGTGAACTATCAGCGTTACTACCCGGCGACGATTAACAGCGCGACGGAAGCGCAGTTTTGTCTGGAGGCGCTGACGCAGGCGGGCATACCGGTTGACACCGCGGCCAGACCCGCGCTCACCTCGGAAGATTTCGCTTTTATGTTACAGGCGTGTCCCGGTGCCTATCTGTGGCTGGGATCGGCACCCTGCAAGCCATTGCACCATGCCGCTTATGACTTCAACGATGCGCTGATCCCGCATGGCGTTAACGTTTTTGTCGCGCTGGTACGCCAGGCGCTGGCAGAGAAATTTCCCTGCTGAATGCAGCGGGATTTTGACAGGAAATGCCGCTGCCTCGGAAATTACGGCAGCGTGAGAAACCAGCGGGTTGCGATACTTGAGCCAACCGAACGTTACGTGGATGAGGGTTTAAAATGCAGAATGTCATGGCAGAGCAGCAAGCATACTCCGATAACAGCCTGTTACTGGATGCACGCGAGCAGAACGTGCCGCGCGGTGTAGTGACCGCCCATCCGCTGGTGATTGAACGCGCCAGAGGCAGTGAAGTGTGGGACGTTGAGGGCAATCGCTATCTCGACTTTGTTGGCGGCATCGGCGTGCTGAATGTCGGTCACAATCACCCGGCGGTAGTCAATGCGGTGACCCGCCAGCTTGGTCTGGTGTCACACGCCTGTTTTCAGGTGGTGGCCTATCCGGGCTACATTGAGCTGGCGCAGCGGCTGAATAGTCTGGTGGGTGGCGATGAGGCGTACAAAAGTGTCTTCTTCACCAGCGGCGCCGAAGCGGTGGAAAATGCGGTGAAGATTGCCCGCTCACACACTCAGCGCCCCGGCATTATCGCGTTTGATGGCGCGTTTCATGGCCGCACCCTGCTGGGCGTCACCCTGACCGGCATGTCCGCGCCATACAAACAGAACTTTGGCCCGTTCCCCGGCGACATCTATCGTCTTCCCTTCCCGAATCCACTGCACGGCGTGACGGAAGCGGACTGCCTGAAGGCGCTGGATCAGCTATTCGCGGTGCAGATCCTGCCGGAGCGTGTGGCGGCGATTATCATTGAGCCGGTTCAGGGCGACGGCGGCTTCCTGCCCGCTGGCCCGGCATTTATGCAGGCGTTGCGTCGCATTACCAGCCAGCACGGCATTCTGCTGATTTGTGATGAAATCCAGTCCGGCTTCGGGCGTACCGGCACGATGTTCGCCTTCCAGCAACTGGGTATCAAACCCGATTTAGTCACGCTGGCGAAAAGCCTGGGCGGGGGGCTGCCGATTTCTGGCGTGGTGGGGCGTGCGGAGATCATGGAGGCACCGACGCCTGGCGGGTTAGGCGGTACTTATGGCGGCAACGCACTGGCCTGTGCGGCGGCACTGGCGGTGCTGGATCTGTTTGAGCATGAGAACCTGCTGCAGCGTTCCTGTCAGCTCGGCGAACAGCTCAATGCCCGTCTGCGACAGCTGGCGGATAAATATGCCTGCATCGGTGACGTGCGCGGTGTGGGCTTCATGCAGGCGGTAGAAATCCTTGATTTCGAAACCGGTCGTCCCGATGCGGCGCTGACCCAGAAGATCCTCGACAGCGCCTGTCAGGAAGGACTGCTGCTGATTAAGTGCGGCCTGCATCGCAACACCATCCGTTTCCTGGCACCGCTGGTCACTACCGACTCACAGCTGGAAGAGGCGCTGCATATTTTCGATATTGCGCTGGCACGTGCCACCGGCCGGCTGGGTTAAACCGTATTCCTCATTGATTTTGTTAGAGTAATTTGAAAATCTCCCGCTGGTATAACCACTGCGAAGCGCTGGCGCGTTTACGGTAAAGCATGTTATATCTTCGGGAGGTTCTGAACATTTGATTGCGCGCCTGGCCCAACAGGCTCTGACAATGAGGGGGGTGCTATGAACGGCTTAATGAAACTCGACCGCATCGACATCAACATCCTGGTGCAACTCCAGAAAGATGGCCGTATCAGCAACGTTAACCTCG
>Ga0308162_1001261_pt1 | contig 21061 bp, 19 predicted proteins | sample PhySR2_FD_201370 | JGI IMG/M metagenome (GOLD analysis project Ga0308162, IMG submission 201370) | Phyllosphere microbial communities from UC Gill Tract Community Farm, Albany, California, United States - DLSLS.R2 | ecosystem: Host-associated > Plants > Phyllosphere > Unclassified | place: USA... | reverse complement strand
GCAAAATACTCATTCACTTTCAGCATAGACTGGCACCCGCGTAATCATCTTGATGGAAAATCCATATTGGGGGATTGCGGTTGATCTGTCACTGGTTTTTCGCGCGAAATGCGATCGCGGCGCAGAGTAAAACGCTGCCGGGCTTCTCACCGGCAGTCAGGGCTGCTGAACCCCGGGGAGATCCACGGGCGCAAAGCGCCTGAGACCGCGTCGAGCGGTAACTTTTCGCTATTTGAATCAGTCGACTAACTCTGCAGCCAGCTTGGCGACCAGTACGTTCGACAACAACACTGGCACCGACAGACGCGCCTGCAAAAAGGCGCGGTGACGCTGGTGATAACCGATGCAGTCTAGCACCACCACCTCCGCCCCCTGCCGCAGCAGTGCGCAAGCCGCCTGCTCCAGCGCGGCATCATCTGCCAGATAGGGGCTGGCGACGGCATAGCTCGGCGGCGTCGCCAGCTGCCGCCATTTACGCGCCTGCTGCTCAACCTGTTCCGCCATCGGCACCACGATGCCGACGCGGTGTGCGCCGACGATCGCGGAGATCAACGGCGGAATAATGCGATCCGGCTCCAGCAACGGCGCCTGTTCCGCCTGCAATTGGCCGAATTCGCCGGTGCACAGCAGCAGGATCACCTGGCACCCCGCCGCCTCCAACTCGCGGATCTTCTGCTGCAACCCGCTTTCAACGCGAGCGGCACAGAGCGTCACCTGCGTGCCGTCCAACAGGCGCGACACCAGCAGCTTATCGCCCTGTTGCGGCGCATAACGCTCGGCGATCTGCCCGGCATCCAGGCCGTCCAGCAAACCGACGTGCCTCACCCGCTCCGCCGGCAGATAAGCAGACAGCAGCGGCATGATATCGCTGCGCGGCGCCTGACCGAGGGTCAGCGTGGCGAATGAAGCCGTCATGGGTCTATCTCCTTTTTTGCAGGTGGCTCAGACTGCCGTACAGCGCCAGCAGCTGGCCGAATTCGGCAGCATCGTAGAACCGGCAAGTGCCGCGGCCAAATTCTTTGGCGACCTCCACCGCGAATTTGGCCGCCAGCGCGATGTCCGTTTCGTGGCTGGCGCCGGTGCCGCAGCCCGGCACCACCGATTCGCTGCAAATCGCCACGCCGACCACCGGCGCCGCAGTAGCGGTCGAGGGCTGCAGGATGCTGTTGAGGTGATGCACGCCGTTGCCATAAGGGGTGATATCCTGCGTGGTGATCGGGAAGGTCACCGCCGGGCGGCCGCTGGTCATCTCCATGATGCGCAGCAGATCTTCCGCCACCCGCAGGATGTAGCCCTCTTTCACCGTCGGCGACAGCGCATAGCCTTTGTGGTTGATGATGCGATTGCCCTTGGTGGTATCGATCGACAGGATGGCGTCAGCCTCCGACACCACTTCATTATCGTTCATCGTCACGTCATCGATCGGCGAATCCATAAAATCGACCGGATCGTGCGGCCGGGTCGGCGCGTTCGGGCAAATATGAGTGGTGACGATCACATCGCCCGGCAGCGTGTCGCCCTTACGCTGCATCTCTGCCAGCTTCAGCGCGGCGGCAATGGCGGCGATCGCGCCGTCGCCGTCAGATACCAGCCCGATACGCGTCGGCCGCGCGCCGATGCCGCCCAGGCGGCCGATAATGCCCAGCGTCGGCGCCGCACCGCCAGCGAATTGTCCTGCGCTACCGGGGATCTCGATGCGCACGAAATCGGTACCGCCCTTCGGCCCGTCGGCGCGCAAGGTGCTGGCCCGGATCGCCGGGTAAGGCGCAAACAGATCGACGACGTCCTGGCCGCTGACGAATGCGCTATCAATCAATTCAAAAACCTGCAGCGTTTGTTGCAAACTCATGGTCGTTTTACCTCACCAATGTCATCGGCAGGGGCTATTTGCCCTTGCTGGAAAAAATCGAGCTGAAGAAGTTGTAGAGCGCGTCGCCGGCGATAAACCCGGCCGCCATGATCTCCATCGGTGTGCGGCCACGATCGCCCCAACGGCGCAGGATCGCCACGCGCAGCGCGATACCCACCAGCACCGCCCACCCGGCCAAGGCGTTATTGATCAGCAGACCGGTCGCCAGCAACACGCCGAGCTGGCGCTTAGGGCCGCCGATCAGCTGTACCACGGCGCCGGGGATCGCCCAGATCAAAAGGCTCCAGGCGATGCCCGGCTGCGCACCGGCCTCGATGGTCTTCGCGTAAACGCGCGCGACCGGCGGGATCAGGTCCTGCAGGAAATAGCTGTGGTAAGAGAGGTAAACCACCGGAATGGCGATGAGGAAGGCAATCAGCGCCGCAAACAGCTGAATGCGGCGCCCCAGCAGCTCCTGCCGCAGATCCTCGCCGTAGCCACGCAGGATGAAGCCGGCTTTCAAGTCAAAGCCCATGTCGGCGAAGGCCGGCCCGGTGGCGGCGGAAAAACCGGTCAGGATGCACAACGCCAGCGGTGGGAAACCGATCAGGATACCGACGATCAGGGTGATCAACGCCACCGCGAACGCCGGAAACCAGCCGGAGTGCATGGCGGCGATACCGACGATCAGCTCATGAACGAAAGCGGCGAACGCCGCGTATATCACGAACAGCGCCAACATCGGCAGCGACATCTCGCTGAACAGCCCGCCGATCAGAGCCAAAAACGCGGCGATGGCGATGTAGCCGACCGCGCCCAGGCCGAGCGCTTTGCTTACCGCACTGTCCGGTTGGGTATAACCGGCGCTATCGGCGCGGCGGCTGCGGATCACCTGCGCAACCTGGATCAGCGCCACCAGGCCGGCGCCGACCATCACGCCGTGCGGAATAAAATGGGCATTGATATCGAAACCGGCCACCGGATCGGCGTAAGCCCGCAACAATAACCCGACGCCAAACATGCTCAGCGCCCAGATATTGCCGATAAAGGCGGTGCCGAAGGCCGCCATGGGGATCTTGAGCATTGATCCGGCGATACCTACCCCTACGCCCACCACCAAAAGCCAGGCCTGCTTGCCGCCGCGATCGCCGGCTTTAATCGCTTCCGCGGCGGCGACGCCGGGCGGCCAGGCATTGGCGGCGGGGAACACTTTGGTATCGAACAGGCGATAAAGCAGATAGGCGTCAAGCAACATCGCCGCCGCCACGCCGCAGAACATCGGTAAAATAAGCTGCGGTTGCCCCATCACGTAAGGCACCGCAATCGGCATCAGCAGACAATTGGCCGCGCCGAAGGTGGCAGAGGAGATCACCGTCTGCGCCAGGTTCTGAGTGTGCACCGAGCGGTAGCGTTGGAACATTTTCAGCGGAATGCGTGCCAACAGCATGGCAATCAGCGCACCGATGATCGAGGTGTTGGGCGTCACGCCCAGCGTGGTGATCAGCTGAACGCCGATGATCGCCCCCACCACCGAAAGTAGCGCCATGACCAACAGCGTGCCGGCCTCTTTTAGCGGATTATTTGATTTCATGCTTGGTTTCCCTGAATATTTCCTGCTGCGTGGCGGAAATAACGCCAAACGATAGCTCGCCGCGGCAGTTCCATTATTTTGAACTACCGGTGTCACAACGTGATTATTTTCTTATTCAGCCTGTCTATTTCTTACCAATAAAATACGGTGAAATATAATTAATGAGTTCCCTGGTGTCGGCGCTCGTTAATTATGATGCAACACGATAGCTCAGGCGCGTTATTTGATCTGCTGCCAATAATCATCGCCATATTTTTCCGCCAGTTGGCGGCTGACTGCGGTTAATTCGGCCAAGACTTCCGGTACAAACGGCTGCTCCTCGCCCTGCGAGGGGAAGGACAGGCACAACCCCACCGTCTCGCTGCCGTGCTTGTTCACCAGCGCGGTCGCCAGCGAACTGATGCTGTTCAAGGTTTCATTGCGCGCCAGCGACCATCCCTGACGCCTCACCTGCTGCAACGTCTGCAACAGCGCATCCAACGTTTGCGGCGCATTGGGCGAAGTCGCCCGGTAACCGCCGGCGTAACGCGCCCGAACCTGCTCGTCGCTTTCACGCGCCAGTATCGCCCGGCCGACCGAGGTTTCCGCCGCCGGCGAACGGTAACCCGCCGGGGTGACCACCTGCAAAAAGTGGCGGCCGGGGAACATGCGCATCACCATGATCTCCTGCCCTTCCAATATCGAAAGGTAGCCGGTACACGCTGTCTGGCGGCACAGCTGCGCCATACTGGCCGCCAGGTTGTCCACCAGCGGCATCGACAGATAGTGGCTGGATGCCGCCAGCAACAGCGCGCCGATGTGATAACGCCGGCTATCGGGATCGCGCTCCAGCATGCCCTGATTTTCCATGGTCTGCAGCAGGCGCGATACCGTGCTTTTCGGCAGCGCTAATTGCTCAACCACGTCGCTGAATGCAATACCCGGTTGGCCATGCATCACACGTTGTTGAGAAAAGAGTTTTAATACCGCAGCGGCATTTTCCAGCGTTGTCATGATCCGCCTTGTTCCACTATATGGAACTCAGTTCCTGTTTTATAATTAAAAACTAAAACCCGAACTCCGCAGCGTCAAGCTGTTTATTTTTTGTCAGCCGCAAAATAAAAGGCATTCGTGCTTTTCAAATGAAAATATTGCGTAGAACGCCGACTTATCCGCGTCGAATAAAATAACGATACGCTCTGAAAATAATGAACAGCAGGACAAGCTGCTGAAAAATGATTTTCTCAGGAGGAGATATTGCCGCGGCTCAGAAACCCGCGCCGCGCAAACTGAAATCGATCGGCAACGTCAATTCCACCGTGCCGTTGACGTAGGCGTCCGCCGGCGGCGTGGGCAGCGGCGAAGCGCGTTTGACCAGCGCCTGGATTTCGCGATCCAGCGACGGCAACCCGGCGCTGCTGACCAGCGTCACCGCCAGCACATGGCCCTGCCTGTCCAACGTGAAACGCACCTGCCCGACGCCCTGGCGCTTTAGCCGCAATGCGTCTTTGGGGTAACGTTTAAAACGATTCAGGCGGCCGCTGATGCGGCTGCGCCAGTTGTCCACCCCCGCCTGAGCATAGGGCGTCAGGCGAGTTTGCGGCGCGGCCGTTTTATCCGCCCGGCCCGGCGGTGGCGCACCGACGCTTTGCTCCTGAACCTTCGGCGGCGCGATCGTTTTCTCCTGCGGCGGTGTGCGCGGCAGGGGGGGAGTCTTCACCGGCTTGGGCGGTTTTTTCTGCTTCGGCGGTACGGCGATGTTCGGCCGCACGGCTTCAGGCACCTTCACCGTCGGCAAGGGTTCCGGCGGCGACGGCGGTTCAACCTGAGGCGGCGGCGTCCTTTGCCCCGGCGGTTGTTTTACCTCGGCCGGGGCCTGCGGTGCGGCGGCCATCACCACCATGACCGCCGGCGGCGGCACCCACGCCGGCGCGGCCTTGTCTCGCCAGGGCCAGAACAGCGCCACAACCAGCAGGTGCAGTGCCAGCACCAGCACCAGGCAACGGCGCCAGGGCATGACGGCACCGGGTGCGGCGAAAGGCAGCGGCGAAACCGACATGCTCACTCTTCCGTCAGCGCCAGATGAAGGCGGTCGGTCAGCGGTTTGAACAGGTAGTTCATCATCGAACGCTCGCCGGTGCGGATGAAGCCTTCGACCGGCATCCCCGGGCGGATCTCCAACCCGTTCAGGCGTTGCAGCCCCGCTTCGCTGACCTTGGCGCGCACGCTGTAATAGGGCGCGCCGCTTTTCTCGTCGGTCAGGCGATCGGCCCCGACCAGCGTCACCTCGCCCTCGACGCGCGGCGTGGTGCTTTGGTTGAACGCCGAGAACAACAGTTCGACCGGCAGCCCTACCTGCACCTTGTCGATCAGTTCGACCGGGATACGCGCCTCCACCTGCAGCCCCCGATCGCTGGGCACGATCTCCATCAGTTGCTGACCGGCGCCGATCACGCCACCTTCGGTGAACACGCTCAGCCCCACCACGGTGCCCGCCACCGGCGCTTTCACCTGCGTATGACCCAGATCGGCCTCCGCCTTGGCCAGGCGGTTATCCAGTTCGTCCAGCTTCATCCGCACCTCGGCCAGCTGGCTACTGACCTCTTTCTGATACTCTTCCCGCCGCTGGATCGCCCGCAGCTTCAGCTCCAGTATTTGGCGGCCCAGGCGGCCGATATTGCCGGTGTCCTCGGACGCCTGGCCATCAATCTGCGCATACTGCCCTTCCAGATCCAGCAGCCGATTGCGCGCCACATACCCCTGCGCAGCCAGCTTGCGCATACCGCTCAGCTGCTCCTGCAACATGGCCTTTTGCCGTTGCTTGCTGGCGTAAGACTGACGGATCCCTTCCAGCATCGCCTGCGATCCGGCAATGCTCTCCGCGATCGCCGCCAGCTCACTCTGCAGCGCCGCTCGGCGGCTGGTGAACAGCTGCTGCTGCAGCAGCATCAACGACATCACCTCTGGCTCCTCCCGCCGCGCCCGCAGCAATGCCGGGAAAGCGATCGCCTGCAGGCCGTCGCGTTCGGCCTGCAGCCGCGCCCGCTGCGCGGCGTTGCTCAACTGCTGGCTGCGCAGCGCATCGCGCTGGGTGCGGCTGTCGACGGTATCCATCAGCAACAGCACCTGCCCGGCGCGAACCCGGTCGCCTTCATGCACTTGAATTTGCGACACTACGCCGCCGCTCGGGTGCTGCACCGCCTTACGGTTGCCGGCCACCACCACGCTGCCGGAAACCGGCACGCCTTTGTCCAGCGGCGCCAACAGCCCCCACAGCAGAAAACCGCCAAACCCCAACAGCACCAGCCAGCCGCCGAGCCGCAGATGGCGCCCTTCGTCGAACTGTCGGGAAAGGGCGTCGATATCGCCGGGGATCACACTCTGATTGCTCATACTTTTCGTTCACCGCTGGCCGTTTTGGCAAAGTTGGCGTAGTTGACGTTGAAGCCGCCGCTGCTGCGGCCGACGTTGGCCGGTACGGCTGCAGGCGCAAAACCAGGCAGTTTCTTCAGGATGGCGTCGCTGGGGCCGAAGTGCTGCACCTGGCCGGCGGCCAGCACCAGCAATTTGTCGGTGGTCGCCAGGATCGCCGGTTTGTGGGTCACCAACACGATGGTGGTACCGCGCGCCTTCAGCGCTTCGATCGCCCGCTGCAGCGCCTCTTCCCCTTCACGATCGAGGTTGGCATTCGGTTCGTCCAACACCACCAACGCCGGAGAGCCATACAGCGCGCGCGCCAGCGCCACCCGCTGACGCTGGCCGCCGGACAGGCCGCTGCCGCCCTCGCCCAGCTCGGTTTCATACCCTTTGGGCAAATGCAGGATCAATTGGTGCACGCCGGCTAGCGCGGCGGCGGCCACCACCTTCTCGGCGTCAACCTGGCCAAAGCGGGCGATGTTTTCCGTCAGGGTACCGGCGAACAGCTGGATATCCTGCGGCAAATAGCCGATATGCGGCCCCAGCTGCTGTTTATCCCACTGCCGGATATCCGCGCCGTCCAGCCGCACGTCGCCGCTGAGCGGCGTCAGCGCGCCGACCAGTTGGCGCATCAGCAACGTTTTGCCGGAGCCGGATGCGCCAATGACGCCCAGCACCTCGCCGGCCTCCAGACGAAAACTGACGCCGTGCAATACCGGTGCGCTCCCGCCGGGCGCGCTGGCGGCCAGCTGATTCACGGTCAATGTCCCGTTGGGCGCCGGCAGCGGCAGGCTCGCCGCCCGCGGCGGATTAGCGGCCAACATCACCTCCAGCCGTTGCAGGGACTGGCGCGCCGACGACCACTGTTTCCAGGCGCCGATCAGCTGATCGATCGGCCCCAGCACCCTGCCGATCAGGATCGATCCGGCGATCATCATGCCCGGCGTAATGTCGCCGTTCACCGCCAGCAGCGCGCCGCAGCCCAACATCAGCGACTGCAATGCCAGCCGCACGGTTTTCGACCAGGCGGTGACGGCGGCGATTTTCTCGCTGGCGCGGTTCTGCAACAGCAGGAACTGCTGATGCTGCCGCAGCCAGCGCAGGCGCAAGTCGGTCAGCATCCCCATGGCGGCGATAGCTTCGGCATTACGCAGGTTGCCGTTGGCCTGCTGCGTGGCGCTCAGCGCGACCCGGCCGGCCTCCGCGAGCGGCGCCTGCGACACCCGCTGGTTGAGCCAGGCCAGCAGCACCAGCACGATCACCCCGGCGCTGGCCAACGCGCCAAGCCAGGGGTGGAGCAGAAAAACCACCAGCAGATAAACCGGGAACCAGGGGGCATCGAAAAAGGCGAACAGCGCATTGCCGGTGGCGAACTGGCGCAGGTTGGTCAGATCGTTCAGCGCCTGCCCCGCCAGCGGGTTGCCGGTTTTCAGATTGGTTTCGAAGGCGGCGTCGTAGACTCGCTGATTCAGGCGCATATCCATCTGGGCGCCGAGGCGGATCACCACCTGGCTGCGCACCCACTCCAGCAGCCCCATAAACAGGTAAAGGCCGACCACCATCAGGGTCAGCATCGCCAGCGTCATGCGGTTGCCCGACGGCAACACGCGATCGTAGACCTGCAGCATGTACAGCGCCGGTGCCAGCATCAACAGGTTGATCACCGCGGTAAACAGCGCGATGCCCCAAAATCCGCGCCGGTATGCGGCCAGCACGCTCATCACTTCTCCGCGCCTGACGGCGTTTTTCATGGCGTTTTCCATCGGCTAAAAACGAGAAAATGCCCGCCGGGGCGCACGGCGCCGGCGGGCAAACAGCCGCAATCAGGCCGCCAGCAGTTCCGGGCTGTCGGCGTGCTGCACGCCCACCGCCGTCGCCGCCGCCACCTGATCGAAGGTGGAATTGACGCTCAGGCCGTAGTCGTCGAGGATGCCGTTCAGCGCGGTTTCCAGCGCGCCGGTATCGCCGGACATCAGACCGTACACCACCTGGTGCACCACGCCATCGTGGCCCTGCGCCTGCAGGCTGCTGAGGTTCAGGCCGCCGAAGCTGACGTCAGGCACCTGAATGCTGTACGGCGATGTATCGCCACCGCTCAAACCGTCGCCGAACGACAGGGAATCCAGCTGGCCGTACAGGGTATGCGCCGGTTCATTGAACAGCGTGTAGGTCAGGTTGCCACCCGCCACGACCGACGTGACATGGTTGTCCGTACTGGTCACGGCATATTGGCTACCAGACAACCGGCCGCCGTAGAAGCCACCGCTGTTTGAGTCGGTGACGTTACCGTTGGTATGGTTGATATCACCAAATGTCGAAGCCCATTGGCCCAGATAGTCATGAATGCTGTAACCGCCAAAGCTGCTGTCATAGTTAACTGAAAATGCCATTTCTCTATCTCCATTGATGAACGGCGCCCCTTGCGAGGCTGCCCTTGTGCTCAAGGATGAGCAACGCCCTTTTACTGCTTAAAAACGGTATTCCACCCCGCCCTGCACGGTGCGGCCGCGCCCGAGGGTATTGGCCAGCGTCTCGCCGTAGCTAACGACATAGGCGCGGTTAGTCAGGTTCTCCACCGAGCCGCGCAGCGTCAGGCTGTCGGTCAGCTTGTAGCTGGCGTACAGATCGAACAGGGTGTACTTCGGCCAGTCGGCCAGGTACGGGTAATTGGACGGCACCGAACTGTCCTGATAGCCCGGCGCAAAGCGCACGGTCACCCCGGCGTCCAGCTTGCGATCGAAGGCGCGGCCGCCCAGCGTCACCGAACCGCGATCGCCTGGCAGGTAGGCGGCGGAGCCGAACTGCGTCCCCCCGTCACACGTGACGAAGTCATTGGAAGCGGCATCCGGCTCAACATAGAAGTTGCCGCGGCGCGATCCGTCGCCGTAGCGCAGACGCCCTCCCAACCAGGCCTTGTTCGAGCAGAACTCGTTTTTGCCGATCATGTGGGTATAGGTCAGGTCGGCGTAGAACACCCCGGCGTCATAGTTGAGCTGGTACTCCAGCCCGCGGAAGCGGGTTTTCGACAGGTTGTTGACGTAAGCAGCATTGCCGATGCTCGGCTGCACCAGCCCCGGTTTATTGCGGTCTATCGCCAGGTTGATGTAGTTATCCACTTTGGTATCGAAGTAGGCCACCTTCGCCACCAACCGATCGCCCTCAAACCACAGATCCGGCTGCTGCACGTTGAACCCGACTTCCCAGGCGCGCGAGCGCTCGGGCTGCAGGAACGGGTTGGGGTATTGCGTGGATGAACTGTGCGCGCTGCCGTTGGTCAGCGTTTCGGTGATCGCCGGCGGCCGCCAGGATTTGCCGTAGGTGGTATACAGCTCAAGCCACTCCACGCCGGGGCGTACCGCCACCGCCAGCGTTGGCGACAGCTTGCCCTGATCGCGATCCACGTCCCAATCTTCGCGGGTGGTGGTTGAACAGCCGGTCAGACGCAACGCTTTGCAAGGATTGTCAATCGTGTAGCGTTGCCCATCCTTGGCCAAATCCGGATAGCTCAGGCCGGTCTGGCCGCGCAGGCGATAGCGGTCGTAACGCAGCCCGCCCTCCAACGTCAGCCAGCCGTCGTAGTCGTAGGTCAGGTTGGCGAACAGGCTGGCGACCGAACGGTTGCCGGCCGGCGTCACCCCTTCCATGCCCTGACGAGAAGAGTCGCTGGTCGCCTTGTCGTAATAGAACTCCAACCCGTAGTTGGCGCGGAAGTCATGCCCCGGCGCCAGGCTGAAGCGCGAGGTGTTTTGCGCCTGCGCGCCATAGGTACGCAGCCGGGTACGCGTCGCGTAGCCGTTGTCCAGCAGCGAGCTGGTGCTGTAGGTGTCGCTGTCGTCCTGAGTATCGACGTAATACAGCTTGGCCTGAAAATCGAGCCAGTCGACGCCTTCCGGCGCCAGGCTGTAATCAAACGCCGCGTTGCGCGCCATCACGTCGCTGTAACCGGTGCGCTTCCAGCCCAGTTCATAGGGTGGGCGAGTGCCCAGGTTGGTCAGCGTGCCGGCGATCGGCGACGCAGTCTGGGTCTGCAGATAGCTCAGCTGCAGGCGCTGATTGGCGGGCAGATTCCAGCCCACCTTGGCCAGCCGCGAGTGCATGCGGTAATTTGTGTCGGGGATTTTGTTGTTCTTGATGCTCTCGGCGTAGCGATCGTAATTGCCGGTGTCATTATTGATACGAATGTTACCGATATCGCCCTTGTTGCCGGGCCAATAGTCGCCGAGGTGGCGTTCGCTGGCGGCCAGCAGGATATCGCCGGTTTCGTTGCCCAATGCCAGTATGCTGCTGCCGATGAAGTGGGTGCCGTTATCGCCGGTGCTGGCGTGCAGCTTGCCGCCCAGCTCTTTGCCCGGCGCCAGGAAATCGCTCGCGCTGACGGTATTGAAGGTGGCGATGCCGCCGAGCGTGCCGGCGCTGCCCATGCCGCCGGTGGTGCCCTTGTCGATGGTCACGCCGGACAGCAGTTCGGAATCGATGTACATGGTGCCATTACGCTGGCCATGGCCGCTCTTTTGAAAATTCTGCCGCATGCCGTCGATGTTCATGTTCACCCGGCCATAGTCTTGTATGCCGCGGATGTTGACCGACAGCGCCGGATCTTGCTGGCTGACGCTGGAATAGGCCCCCGTAGTCTGCTCCAGAATATCGGCCGCGTGCCGCGCCGGGCGGTTGTCCATCTGTTCGCGGCTGATGACGCTGACCGAGCGCGGTTCGTCGTAAACCCAATCGTTGGCGTTGATGCCGCCGGCGCCCAGCACCGTCAGGCTGTCCAGCGCCAGCGCGCCGCCGTCGCCGTTCGCCGTCGGCAGCCGGCTCAATACGATCTGCCCCTGCGGCTGCAGGCGGAAAGCCACCGGATTGCCGCCGATCAAGCGCCGCAGGCCCTGTTCAACGCTCATGCTGCCGGTCAGCGCCGCCGCCTGCATGCCGTCGAGCTTCACCTCGTCGAAAAATACCTGCATGCCGGCCTGCTCGGCGAAGCGCAACATGGCGCTTTGCAGCGGCTGCGCCGCAACGTTGAAATGCTTTTGCTGTACAGCCTGCGCGCCGTTCGCCTCAGCCTGGGCAGCGAGCGCCACAGCCGGCTGAGTCAACATCATCGCCGCCAGCGCGGCGCGTACCGCCGTGGCCAATCGGCCGGCCGGCGTGGTTCCCTTGTGAATAAACATGCGTGTGTGTTCCACCCGAAAGAATGCCAAACCAAGTGATAATGGAAATCAATCTCGTTTAAACATAAGGACGTTCCGGGAGGCAAAAACCCGTAAAGATTTTTTACAGAAAGTGAAAATAGCGGCGAAACGGGCATCCCGGCCCGCCTGCGCCGCTCAATAAAGCAGCGTGATGCCGGGGAGATTCAGCTGGCGGGCGGAGAGTTCCTGACGAATGGCGCCGACGCCGTCGTCGAGCTTATTGAGCGCAAACACGCCGCTCACCGTGCGCGCTCTTAGCGCGGGATTGACCGCCACGATGCGGGTCGCGCGATAGCGGTTGAGCTGCGCGAGCGCCTGCGGCAGCGGTTGGCGGTCGATCACCAGCCAGCCGCGCCGCCAGGCGTCATCGCTGGCCGTTTGCCGCGTCAGCTGCAGCTGCCCGTTGCGGTAATGCGCCGCCTGGCGTTGCGCGACCACCAGCGAGCGCTCGCCGCGCTCAAGCGTCACCCGCACGCTGTGCTGATGCACGCTGATGTCCACGCCCCGTTCGGTGCGCGCCACGCTGAACTCGGTGCCCAACGCCTGGGTGACACCGTTTTCCGCCTCCACCCTGAACGGGCGGCTTTCCGTCCCGCCCAACGGCGCGACGATAAAATAGGCGCCGCCGCTCAGCAGCCGTACCTTGCGTTCGCCTGCGGAATACGCCAGCGCGATCGCGCTGCCGCTGTCCAGCGCCACCCGGCTGCCGTCCGGCAACGCAACTTCGCGCACCTCGCCGCGAACGGTTTGATAATCCGCCTGCAGGCCAATCCATAGATCCGGCCCGCGATAAACGCCGAAGGAAACGGCGATCGCCACCGCCGCCGCCGCCGCCCAGCGGGGCCACCTGCGATGGGATGACGTTTTCAGCGTCACCACCTGTGGTTGTAACGCCCGCCGCTGCTCTGGCGGCAATTGCCCCAGCGTCGTCCACAGCAGGCGAGCCTGACGCAGCGCCGCCGGATGCTGCGGATCGGCGGCCAGCCAGGCGTCCAACGCTCGCCGCCGATCGGCCGGCAGCGCCCCTTCGGCCAGGCTCACGGCCCAGGCGGCCGCCTGCTGTCGCGCCTGTGCGGTTAGCGGTTTCATAATGGCATAGACCTCTGTTTTTTCTGGTTATAGGTTAAGACGTCTGAGCGCGGATAAACCCGTAAAAAAATTGCCATTATTGTTCTTCCATCCGCGCCATCAGCCGCTCGAGCGCGCTGGCCAGGTGTTTTTCCACCGTGCTGAGCGACACGCCCAGCTGCGCCGCCACCTGCGCCTGGGTCAGGCCATCGAGCCGGTTAAGGCGGAAAATCTGCTGCGTGCGCGGCGGCATGTCCGCCAGCGCCTGTTGCAACAGTTGCAGCAATTGACTATCGATCGCCAGTTGTTCAAGCGCCGGTTCACCGGAGGGATACTGCGCCAGAATGTCGTCTTCGACCGCTTCGGTCTGCCGCCGCTGCTGCTGGCGCAGATGGTCGAGCATCAGGTTTTTGGCGGTTTTGTACAGGTAGGCCTCGATATCGAGAATATTACCCTGCGGATACTGCTCGGTCAGGCGGGTAAAACTTTCCTGCGCCAAGTCCGCAGCCAGCTGAGGGTCGCGCAGTTTGGCGTTCAAATAGGCTTGCAGCGGCCGCATATGGCGCAGAAACAGCGCCTGCAACTCGGAATTGGACATCTCTTTTCCCAGAAGTGAAACACCCAATAGGGGCGATAAAAATCACATAAATGATTATCATTATCAATATTGTTCTGGGAAATATATGCTAACGCGGGGGGATAAACAGGAAACCGGCCTGGCGCCGGTTTCCGCTGTGCAGCAGGTCAGAGCTCTAGCGCCTCGTCTTCATAGCGGTGCTTGGCGTCGAGCGCTTCCTGCTCGGTTTCATGTTCACTAAGCAGCGTATTCGGCTCAATGTCGTCGGTGCGCACTTCAAAACGGCGCAGATGCAGGTTCGGGTCGCCCCGAAACACCTCAACGACGCGGGCGCTCCGTGGATAAGCAGGTTGATCATTTTCGCGCATGCCGTTCTCCCGTGTGTTTCACACAGTAGCAAGTATAGCAGCCGCCCTCATTCCGGCACGCGCGAGCCAAGATCGCGATCGCCGGGGGCGCCCGCCAACAGCTCGGTCAGTTCGTCGCAGGCGCAAATGCGGCCTTCACGCACGGTGAAGTGCGCCAGCACCCGCACGCGGCTGCGGGTACCGTCGCGCTTTTCCACCTCGACCAGATGGTGGGTCAGCACTGCCTCGCCCTGCTCCGCCGCCGCGATCACGCTCAGCGTCATGCGGCGGGTTTGCCGTTTCAGCAGCGCCATATGTTGCTCAAACTGCTCGAAGTTCAGCACCTTGCCATCCACCTGCTGGCGGTAGTCTGCGCTGAAACGGGCAGCGAGCTGCGTCGGCCGATGCTCCGGGCTGGCGACGACCTGCTGCAGCGTATCGAGCACCAGGTTCAGTGGGGTAACTTGAGTCATCACGTTTCTCCGAAATAGGGTGAACGGCGATCCTATCCCGGCCAGGCGATGGCATAATAACCACATCAAGACTTTCAATAACGTTAAACGGCCAACATGACGCAGATCCGCAGCCAACGCCTTCAGCATGAAAAAAAGCACCTGACGCCCTGGCACCGGCACGAAGGCGGCCAGATCTATCTCTTGACGCGTGGCATGCTGGCAATGGAACTCCCGGGCCGGCAATGGGCGATCACCGGCGGTACGCTGGGCTGGCTGCCGCCGGGATGCGCCCATCAGGCGCTGGCCTGCGGCGACGTAGCGGGCTGGAGTCTGTATCTGCCGGGGGAAAGCGTGCCGGAGATGCCGCCGCAGCCGCAGCTGTTCACGGCCTCTGCGCTGTTGCAGGCCCTGGTGGAGCGTATCGCGCAGTTCCCCGCCGGCCCACTGAGTGCGCCGCAACGGCGGCTGCTGCAGGTGCTGCTGGATGAAATGCACGCGGCAAGCCGCGCGCCGTTGCAATTGCCGCTGCCGCAGGACGCCCGGTTGCTGAACATCGCCCGGGCGCTGCTGAACGATCCCGCCAGCCTGCGCAGCCAGCGCGACTGGGCCGACTGGGCCGGGCTCAGCCCGCGCACCCTGAGCCGCCGCTTTGTGCAGGAAACCGGCATCAGCTTCGCGCTGTGGCGCCAGCAGGCGCGGGTATTGCGTTCACTGGAGGGATTATCACGCGGCGCAGCGGTCGCCGAAGTGGCCGACACCTGTGGCTACGACAACGTCAGCGCCTACATCGCCGCCTTTCGCCGCCGCTTCGGCGTCACGCCCGGGGCGTACTTTGCGGCCGCTCGGCAAACGGAATAGGAAAACGGGCGCCCAGCGCCCGAAGAGAAGAAAGGGTTATTTCACCGTCTCACGCGGCAGCACCGCGAGGATTTGCTCCACCACCCGCTGCGGATCGGCGGCGCCGTCCATCACGTAATGCGCGGCGTCCTGATACAGCGCTTCACGCGCCGCCAGCACCTCGAGCATCTCTTCGGCGATCGGCCTGCCGGTGAGCGTCGGGCGCTGCGCATCTTCCGGGTACTCTTCCAACCGCTGCGCCAACACGCTGGCCGGCGCGCGCAGATAGATAACGGTGCCATGCTGGCGCATAAACTGACGGTTCTCTTCCGCCAGGATCGCGCCGCCACCGGTGGCAACTACAGTTGACGGTTTGGTCACGGTTTGCAACGCGATGGTTTCGCGGCGACGGAACCCCAGCCAGCCCTCGCGCTCGACCATTTCCGCCACGCTCATCTGTACCGCTTGCTGCATAAACAGATCGGTATCGACAAACTGATAGCCCAACGCCAGCGCCAATGCGCTGCCTACCGTGGTCTTGCCGGCTCCGCGAGCGCCTATCATGAACAGGGTTTGTGTCATTACGGGTTGTCCCTTATGCGGTGACTTGAGTGCATTGCATACCAAAATACCGAGCGGGTGCGATGGCGTGGTGGCTGCATCATACCCTGCCCGCTCTGTATTTCAATATTTACGATAGTGTAAATTCCATGGCACAGCGACTGCCGACGGCAAAGCCGTGCGCCAGATCCTCATCCAGGTGCCGCCGCAGGGCGACCGTGAGCCGCGCGTCGTCGAGCGGCCGGAATCCCAGCCGCCGGTAGTAGGGCGCATTCCACGGCACATCAATGAAGGTGGTGAGCGTCAGGCGAGTGGCGCTCTGCCGTTTGGCTTCTTCCACCACCGCGCCGATCAGGCGGCGGCCGACGCCCTGCCGTTGCCAGGCAGCGGCGACCGATAATTCGGCGACATGCCAGTCTTCCCCCTGAGCCAACACGGCGATAAAACCGGCGCACTCACCGTTGTCGCTTTCCGCCAGCCATTCACGGCGCTCGGCGATAAACGCGGCGTGCTGTTTCGGGGCCATCACCTCGCCTTCGGCGATAAAGCGCCATTCCGGCTGCTGGCGAAACAGCTGCGCCGCCGAACGTTCAACCGCCATCAGATGCGCGATATCTCGCTGCTGCGCCAAACGGATCTGCAGGCTCATGAGTTCTCCTTAACGTTGGGGCGGTTATTTAAACAAATTCCACCGCCCGTGGCTCAGAAATCGATACTGCCGCGCAGCACCACCTCACGCGGCTCTCCTACCGCCACGCGCAGATTGCCACCGCTGGACGGATAGTAGGTTTTATCGAACAGGTTCTTCACGTTCAGCTGCCATTTCACCCGATAGCCGTTGATCGGCATGGTGTAAGCGGCGAACGCATCGGCAACGGTGTAGTTATCCAGGTAGAAGCTGTTGGCGGCGTCACCCGGGCGGCGGCCCACGTAGCGCGCGCCGGCGCCGATACGCACCTCATCGCCGCTGTACAGGCCCAGGCTGCCGAGGTTCTGGGTCAGGAACAGCGAGGCGGTATGGCGCGCCACGTTGGTCATCTCTTTGCCCTTGTTGTCCGGATCGTCCACCACGCGGGCGTCGGTATACGCATAGGAACCGATCAGGCTCAGCGAGTCGGTAAGATTACCGGCCACGTCCAGCTCCACGCCCTGCGAACGCACGCGCCCGGCGGTGCGCGTCACGGTTTCGCCCTCCACCAGCTCATTGACCATCACGTTGCGTTTGGTGATGTCGAACAGCGCCAGCGTACCGGTGACGCCGTTCGGCAGCGCCAGCTTGCCGCCGACCTCCCACGACTTGCCCTGTTCCGGCGGAAGCGAATCAATTTGGGTGGCGATGGAAGAGTTCGGCTTGAACGACTCGGTATAGCTGCTGTACAGCGACACGTAAGGCGTCAGCTTGTAGACCACACCGGCGCGCGGCACCAGCTTGCCGTCCGAGCTGTCGGTGTTGGTCTGGAATGGCCGCCCCTTGCCGGCATAGACGTCGAAAGCGTCGTAACGCAGCCCGCCCATCACCAACCATTTATCGGTCAGTTGGATGGAGTCCTGCATAAACCAGCCGTAGCTGGTGAGATTTTCCCGCTGGTCGCTGTCTTTGGCGCTGACCGCGGTCGACGGCGGCATCAGGCCGTATACCGGATGATAGATATTGAAATCGCTGTTCTTTTTACCGCGGATCATGTCGCCGCGGTAGGTACGGTTATCTTCAAAATCGAAGCCGAACAGCATCTGGTGGTTGATGCTGCCCCAGTCCACGTCGCCATTGAGCGTCAACTGCACCGCGTTGGCGTGGCTGACGGCGTTGGCGGTCGCGTCGGCCTGGCGGCTCAACACGCCGCTCTCCGGGTTCAGCGCCGTGGCGCGCGCCTGGTTGTCGCTGTAGCTGTTGCGGCTGTAGGCGTAGGTCAGTGAGCTTTTCCAGCGCTCGTTGAGCGTTTGATCGATCTGCAGGGTAACGCTGTCCTGATCGCCGCGGGTAGCGTTATAGGCTTCGTCGAAACGGCGATCGCGCGGCGTATTCACCGGTTTGCCGGTGCGCGAATCGATAATGGTGCCGCGATCGAACGGCACCAGATATTCCATATGCTCGTAGGCCAAGCGCACGGTGGTGTTCTCGCCGTACCACATCAGCGAGGGCGCGATCACCGTCTGGCGGTTGCGGCCGAAGTTGCGCCAGTAGTCGGTTTCATCGTGATCGACGATCATGCGATAGGCGAATCCCGACGTGCCGAGCGGCCCGGTAACGTCGAGCTGGCCGCCGCCGCCGTTGAAGCTGCTGCCCCAACCTTCCACGTGGGTATGTTGCTGCAGCTGGGGCTTTTTGGTGATCATATTGATCATCCCGCCCGGCTCGCCCATGCCATACAGCATCGAGGCCGGCCCCTTGAGCACCTCCACCCGCTCGGTGGTCGGCGTAAAGTTGCGAGCCTGCACCGAGCGCACGCCATCGCGCAGAATAGAGCCGTCGCGGTTATCGCCAAAGCCGCGTTTCATGACCGCGTCCTGAGTGCCGCCCAGCGTGTTGGCCTGGGTAATGCCGCTGACGTTGTACAGCGCTTCGTCCAGGCTGCTGACCGCCTGATCGGTAATCACCTGCTGCGGCACCACGTCGATCGCCTGCGGCACATTCAGCAGGTTGGTTTCGCTGCGGGTGCCGGTGACGCTGGTCAACGGCTGATAGCTCTGCACACCGTCGGCGTCTTTGCGGCCAATCACCGTCAGGCTTTCTTCTTTCGACGCGACTTTTTCCGCCGCCCACGTCGGCAATGTTGCGCAGGCCGCCAAAGGCAATGCGCACCACCAGCCGCGCTTGTTGTTATTCATTATCTAACTGACTCCAATAGGTCCCTGAAAAAGGTAACGGTAAAAACTGCTGATACAGCTGTTGGAAGGTCTGCTGCGGGTTGATGTCGGCGAACAGATCCGGGTAAAACGCTTTGGCGAATACCTCGACCAGCACCACGTGGTACGGGCTGAGGTAAAAGTTGTGCCAGACGCTCCAGGCGCGGTGGTTTTTCACCGCCTGCAGGCTGGCCAGCATCGGCTGTTTGGCGATCAGCCGGCGGAAGCTGTCGGCGGCCTCCTGTGGGCTGACCTGCGGCCCGAGGCTCAGATCGGACAGCCGTTTGCCCTGCGGGCCGGCCATGCCGGTGGCGAGGTATACGTCGGGATTGGCGCTCAGAATGGTTTCCGGGTTCAGTTCGCCATACACCCCTTTGACGCTGGCGTTGGCGATGTTGTCGCCGCCGGCGAAGGTCAGCAGATCGCCAAGGTTGCCGTGTGCGGCGGTGGTGCAACAGGTATCGCGCCGCCCCAGATGCAGGTGCAGCATCACTTTGGGCTTCGCCCCCTGATAGCCCGCCAGCCGTTGCTGAACCACCGCCATATGCTGCTGATAAAACGCGATGAACTGCTCGGCGCGCTGCTGGCGATTGAGCACTTCGCCCAGCAGCCGCACGCTCGGCACGGTGTTGTTCAGCAGATCGATACGCAGATCGACGTAGATCACCGCCACGCCGGCCTTGTTCAGCGCGGAAACCAGCAGATCGTTGTCGCCGTCTTCACGCGCGTAGCGCGCCAGGATCACCAGATCCGGCTTCAGCTGCAGCAGGCTTTCGATGTTGACCTGGCGGAAATTATTGCCGCTGATAATGGGGATCGCGGCGATCTGCGGGAACTTCTGCGTATAGCGTTGCCAGCTTTGCGCATCGAAACGCGCCAGATCCGCCGGCCAGCCGACGATGCGCTGCGCCGGGTTGCCCGGCTCCAGCAGCGCCAGCGTATACAACATGCGGCTCTCCCCCACCACGATGCGCTGCGGATTGTCCGGCACCACAACCTGACGGCCGGTGATATCGGTCACCGTCTTCGCCTGGGCGGAGAACACGCCGAACCACAGAGAAAGCAGCAGTAAAATGAGGGAATTGCGCATGATTGAGCCGAAACGGGGGAAATAATGTGCGCATGATAATCACTCTCATTAACACTTGCAATCCCACGCCGCGATTGCCAAAAGAAATCCGGGAAACGGCGCCGGGCGTGCGGCAAACACGGCGAAACCGCTAAAATAACGGCTTTAAAAAGTTAAAAAAATGGCGGGGAAATCGGTTAAATAGAACGGGGAAACAGCTAAAAACCGGGAGACCTCCATGACTCAACGCATCATTCCGCTGTCGGAGTGCCCGCAGTTTGCCGATGTGTGCGCCGCCTGGGCCTTCGGCCAATGGGGCTCACAGCGCGGCGGTTCGCTGGAGCGCACCCAGTTGCGCTTCGCCCACTGCAGCCGGCCAAGCGACGATCACCTGACGCTGATGATGATCGACGGCGATCGTCCGGTGGGCATGGCCAGCCTGTGGCCCAGCGACGATCATCAGCGCCAGGATCTCACCCCATGGCTGGCCGGCGTCTTCGTGCATCCCGATCACCGCCGCAAGGGCATCGCCCACCGTCTTGAGATGGCCATCGTCGAGGCGGCGCGGCAACGCCATCACTCGGTTTTGCATCTCATCACCGACAAATCGGAAGCGCTGTACGCCGGCTGGGGTTGGCATCCCGTGGAACGCCGGCGGCAGCATGACGAAGAAGTGGTAGTAATGGCGAAAACGCTGTAGCTAACGCGGCGTACAAACATACACCAGCGCCGGCGGGAAGTTGCGCACCACCCGCAGGCGCTTCCAGTGAAAATAGCGGGACAGCAATTTTTCCGACAGGTGGCTGTATTGAAACAACACCAGCGTGCCGTTGCGCGCCAGCAGCCGCTGCCGGGCCTGCTGAAGAATGCGCACGCTGATCCTGACCGGGATCGACAGCAGCGGCAGGCAGGAAAACACCACGTCGTAATCCGTGGCCATTTGGGTCGCCGAATGGGGCATCACCTGCAGCCGCCGATCGTCTATCCCCCGCAGCCGATGCACGAAATGCGGTTGAATTTCGAAAGCCTCCAGCGCCGCATCGGCGCGCATCCGCCCCAGGATGCGTTTGGTCAGTACGCCGTCCGCCGCGCCCAGCTCCGCGATCGACAGCGCACGGGTCCATTCAATCTGGTTCAGCATCGCCTGGCACAGCCACGGGGAAGAAGGCGCCAGCGTACCGACGGTGCGCGGTGAAGCCATAAATTGCTGCAGGTAAGCGAAGTGATTCATCAGTTGCAGCCGGGTCGCATTTAACATTGAGGCCTCCTTGGGTTAAG
>Ga0308162_1001252_pt1 | contig 21191 bp, 20 predicted proteins | sample PhySR2_FD_201370 | JGI IMG/M metagenome (GOLD analysis project Ga0308162, IMG submission 201370) | Phyllosphere microbial communities from UC Gill Tract Community Farm, Albany, California, United States - DLSLS.R2 | ecosystem: Host-associated > Plants > Phyllosphere > Unclassified | place: USA... | reverse complement strand
ATTTTCATCCATTCCGGTTTTCTTAACAGCGCTTCGCGCTCTGTAGCCACGTTTTTAACCGGGATAAGGGCCATTTTATCGGCATCGCGGTATTTAACACCGCGTTCCATCACAATGGGTTTACTCATAGCGTGCGTGTTCCAGTTGCGAATAACGAAGGAAAGCGTTTCAATTCAAGGGAATGTTGTATTTATCAACTATTTTTGAACGAACGACAGGCAGTATATCATTGATAAGGGCCATAAAGCAGCCTGTCAGGTCGCCAAATTGTAAAATAGTTGTTGTTTTGTGCGTTATGGCCTGCAGGCTGCTGGGTTCGTCTGTCAGAAGGCCTGACGGATGATATTGATGACATTTTCCAGTACCGGATCGCGCAGACTCAGCTTGTTGTAATGCAGCGAAATGTCGAGGGATTCGCCATTCAACTCGCTCAGGGCGAGACGCTCCAGCGGCCAGCATTTGCGCAGCAGGGTAAACAGCCGCGAAGGCATGACGCACAGCATGTCGCTCCCGCCAATCAGTGACGCTACGGTAAACATATTGTAACTGCTAAAGCTAATCTGGCGGTCCGGGAAGAGCTCATCAAGACGCTGACGTAGCGGGGCAGAGCCTTGTCCCTCGGCCATGAAAGAGGCATGTTCGTAAAGGCGCAGGTTCTCAAGCGTGGCGGGCTGGCTGAGTGCCGGGTGGTGCTGGCGACACACCAGTACCAGCGCATCGGAATAAAGCACGTTTTGCCCCAGGGCTCTGGCACTGAAACTATTGATGTCGATAATCAGATCGGTCTGGAACTGCGCCAGCTGCGCTTCAGGTTCGTGAACGGGAACGTTGCGGATGAGTAACTGCGGCGCGTGCTGCCTGATGGCCTGATAAATTGCTGGCATCACCAGCACGCCAAGAGAGGCAGAGGCACCAATGGTGATGGTTCGCTGCTTGTCATAGCTCCCGGTTAAGTCCAGCGCGCCGAGTATCGATTCCAGCCCCTGGCTGATGTACTCATGCAGGTGCGTGGCGTAAGCGGTTGGCGTTACGCCCTGGCCTTTACGAATAAATAAGGGATCGGGAAATATGGCGCGCAGTTTTTGAATTGACTGGCTAATTGCGGAGGGCGTGAGATTAAGAATTTTCGCAGCATTAACGATACCCTTGTGGACATATACTGCCTCAAAAATAGTCAGCAAATTGAGATCAATATTACGTAAAGTCCGAAAAATTTGCGGCTTATCCTCGCCACCGGGTTCATTCAGGCGTTTAGCTGGTAAATTATTAGACTCCACGCGTTCACTCCGTATTCATTCACAATATGAATGATAGTTGAATTTATTTATTATGCCTGTAGAGATTCGTAAAGTGTTACCCGCGCCTCACTTGTTTCGCGAAAACAAACAGTTGGGTGATTATCACGCCGGTAACATGCACTCTGCAGCAGGGACTATTAGGGAACAAAATAATATGTAACGCTAATATGCGGGCGCTTCGAAAATATAGAATATGGGGATTATTGTAAAGCGTAAAAGCGGGAAATAAGCAGTGGCTCGACAAATAGTGAGCCACCGGGCGAAATATATTAAGCAGTGATATATTCGTGAGGAGGATTGTTAAGCAGCGCTAAAAAGTTGTTTAGAAGTACAGGGCGAATTATTTCAGGCGTCGCGTTCTCGACCCACTGGCGCATTTGCGTCATTTCCATCCCGGCATAGCCGCACGGGTTGATACGCAGGAATGGGGTGAGATCCATATTAATATTCAGCGCCAGCCCGTGGAATGAACAGCCCTTGCGAATACGCAGCCCCAGCGAACAAATTTTCATCTCTCCCACGTACACGCCGGGCGCATCAGCGCGGGGATGTGCATCGATATTGTATTCCGCCAGGGTACGCACCACCGTTTGTTCAAGCAGCGTGACCAGCTCGCGCACGCCCAGCTTTCTGCGTTTTAAATCCAGCAGAACGTACATCACCTGCTGTCCCGGACCGTGGTAGGTCACCTGCCCGCCGCGATCGCTTTGAATAACCGGAATATCACCGGTCATCAGCAGATGTTCAGCTTTTCCAGCCTGCCCCTGAGTAAACACGGGAAGGTGCTCTACCAGCCAGATTTCATCCGGTGTAGTTTCATCGCGTGAATCCGTGAAATCATGCATAGCCTGGGAGACAGGTTCGTAAGGTTGTAGCCCGAGATGGCGGACAAGAATGTTATCCTGGTACAAAACGACGACTCCGAAGAGGGACGAGAAACGATGTCAGGGAGTATATCACAGCGGGGAGGTGGGTTACCCGGCCAACCGGGTAACCGCGAGGGGACTACAGCACCATGCGAACGATTTCGATATTGCCGAGTTCTTCGTACAGCGTCTCAACCTGCTCAATGTGTGTCGCAGTGATAGTGATAGAAACCGAGTGGTAGTTGCCTTTGCTGCTTGGCTTAACCGACGGAGAGTAGTCGCCCGGCGCATGGCGCTGTACCACTTCAACCACCTGATCAACCAGCTCAGGTTTCGCCAGACCCATTACTTTGTAAGTAAATGAGGTAGGGAATTCAAGCAGTTCGTTAAGTTTGGTTTTCATGTCAGCTCCGGCGTAACGTCAAAAAAGAATAACTCCCACATCGGGTGGGAGTTATCAGGATACTTAGTATATGGGGATCAAAATCACACTTTCAAGTGTTCAATTTTTAGCCGAACCAGTGATGGAACATCAATTTAATGTAATCAATGATTTTGCCGAAGAAGTTGCCTTCCGGGATCTCATCCAGAACCACAAGCGGACGCTGATCGATGGTTTTACCATCGAGCTGGAAGTTGATCGTCCCCACAACCTGGTTTTTCTGCAGCGGTGCGTGCAGTTCGGAGGTGTTCAGCACGTAGCTGGCTTTCAGATCTTTCATGCGTCCGCGAGGAATGGTCAGATAGAGATCTTTGTCCACGCCCAGAGAAGCACGGTCGTTGTCGCCGAACCAGACCGGCTCGGAAGCAAACTCTTTGCCTGCTTTAAGCGGGTTCACCGTTTCGAAGAAGCGGAAGCCCCAGGTCAGCAGTTTTTTACTTTCGGTTTCACGGCCCTTGAAGGTTCGTCCGCCCATCACGGCTGAGATCAGACGCATCTGGCCTTCGGTAGCCGAAGCGACCAGGTTGTAGCCGGCTTTTTCGGTATGACCCGTTTTGATGCCGTCAACGTTCAGGCTGTTGTCCCACAGCAGGCCGTTACGGTTGGTCTGGCGAATACCGTTGAAGGTGAACTCTTTCTCTTTATAGATGGTGTACTCGTTCGGCACATCGCGGATCAGCGCCTGGCCGATCAGCGCCATGTCGCGCGCGGAGCTGTACTGGCCTTCAGCATCCAGGCCGTGAACGGTCTGGAAGTGGCTGTTTTTGAGACCCAGCGCAGTAACGTAGCTGTTCATCAGGCCCACGAAAGCGTCCTGGCTGCCCGCCGCAAAATCGGCCATGGCGACGCAGGCGTCGTTTCCGGACTGCAGGTTGATACCACGGATCAGCTGAGAAACAGGCACCTGCATGCCAGGTTTCAGGAACATCAGCGATGAGCCTTTGAAGACCGGGTTACCGGTGGCCCAGGCATCGTTACCAATGGTCACCAGATCGGTTTCTTTGAACTTGCCTGCCTTCATTGCCTGACCGATAACGTAGCTGGTCATCATTTTGGTCAGGCTCGCCGGATCGCGGCGGGCATCGGCGTTCTGTTCTGCCAGAACCTTGCCAGAGTTGTAGTCGATCAGGATGTAGGATTCCGCGTCGATCTGCGGAACGCCAGGGATCATGGTCTTGATGTTCAGGTCATCGGCATGCGCCGCGGAGAGAGCCGCTGCACAAAGGGCCGTGGTCAGCGCCATGCGCTGCACAAAACGAGCAGAAAAAGTGGTCTTCATGGTCAGAACTACGACATCCGTGATGGAATTAAAAAAAGTGCCTTACTATAGCAAAAGCTATACAGGCAGGCATCCGACTTTAAGCATGAGTTTGTGAATGTGTTTTACACAAATTGACATTTCGGATACCGCCGAATCATTATTTTGCAACAACGATGAACGACTGCAACTGCGCTTCGCTTTGCAGACGCTGTTGCAGGGCCGCTGCCTGCGATTTGCTGGCAAACGGTCCCATCTGAATGCGCCACACCGCACCGTTTTGCTCAACGCGGCCCGGCACGCTGAACTGCTGGCTCAGGCGTTGCTGGTACTGCTTCGCGCGAGCCTGATCGCTTACGGCACCGACCTGAACCACAAAGCCACCGCTGGAAGCCGCGGGTGCGGCAACCGGCGCGCTTTGCGCTGTGCCCGGTGCGGTAACAGGCGCGGGCTGAGTGACGGGTGCAGTCACTACAGGTTCAGTCACCGCAGGCGCAGCGACAACAGGCGCTGGCGTTGGCTCGCTGCCTTCCAGCACGCCCGACGCTAAGGTCGTTGGTGCGCCAAGGAAACCGCTGCTTTTAACCGGGGCGCCCGTGCTGTCATCACTCTGTAAGGTATCGTTGCTGATAGCGCGTACTTCACCCTGCGGCTGAGCAGGTTCAGCTGGCGTGGATGCGCCCCCCATACCGCCGCTCAGGTCAGGACGCGGGGGAAGGGCGTAGGTCTGTTTGGCGACCGTCGTACAGGCGGTACCCGGGCCGGAGAGCGTACCATCCTGCGCCACAATGATAGGATCGATGCGTACTTTGGTATTGTTCGAGGTGTTCAGACGGTCAGCTGCCGCGCGCGACAGGGAGATCACCCGGTCGTTACCGTACGGGCCCCGATCGTTAATACGCACCACAATCATGCGCCCATTGGCCAGGTTGGTGACGCGGGCATAGCTCGGGATAGGCAGCGTGGGATGCGCCGCGGTAATTTGCATCGGATCGAACGTTTCACCAGACGCCGTCAGGTTACTGCCTGGTTCAGCGTCATAGATGGCCGCTAAGCCTGCCTGGCTGAAGCGGGACGGGTCCTGAACGATTTTGTAGCTTTTACCGTCGCGCTGGTAATCCTGATTCGCGCTGGCGTTAAGCGGTTCATAAACAGGATCGGCACCGCTGATCTCAACTATCGGGCCATTACAGACCGCTGGCTGCGGCGGCGCGACAGTTGCCTGTTGCTGACCATCATCACTCGTACAGGCTGCAAGTAAACTTGCGGCGATACAGATCCCCAGCCACTGCTTACGCATTGCGATCCCCTTATTTTTATACGCTTTTGGACAACATTTTTCTGTGGGTATGGATCGACATGACGATACCAAACCCGGCCATCAACACGATCAGTGCCGAGCCCCCGTAACTGACCAGCGGGAGCGGGACGCCAACAACGGGCAGAATACCACTCACCATACCAATATTTACGAAGACATAAACGAATAAAATCAGCATCAATCCACCGGCCATGACGCGGCCAAAGGTGGTTTGCGCCCGTGCGGCAATCCACAGCCCGCGCATGATCAGCAGCACATAGAGCGCCAGCAGGATGAGGATGCCGACCAGTCCCAGCTCTTCGGCCAGGACCGCAAAGATAAAGTCGGTATGGCGCTCCGGCAAGAACTCCAGCTGTGACTGGGTCCCGTGAAGCCAGCCTTTACCGCGCAGACCGCCGGAACCGATGGCGATCTTGGACTGAATAATATGATAGCCCGCGCCCAGCGGATCGGTTTCCGGATCAAGCAGCATCATCACGCGCTGGCGTTGATAATCATGCATCAGGAAGAACCACAGGATCGGGATAAAGGCCGCCACCAGCACCACGGCAATGCCAATTAACCGCCAGCTCAGGCCAGACAAGAACAATACAAACAGGCCGGACAGCGCGATAAGGATGGAGGTGCCGAGGTCCGGCTGCGCCGCCACCAGCAGCGTAGGCAGGAAAATCAACACCAGCGCAATCGCGGTATTTTTCAGTGAAGGCGGGCAGACGTCGCGGTTGATAAAGCGCGCCACCATCAGCGGAACGGCGATTTTAGCGATTTCCGAAGGCTGGAAGCGGACGATCCCGAGGTCCAGCCAGCGCTGCGCCCCTTTGGAGATTGCCCCGAAGGCATCTACGGCCACCAACAGCACGATACAGAAGATATAGAGGTAGGGCGCCCAGCCTTCGTAAACACGCGGCGGGATTTGCGCCATAACCACCATAATGACCAGCCCCATCGCAATCTGGCCGACTTTACGCTCCATCATGCCAATGTCCTGGCCGCTGGCGCTCCAGATGACCAGCGCGCTGTAGACCAGCAGCGCCAGGAGAATCAGCAGCATAGCGGGGTCGATGTGAATCTTATCCCACAGCGATTTTTTGTTCGGATTATCCGTCATGATTTATTGGTCCTCCGCCGCAGCGGCTGCCGGGTTTTCAGCAGGCAGTTCGGTGTTGTTATCACCCAGCATGATATGGTCGAGGATCTGGCGCATGATTGTCCCCACTGCCGGACCCGCACCGCCGTTTTCCAGGATCATCGCGACCGCAACCTGCGGGTTATCGTAAGGGGCAAACGCCGTCATCAGCTTGTGGTCACGCAGGCGTTCGGCAATACGGTGCGCGTTGTAGGTCTCGTTCGCTTTCAGGCCAAATACCTGCGCCGTACCGGATTTCGCGGCGACTTTATAAGGCGCTCCGGCGAAATATTTGTGCGCGGTACCGTTAGGCCGGTTTGCTACGCCGTACATGCCGTCTTTGGCAATTTCCCAGAATCCGGAATGGATATCGCCCACCGGCGGTTCGTGCGGCTGGATCCACGGGACTTTTTTACCGTCTTCAACCGTACTTTGCAGCAGGTGCGGAACTTTCACCACGCCATCGTTGATGAGGATCATCATCGCTTTATTCATCTGTATCGGCGTTGCCGTCCAGTAACCCTGGCCGATACCGACCGGAATGGTGTCACCCTGATACCAGGGTTTTTTAAAGCGTTTCTGCTTCCATTCACGGGTTGGCATGTTGCCCGAACGCTCTTCGGAGAGGTCAATGCCGGTGTAGTGCCCATAGCCGAACTTGCTCATCCACTCGGAGAGGCGGTCAATCCCCATGTCATAGGCGACCTGGTAGAAGAAGGTATCCGCAGATTCTTCCAGCGATTTGGTGACGTTCAGATGACCATGTCCCCACTTCTTCCAGTCACGGTAGCGTTTTTCAGAACCCGGCAGTTGCCACCAGCCGGGGTCGAACAGGCTGGTATTGCGGTTGATCACGCCCGCGCTCAGGGCAGAGACGGCGACATAAGGTTTCACCGTGGATGCAGGAGGGTAGACGCCCTGCGTAGCGCGGTTAACCAGCGGCGTGTTCGGATCATTCAGCAGGCCGGAATAATCTTTGCTGGAGATACCATCCACGAAAAGGTTCGGATCGTAGCTGGGCATGGAAACCATTGCCAGGATCCCGCCGGTTCGCGGGTCGGTGACGACGACAGCGGCGCGACTGCCGGTCAGCAAGGTTTCGATATACTGCTGCAGTTTGAGGTCGAGCGTCAGATAGACGTCGTGGCCCGCCTGGGGCGGTACCTCTTTCAGCTGGCGGATCACGCGGCCACGGTTGTTGACCTCAACCTCTTCATAACCGGTCTGGCCGTGCAGAACGTCCTCGTAATAGCGCTCTATCCCAAGCTTACCGATATCATGCGTCGCGGCGTAGTTAGCCAGCTTGCCGTCTTTATCGAGGCGGTCGACGTCTTTATCGTTAATTTTGGACACATAGCCAATTACGTGCGTCAGCGCAGAGCCATAAGGATAGTAACGACGCTTATAGCCTTTTACTTCAACGCCGGGGAAGCGATACTGGTTCACGGCAAAACGGGCGACCTGCACTTCGGTGAGGTTCGTTTTAACCGGAATAGAGGTGAAGCGGTGCGAGCGGGCGCGCTCTTTTTTAAAGGCAGCGATGTCATCGTCGGTGAGATCGACCACGTTTCGCAGCGCGTTCAGCGTGTCCTGCACATTGTCGACTTTCTCCGGCATCATCTCGATTTGATAGATGGTGCGGTTCAACGCCAGCGGCGTACCGTTACGGTCGTAAATGATGCCGCGGCTTGGCGCAATAGGGACAAGCTTGATGCGGTTTTCGTTTGAACGCGTCTGGTAATCGGTATAGCGGACAATTTGCAGATTATAGAGGTTGGCGATCAGCACGCCGGTCAGCAGCAAAATCCCCAAAAAGGCGACCACTGCCCGGCGCACAAACAGCGCGGACTCAGCCGTATAGTCGCGAAAAGAATTCTGTAGTTTCATCCGCTGCTTAATCTACCCTGGTCAGTCATTACTCGCGGTGATAGGGGTGGTTGGTAGTAATGCTCCACGCGCGATACAGGCTTTCGGCCACCAGCACCCGAACGAGGGGATGGGGAAGCGTCAGCGCGGAGAGAGACCAACTTTGTTCTGCCGCCGCTTTGCAGGCAGGGGAGAGACCTTCCGGGCCGCCAATCAACAGACTGACGTCACGTCCATCCTGCTTCCAGCGCTCCAGTTCGTGCGCCAGCTGCGGCGTATCCCAGGGTTTACCCGGGATATCGAGGGTCACGATGCGGTTTTTGCCTGCGGCTGCCAGCATCAGCTCTCCCTCTTTATCGAGAATACGTTTGATATCGGCGTTCTTGCCGCGCTTTCCTGCCGGGATCTCCACCAGTTCGAACGGCATATCTTTTGGGAAACGACGCAGATACTCAGTAAAACCGGTTTGTACCCAGTCCGGCATTTTGGTGCCGACGGCGACCAGTTGCAACTTCACGCATTAACCCCAGAGTTTTTCCAGCTCATACAGGCGACGGCTCTCGTCCTGCATGACGTGGACAATCACATCGCCGAGATCGACAACCACCCAGTCAGCGGTCGCTTCACCTTCAACGCCAAGCGGATAAAGCCCTGCTGCGCGTGATTCCTGAACGACATGGTCGGCAATGGAAGCAACATGGCGAGTGGACGTGCCGGTGCAGATGATCATGCAGTCGGTGATGCTGGATTTACCCTTAACGTCGATAGCGATGATGTCCTGACCTTTCAGGTCATCAATTTTGTCGATAACAAAATCCTGGAGTGCTTTACCCTGCAAGTTTTCCCCCTGGGTGAATGAGATTGTACAACTGTGAATTCGTGGCCAGACAGTATACCTGAACTGACGCCAGTATCGGGACAAATGTCACCGGCCGGGCTTTTGAAGGCGGGTATCATCCCACCCCCCGCCTGAGATTGCATCGCCATTTTTGTAAAACAATTTCTGTAAAGCAATGTCTGGCGGGAAAGTCTGGCAGCGGAGGATAACAGTATGGCTTACCCTGTCAAGGCGGGATAATCAATAAGCCCGGTTTTCGTGTGCCAGCATTATGCGTCTGTACTTTTCTGATACAGCCCGTGCTGATGAATATAGTCCAGCACGGCGGCGGGCATCAGTTCGTCGCAGGATAATCCCTGCTGCAGGCGCTCGCGGATGAGGGTCGCCGAAATATCAAACCATGGCGTATCGGCCAGATAAATCTTCCCGGCAGGCAGGTTATGCAGATCCTCAACGTTGTTCGTCAGGTGGGTATCCAGCCACTGCTGATGCTGCTCTTCGCGCATGGTCAGGGGGTAGCCCGGACGGCGGGTTACAATCAGATGGCTGTTGTTCAGGATGGTTTCGTACTGATGCCAGCTCGGGAAATTCAGCAAGGAATCCTGCCCGATAATGAATGCCAGCGGCGCGTGCGGCCCTTGCTCATCGCGCCACTCCTGCAGCGTTTGCGATGTCCAGGAGGGGGCGTCGCGCTGCAGTTCACGCTCGTCGAGGGTAAAGAGCGGCTTATCGGCAATGGCCAGGGCGAGCATCGTTTTACGCTGTTCGCTGGTTGCCTCAGGCTGCGGGCGATGCGGTGGAACATTGTTGGGCATGATAATGACGCGCTGCAGGCCAATCAGGTTAGCCAGAATTTCTACCGGCTTAAGATGCCCGTAATGGACCGGATCGAAGGTGCCGCCATACAGCGCCTGAAGAGAATGCATATTATCCATCAATAAAAACGTCGGCGAGCGCCTTGTGGCAAAGCAGCAGAGAGAGGCTTTCCAGCTCCGCCCATATCGACTGCCCATAATCCTGCTTCAGCGTCAGCTCGGCGCGCATCAACAGTTGCACTCCCTGGCGCAGTTGCTCATGGCTCAGGCGCTGTACCGCTTCGGTGGTCATCGCCCGGCGATTCTGCCAGACACGGTGTTTATCAAACAGCGATCGCAGGGGAGCGTGTGCAGACTGGCGCTTGAGCGTAATCAGCAGTAACAGTTCACGCTGAAGCGTACGCAGCAAGATGACCGGTTCACTGCCTTCCAGCCTGAGCTGCTGCAAAATATGCAGAGCGCGCTTGCTCTTTGCCGCAAGCAGGGCATCAACCCAGTGGAAGGGGGTGAAGTGGGCGGCATCGTTAACGGCTTGTTCAACGCGGGGTAGGGTCAGTTTGCCATCAGGCCACAGCAGGGCGAGGCGATCCAGCGCCTGGGCCAGGGCCAGCAGGTTGCCTTCATAGCAGTAGCACAGCAGCTGATTCGCGGCGTCATCCAGCTGGAGATTATGCTGCTTTGCCCGCGTGGCAACCCATTTTGGCAGATGCGCCTGTTCCGGCGTCTGGCAGGTAACCAGCACGGCGTTTGTCGCAAGCTGGGTAACCCATGCCGCGTTCTCCTGCGCTTTGGTGAGCTTATTGCCGCGCACGATCAGCAATAAATCGCTGTGCAGCAGGCTGACCAGCGTCGCGAGTTGCTCATTGATGGCCGCATTTGGGCCGTTTTCTGGCAGCAGAAGCTGGATGGTCTGACGTGACGCAAACAGGCTCATCGCCTGACACACTGAAAAGAGGGCGTTCCAGTCAGTGCTGTTATCAAGCTGGAAGGTGTGGTGTTCATCAAAACCCTGAGTCGCCGCGACGTGTCGAACGGCATCAAGGCTTTCCTGAAGTAAGAGCGGATCGTTGCCCAGTAACAGATACGCCGCGCGCAGCCCTTCATTGAGCTGCGCGCGGAGTTGTTCAGGATACAACCTGATCATCAGTTACCCATCGAGGTGGTCAGCGGCGGCGAGTTTGCCTCCGGCTGGTCGATGATGTCTGAGCCCGGTTTCGTCGACGCGGCAATGCTTGGCAGCTTACGGATCAGCTGCTCGGCTGCCTTGTCATACATTTCGTTGATGATAATCGCCTGCTCAGCATCTTTCGCCAGCGCAGTTTGCGGGTTATCAAAGAACGAACGGTAGACCTTGGTGCTGATCGGATAGATATCTTTACCCGGGATCAGCACGGCTGCGTTAACCGACATGACCATCTGATATTCCGCCGTACGCCCATCCTGGAAGATAGAGGCGGTATCTTTACTCAGCGTCGAGCCGGTGACGCGGAATGACGGTACATCCTGGCGCAGCGTGTCTTTTTCGATAATCTCAACGCCATTCAGGCGCAGCTGGTTGCGGATCGCCCGGCTGAGTGGGCCATTCGGATCGGATGAATCAAAGATCATCGTTTTCATGTTAGCAGGCACTGCCGTAGTGTTGCGCAGATGCCAGCCACAGCCTGCGGTGACAAGCACCGCCAGGGATAAGAGTATTGTTGCCAGTTGTCGCACGTTTCCTCCCGCGCTTAGCCAACGACCAGATTGAGCAGTTTGCCCGGTACGTAGATCACTTTACGCACGGTAACGCCCTCAAGATATTTCGCCACCAGAGGTTCCTGGCCGGCACGCTCGCGAACCTGTTCTTCGGTGGCATCGACAGCCACGGTAATTTTACCGCGCACTTTGCCGTTGACCTGCACAACCACCAGCGTGGTGTTTTCCACCATGGCTGATTCATCGGCTACTGGCCACGGTGCGTTATCGATATCACCTTCGCCTTTCAGCTCCTGCCACAGGGTGAAGCTGACGTGCGGAGTGAACGGGTTCAGCATGCGAACCACAGCCAGCAACGCTTCACGCATCAGGGCACGATCCTGCTCGCCTTCCTGCGGGGCTTTTGCCAGCTTGTTCATCAGTTCCATAATAGCCGCAATTGCGGTATTGAAGGTCTGACGACGACCAATATCATCGGTCACTTTCGCGATGGTTTTATGAACATCACGACGCAGTGCCTGCTGATCTTCAGTCAGTGCCGCTACGTTCAGCGCCGGCGCATCGCCCTGTGAGGTGTGCTCGTAAACCAGTTTCCAGACGCGTTTCAGGAAGCGGTTTGCCCCTTCAACGCCGGACTCCTGCCATTCAAGCGTCATGTCTGCCGGAGAGGCAAACATCATGAACAGACGCACGGTATCCGCGCCGTAACGCTCAACCATCACCTGCGGGTCAATACCGTTGTTTTTCGACTTGGACATCTTGCTCATGCCGGTATAAACCAGCTCATGACCTTCGGCGTCTTTTGCCTTCACGATACGGCCTTTTTCGTCGCGCTCAACGATGGCATCAACCGGAGAGACCCAGTTACGCTCGCCGTTAGCACCCACGTAGTAGAACGCATCCGCCAGCACCATACCCTGACACAGCAGCTGTTTCGCCGGTTCATCAGAGTTCACCATGCCTGCGTCGCGCATCAGCTTGTGGAAGAAGCGGAAGTAGAGCAGGTGCATGATGGCGTGCTCGATACCACCGATGTAGATATCCACCGGCAGCCAGTAGTTTGCCGCGTCAGCGTCCAGCATGCCTTCCTGATACTGCGGGCAGGTGTAGCGCGCGTAGTACCATGATGACTCCATAAAGGTGTCGAAGGTGTCGGTTTCACGCAGCGCAGGCTGACCGTTAACGATGGTTTTTGCCCACTCAGGATCGGCTTTGATCGGGCTGGTGATGCCGTCCATGACCACATCTTCTGGCAGGATCACCGGCAGCTGATCTTCCGGTGTGGGCAGCACGGTGCCATCTTCCAGCGTCACCATTGGGATTGGCGCACCCCAGTAACGCTGACGGGAAACGCCCCAGTCGCGCAGACGGAAGTTCACTTTACGTTCGCCAACGCCCAGAGAGGCCAGTTTATCGGCAATGGCGTTAAAACCGTCTTCGAAGCTCAGGCCGCTAAACTCGCCGGAGTTGAACAGCGTGCCTTTTTCGGTCAGCGCGTGTTCGGACAGGTCCGGTTCAGAACCGTCAGCAGCCAGGATAACAGGCTTGATGTCCAGACCGTATTTGGTGGCAAACTCGTAGTCGCGCTGATCGTGACCCGGAACGGCCATCACGGCACCCGTGCCGTACTCCATCAGCACGAAGTTTGCGGCCCACACCGGGATCGCTTCGCCAGTCAGCGGATGCTTAGCGTAGTAACCGGTCGCAACGCCTTTCTTCTCCATCGTCGCCATGTCGGCTTCGGCCACTTTGGTGTTGCGGCATTCGTCGATGAAGGTCGCCAGTTCCGGATTGTTTTCTGCCGCTTTCTGCGCCAGCGGGTGACCTGCGGCCACGGCCAGGTAGGTCGCGCCCATGAAGGTATCCGGACGGGTGGTGTAAACGGTCAGCGGCCGATCGTAGTTGTCCACGTTGAAGGTGATCTCTACCCCTTCAGAACGGCCAATCCAGTTGCGCTGCATGGTTTTAACGGTGTCTGGCCAGTGGTCAAGCTTGTCCAGATCGTTCAGCAGCTCGTCAGCGTAGGCGGTGATTTTGATAAACCACTGCGGGATCTCTTTACGCTCAACTTTGGTATCGCAGCGCCAGCAGCAACCGTCGATAACCTGTTCGTTCGCCAGAACGGTCTGATCGTTCGGACACCAGTTAACGGCGGAGGTTTTTTTGTAGACCAGCCCTTTTTTATAGAGCTCGGTGAAGAATTTCTGCTCCCAACGGTAGTATTCCGGGGTACAGGTCGCCAGCTCGCGGCTCCAGTCGTAGCCGAAGCCCAGCATTTTGAGCTGGTTTTTCATGTACGCAATGTTGTCGTACGTCCACGGCGCAGGTGCCGTGTTGTTTTTAACCGCCGCACCCTCAGCAGGCAGGCCGAACGCATCCCAGCCGATCGGCTGCAGAACGTTTTTGCCAAGCATTCGCTGGTAGCGAGCAATCACATCGCCAATGGTATAGTTACGCACGTGGCCCATGTGTAGTCGACCAGAAGGATAGGGAAGCATCGACAGGCAGTAATACTTCTCTTTGCTCTCGTCTTCGGTTACTTCAAAGGTACGCTTCTCGTCCCAGTGTTGCTGGACTTTTGATTCTATCTCTTCCGGGCGGTATTGCTCTTGCATGGCAGCCAGTGGTCCTGTTTTCAATACAGCTACAAATGTAGCCAATGGATGTGGTAATTCAGATCCGCATAGCATAGCCCAAACGCCCGCGTCAAAACAGCCTTTCGCACAAATGCACTTTGCAGGAATTTACCGGGTCTGTGGCGCGCCTGACAAAGCGGCGGCGAAATAAGGTCTATTATTAGAGTTAGTTACTTACCCGGGAGGCAAAAGGATGAACAAGGTTGCTCAATTTTACCGCGAACTGGTGGCGACACTGACGGAGCGGCTGCGTAATGGCGAGCGTGATATCGATGCGCTGGTCGAACAGGCGCGCGCAAAGGTGACGCAAACGGGTGAGCTAACGCGAACCGAAGTTGAAGAGGTGACTCGCGCAGTGCGCCGCGATCTGGAAGAGTTTGCGCGCAGCTACGAAGAGAGCCAGGACGAGGTGGTCGACAGCGTCTTTATGCGGGTGATCAAAGAGAGCCTGTGGCAGGAACTGGCGGACATCACCGATAAAACCCAGCTGGAGTGGCGCGAGGTATTTCAGGATCTCAACCACCACGGCGTGTACCACAGCGGCGAAGTGGTGGGGTTGGGCAATCTGGTCTGCGAGAAGTGCCATCATCACATTGCGGTCTATACCCCCGACGTACTGCCGCTGTGCCCGAAATGCGGGCACGATCAGTTCCAGCGCCGGCCCTTTGAACCCTAGGTAAAAGCGAAGTAACATTCCCTCTCCCTGTGGGAGAGGGAGAATCGCGGGCCTACCTGTAATAAGCCAGTCTCTCTGCCAGCAAATCCACAAACGCTTCCCGGTCGATATCCACCATCACCGTCGTATTCGGCGCATTTCCCGTCAGCGAATAGTAGTCCACCACCGTCATCCCCTGCGTGTATTTCCCCTGCGTCTCCACACCGACCCAGCGGTCCACCGTGGTAAACATCTCCGGCTTCAACAGCCAGGCGATGGTGCAAGGGTCGTGCAGCGGCGCGCCGCTAAAGCCCCATTTTTCGGCTTTGTGATACTCCATAAAGAAGTCGAGCAGCTCCGCCACCGTCGTCGCAACCGGGTTCCCCACAGAACGGAACCGTTCGATGTCCTGGGCCATAATTTGCGCCCGGTGAGTCACGTCAAGCCCCGCCATGACGATCGGCAGGCCAGACTGGAAGACAATCTCCGCAGCTTCCGGATCAACAAAGATGTTGAATTCGGCCGCAGGCGTCCAGTTTCCCAGCCCCATCGCGCCGCCCATAATCACGATTTGGGCAATGTTGCGGTGCAGCTCAGGGTGGCTGTTGAGCAGCAGTGCGACGTTGGTCTGCGGACCGGTTGCCACCAGCGTCACGGGCTCTGCGCTTTCACGCAGTACCTTCGCCATCAGCTCAACGGCGGTGCAGGGTTGCGGCGCAAATGCTGGCTCTGGTAATGCCGGGCCGTCCAGCCCGCTTTCGCCGTGAACGTTGTCGGCAATGATCAGTTCGCGCATCAGCGGTTTTAGCGCGCCGCCAGCGACCGGGATATCGGTGCGCTTTAACAGCGTCAGCATCCGCAGGACGTTGCGCAGGGTTTTCTCTGGCGTCTGGTTCCCCGCAGACGAGGTGACGGCTTTGACGTCAAGCTCGGGGGAGGCGAGGGCAAGGACGAGGGCGATCGCGTCATCATGACCCGGATCGCAATCGAGAATAATGGGCTGTGCCATAGGGTTCTCCATTACTGGCGTTATTGTGTGACAAGGTTAACGCTGCACTGTCGCGCCGACGAGAAGAAGAGAGGCAAAGCGTGAAGCGGAGCGCAATCCGCAGATTGCGCTCCGGAAAATTAATGCAGAATTTTGGCGAGGAAGTCTTTTGCGCGTTCGGATTTCGGATCAGCGAAGAATGCCTCTTTCGGGGAGTCTTCCACGATTTTGCCTTCGTCCATGAAGATCACGCGGTTAGCCACTTTGCGGGCGAAGCCCATTTCATGGGTAACAACCATCATGGTCATCCCTTCGTGCGCCAGTTCGACCATCACGTCCAGCACTTCGTTGATCATCTCCGGATCGAGCGCCGAAGTCGGTTCATCGAACAACATCGCCACCGGATCCATGCACAAGGCTCGCGCAATCGCTACGCGCTGCTGCTGTCCGCCGGATAGCTGTGCCGGGAATTTATCGGCATGGGCCGTCAACCCGACGCGTTCCAGTAATTTCAGCCCTTTCTCACGCGCCGCTTTTTTATCACGCTTAAGCACTTTCACCTGCGCCAGGGTCAGGTTCTCAATAATTGAGAGATGCGGGAACAGCTCAAAATGCTGGAACACCATGCCGACGTGAGAACGCAGCTGAGCAAGGTTCGTTTTCTTGTCATTGACCTTCGTGCCGTTGACCACAATTTCACCCTGCTGCACCGGCTCCAGGCCGTTGACGGTTTTGATCAGCGTCGATTTACCGGACCCGGACGGCCCGCACACGACCACCACATCGCCTTTTTTCACTTCAGTGGAGCAGTCGGTCAGCACCTGAAAGTGCCCATACCATTTAGAAACATTTTTCAGGGAAATCATTATACCGTCCTTTTCTTCAGCCAGCTGACCAACAGCGACGCGCTTAAACTAATCACAAAATAGACCCCGCCCGCGAAGAGGACCATCTCAACCTGCGTACCGTCACGTTCGCCGATGGTGGATGCGGTACGGAAGAAGTCCGCCAGGCTCAGAACGTAGACCAGCGACGTATCCTGGAACAGGACGATGCCCTGCGTCAGCAGGAGCGGAACCATGGCGCGAAACGCCTGCGGCAGAATAATCAGCTTCATGGACTGCCAGTGCGTCATGCCCAGCGCCAGCGCCGCGCTGGATTGCCCGCGGGAGATGCTCTGAATACCGGCGCGAATAATCTCGGAGTAGTACGCGGCCTCGAACATGGAGAACGCCACCATGGCGGAGATCAGCCGGATATCGGTTTTTGGCGACAGCCCCAGTACGTTTTGCAGAAAACCGGGAACGATCAGGTAAAACCACAGCAGCACCATCACCAGCGGGATAGAGCGGAAGACGTTAACGTAGGCCGTTGCAAACCAGGCGAGCGGCTTAAAGCTCGACAGGCGCATCACTGCCAGCAGGGTGCCCCAGACAATCCCGACGATAATGGCAATCACGGTGATCTTTAACGTGATCGCCAGGCCATCAAGCAGGTAAGGCAGGGAAGGAACGATAGAACTCCAGTCAAACTCGTACATTATTTACCCCCCAGATTGCCCGGCAGGCGAGTTTTGCGTTCAACCAGGTTCATCACCAGCATGATGAAAGCGTTTATCAGAACATAGGCGAGCGTAATGGCCGTAAAGGATTCCCACGCATGGGCGGAATAATCCAGCAGCTTGCCCGCCTGCGCGGCCATATCCACCAGACCGATGGTCGAGGCGATGGCCGAGTTTTTCACCAGGTTCATCATCTCTGAGGTCATCGGCGGCACGATGACGCGATAGGCGTTAGGCAGCAACACGTAGCGGTAGGCCTGCGGCAGGGTCAGCCCCATTGCCAGGGCCGCATTCTTTTGCCCGCGTGGCAGCGACTGAATGGCGGCACGCACCTGCTCGCACACGCGCGCAGCGGTAAACAGGCCCAGACACAGCATCGAGGAGACGAAGAACTGCACGTTCGGATCCAGCTCGGCCTTGAACCACATGCCGATGTTTTCCGGCAGCAGTTCCGGGATAACCAGATACCAGGTAAAGAACTGCACAATCAGCGGAACGTTACGGAACAGTTCCACATAGAGCGTGCCAAGAGAAGAGAGGAAACGGTTGGGGACGGTGCGCAGAATACCGAACAGCGAACCGATAAGAAACGCGATGATCCACGCCGTTATCGATAGCGCCACGGTGACCTGAAAGCCGCTCCACAGCCAGCCAAGATAGGTGGTGTTGCCGAACGGGGCTTGCTGTAGAAAGATGCCCCAGTTCCAGTCAATTGACATAATAAACTCCAGAAAAAAAAGGGTAGCAGCGCTACCCTCGAAGATTGGTGAGAAGCTCATTTTTCGCGCTGAGTGGGGAACGAGCCACTCAGCGTAGAGTCTGTCCATGCTTCCCGACAATCGAGAGGGCAGGAGATCCCGCCCCTGTATTTCTAATTAGTTAAGAGCTTTGTCGTTTGGTGATTTGAACAGCGCTTTCATGTCGTCAGACAGTTCAAAGTTCATGTTCAGGTTTTTCGGTGGAATCGGGTTCTTGAACCACTTGTCGAACCATTTTGCCGCTTCGCCGGAGGTCTGCGCCTGCGCGATGGTGTCATCGATCAGTTTTTTGAAGTCCGCATCGTCTTTACGCAGCATACAGCCGTAGGCTTCTTTTGACTGCGCGGTACCGACGATCTCCCAGTTGTCTGGTTTCTTCGCCTTCGCACGTTCACCCGCCAGCAGAGCGTCATCCATCATAAACGCGACGGCACGACCGCTTTCCAGCGTACGGAAGGAGTCGCCGTGGTCTTTCGCGCTGATGATGCGCATATCCATTTTCTTGTCGTCATTCAGCTTGTGGAGCAGCACTTCTGAAGTGGTACCGGAGGTCACGACAACCGCTTTACCTTTCAGATCCGCGAAATCTTTAATGTCGCCGCCTTTCTTGGTCAGCAGACGAGTGCCCACGACGAAGATGGTATCGGAGAAGGCGGCCTGTTTCTGGCGTTCCAGGTTGTTGGTGGTGGAACCGCATTCAAAATCAAAGGTGCCGTTTTGCAGCAGTGGGATACGGTTCTGCGAGGTGATTGGAATCAGCTTCACCTGCAGGTCTGGTTTGTTCAGCTTTTTCTTCACAGCTTCAACGATGGCGTTGGAGTAGTCCTGTGAATAGCCCACGACTTTTTGCGTGTTATCGTAGTAAGAGAACGGGACGGAAGATTCACGGTGGCCGACCACGATCACGCCGTTTTTGGCAATCTTGGCGAGGGTGCTTCCGGCAGCCGGCGCGTCTTCAGCGTGAACGACGCCTGCGGACATTCCCATAACCAGCATTGCTGTGGCCAGTTTACGTAATTGCATACCCAACTCCTTTCTTATCAGCGCCAGTGACGCATTGATACCCATTGTGATGTTGTTATATCTCGCGCAACGCGAGTGCAGTGTTATGCAAGCTTGTTAACATTTAGTCTGGCTTAATGTAAAGATTTTGCTGCGTTATTGTTTATTTTTGCGAAGCGCGCCGCACCATTCAGAGGCAAAAATCTCTCATTGCACCGTTTCGGTGCCAGGGACGCTCAGTGCTGGTGCGGTCAGGTGCACGTTAAGCCAGATTGCGTTTGCGTGGAGAAATAAAAGCAATAGACGTGCCAGAATTGGAGTAGTGAGGGGATTGTCGGGTGGCGGCTACGCCTTCAGAAGCGAAATGGAGAAAGTAGGCCGGGTAAGCGTCAGCGCCACCCGGCAGGAAGAATTGAGATTATCGACGACGCTGACGAAGGCCCATCAGCACGGCGCCAAAACCAAACAGCGCGGTCAAAATCCACAGCGGCCAGTTGCCGGTGCGGGCGTATGGCGTCAGGCCGGTGGCTGGCGTCACGGTCGTGGTCAGCACGTCGCGGGTAAACTGCGGGATCATGGCCTGAATGTCCCCCTGCGGACCAATCACGGCGGTAATGCCGTTGTTGGTGCTGCGCAGCAGCGGACGCGCCAGCTCCAGGGAACGCATACGCGCCATCTGGAAGTGCTGCCACGGGCCAATCGACTTACCAAACCACGCATCATTCGAGATGGTCAGCAGATAGTCGGTATCCGGGCGGAAGTTATCGCGTACCTGCTCGCCGAGGATGATCTCATAGCAAATGGCCGCCGTGAGGGCAAAGCCGTGCGCGTGCAGCTGCGGCTGAACGTACGGGCCGCGGCTGAATGAAGACATCGGCAGATCGAAGAACGGTGCCAGCGGGCGCAGAATTGACTCCAGCGGAACAAATTCGCCAAACGGCACAAGGTGGTTCTTGTTGTAGCGATCGGTCGAGGTGTAGCTGTACTCGCTGTCTTTGCCAAGCGTGATGATGGTGTTGTAGGTGTCATAACGGTTTTGCGTGTTCAGACGCGCGTCTACAATCCCGGTGATCAGCGTACTGCCGTGTGCGCGCAGCAGGGCGTCCATCATCTTCAGGAACGGCTGCTGGTTGATTTCCAGATCGGGAATCGCGGATTCCGGCCAGATAATCAGCTGAGATTTACCCATCACCTTCTCGGTGGCTCCGGCGTAAATTTTCAGGGTGTTGATCAGCTGGTTCTCATCCCACTTCATCGACTGCGGGATATCCCCCTGCACCAGAGAAACCTGCGTCGCGCGCTCGGGCACGAGGTTATACCACTGGATATAGCGCAGCGGGAAAGGCAGGGCGAACAGTACGAGGGCGGCGACTAGCGCTTTCCAGTTGCGGGTTACCAGCGCCAGCACCAGCAGGCCGCTCACCACCATCAGCAGGAAGTTTATCGCCTCAACGCCCATTACCGGTGCCAGCCCTTTTAGCGGGCCGTCGATCTGGCTATAGCCGAACTGCAGCCACGGGAAGCCAGTCAGCACCCAACCGCGCAGGAACTCGGTAATTTGCCAGACAACCGGTGCGGCGATGGCAACGCGCAGCCAGCTCGTTTTCGGCCACAGGCGAGAGAGAATGCCGGCAAACAGGCCGGTATACAGCGAAAGGTAGGCGGCGAGCAGGACCACCAGGAAGACGTTTACCGGGCCCGGCATTCCGCCAAACTGAGCGATGCTGACATACACCCAGTTAATGCCGGAACCGAACAGCCCAAGACCCCAGAAATAGCCAATAGCAGCGGCTTGCACCGGGCGGCGATTCAGGGTTAACCCCTGTAATCCCATCAGGGAGAGGAGGGCAGCAGGCCAGATGTCGTAAGGAGAAAAAGCCAGCGTACCGCTGGCTCCGAGCAACAGCGCTAGTAGCAAACGGACGCGCTGGCGTTCAAGCAATGGGGCAAATGCCATTTACATTAATCTTCCAGTTTTGGCACCGGTGAGTCGTCCGGCGTTCTGACGTGAACCTGAATAATACGTCGGCTGTCGGCCATGGCGACTTTGAATTGGTAACCGTCGA
>Ga0308162_1001250_pt1 | contig 21213 bp, 26 predicted proteins | sample PhySR2_FD_201370 | JGI IMG/M metagenome (GOLD analysis project Ga0308162, IMG submission 201370) | Phyllosphere microbial communities from UC Gill Tract Community Farm, Albany, California, United States - DLSLS.R2 | ecosystem: Host-associated > Plants > Phyllosphere > Unclassified | place: USA... | reverse complement strand
AGCCATAGCCTGGAAAATGCGACGATGTACCGCCAGATAAAAATCACGATCTCCAACTAATGGAAGAATGTCATCCCAACGCTCGTTATCCAACATCAAGCCACCGAGAACGGCCTGCTCGGCATCCGAAGAATAAGGAATATGCATATCAGCCATGACGCACCTCCGATCCTTCACCGTCAGTTGTTAACGGGTGCTTAAGAAAAGTCGGACAGCATGAACATACCCCTATCCCAGTTTCCCGATTGACCTTAAGCCAACTGCATGGCTTGCTGTTTTTATCCAGGCAAGCGTGGTCATCTGTACAACCGCACCCTACGCAAGTTGCCTTTAGGTCCGTATTACCGTCATCAGCGCCACGGATGTGCTCAAGTACCGCGGCTGCCTCATACGGAGCCTCGGCCATTTCGTGAAGACATTCGGCATCATAGAAGCTGGCAGCATGATTGGTTTTTGCCATCATCAACGCATGCATTTTCAACATGCGGCGCAGCGCATTCTCCGTGGTTTCCAAATTACGGTTAAGCACATTGACGTAAGCCAGTAGCTGTGGTGCTGCTGCGGCCAGATAACCATTAGCCCGTTGCTCCTCAAGACTCACATCACGGCTCCCACCGTTATCCGACCAGTGCTCAAGCCCAAGTTTTTCCCAGTCTGGAACAATCGCGACATTAGGGATTTCCACATGCTCAAAACCGTTGGTATCCACGACAGTTACTGCATCGCTGTATAGCTCAAGAACCTGCCACGGTGCAGGTGCGGCTAACTCGCGCTGTTCATTAAGAAAGGTCACTAGCTGTTCAATATTCATTGATTTGCCTCCTGACGCAGAACGTCGAAGTCGGCAACCCAGTCAGGGAACAACTCGCTGGCCAGCTCATACATAGTGTCAGCAGCAGCGAGCGTTGATGTACGGGTGGTGGTTCTTTCGATACGATGAACAGGTTGGCCGGAAGCATGCCCCATTTTGTAAATTTCAAGCTTGGGGATGATGGTGTCGAGAAGGGAGACGTCGAAGGTATCTGCACGCAGATACTGCCCGTTTGCGATAATGCCGCGCAGACTGTTCAGGGTCTGCCAATCCAGATTCGTATACTCCATGCAGTTCGTCAGAATACGGATACGCGGTAACGCAATACCGTAGCTGGTCAGCGGCAATAATCCCTCCATCAACCCCAATGTGCCACGCAGAAACTCACGCGTATCCGGCAATATAGGCTTGATAACACCGACGGCGAACTCCGTACTGGCAACAAGAATGAGTTCGAGCATCACAGACGCTGCACCTTTGGAGTCAATAACGATAACGTCGTACTCGTTGAACAAAGGGTGCTGCAGAACATTCTTCAGCCGCATACGACCATCAGGGGCATGCAACATGGCAGAGGATAAACGGTCGTGGGGATCGTTGGAAACGATGATGTCTAAATTTGGGATAACAGAACGGGAGATGATTTCTTCGGGGTGATTGAGATCGACTGTCTTCATCAACAGTTCATACAAACCGTTGGGGGCTTCATATTCCAGGGAGAAAATGCTGCTTGCGGTGGGTTGGGAGTGGTCACCATCGATGAGGAGAGTTTTTTTACCTGCATCGGCAAGGAAGCCGGCAAGGTTGGCGCTTTGAGTGGATTTACCTTCGCCCCCTTTGGTTGAGACCATAGGGATAACGCGAGGTGCCGGGTGGCTAACACCCATAGATGTGGATTTAGCTAATTTATGCATGTTTTACACTCGAATTTATCAATTCGCGTGTAAACGGTTAAATCATATATCCTTTAACAATTTTGCAACAAGCACAGGGATTGAAAATCCCCGTGTCCTTGGTTCGATTCCGAGTCCGGGCACCACTTATTCATACACGGACGTCCATTGACGTCCGTTTTTCTTTTTAAAGTCAACAAACTATCTACTTTACCCCCCTCGCTGACGTTCACTAACATTCATCAACATCCACATTGCCTTGATGGTATATCTGTTGGTATTGTTAGTTCGATACGTTTTGTACCATCACAGGGAGGGGTAAACGATGGCTCTCACTGATGTCAAGGTAAGAAATGCCAAGCCCGCCGACAAGCCTGTAAAGCTCACTGACGGCAACGGCATGCATCTTCTTATTCATCCCAATGGCTCCAAATACTGGCGTCTACAATATCGCTTTGCAGGAAAACAAAAGCTACTGGCTCTTGGGGTCTACCCTGCTGTCTCTCTTGCTGATGCCCGTAACCGTAGAGATGATGCCAGAAGATTAATTGCTGCTGGTATCGACCCCTCCGAAAAGAAAAAAACAGAAAAGGTAGAGCAAAGCGGCGCTCTTGCTTTTGAGTCCGTTGCCAGAGACTGGCATGCAAGCAACATCAACTGGTCAGAAACTCACGCAGAGAGAGTGCTGAACAGCCTTACCAACCATGTGTTCCCTGTTATTGGTAAACGAAACATTACCGACCTCAAAACCCGTGACCTACTTCAACCAATTAAGGCGGCTGAAAAATCCGGGCATCTTGAGATTGCTGCTCGTCTCCAGCAACGTATCACCGCTATCATGCGATATGCTGTCCATAACAGTATTATCGATAGTAATCCTGCACAGGACTTAGCAGGTGCCATTGCAACAGCAAAACGAGTCCATCGCCCGGCTCTTCCGTTTGAACGCATTACAGAGCTTCTCAGCCGTATTGAGAGCTATAGAGGAAGACAGTTAACCCGCTTTGCTGTGCGACTCACTTTACTGACTTTTGTTCGTTCAAGTGAGATGCGTTTTGCCCGTTGGTCTGAAATTGATTTCAAAAATGCGCTCTGGACGATACCTGCAAAACGTGAAGAACTACAACGAGTGAAACACTCCAGCCGTGGCTCTAAGATGAAAACCCCTCACCTTGTTCCATTAAGCAAGCAGGCAATAGCAACCCTGAGAGAAATTCAGAAGCTCAGTGGCGATCAGGAAATCATCTTCATTGGCGATCACTATGCCTATAAACCAATGAGTGAAAACACCGTCAACAATGCGCTTCGTAAAATGGGCTATGACACCAAAACAGAAGTTTGTGGTCATGGTTTCCGCTCAATGGCCTGTAGTGCCTTGATCGAATCCGGCTTATGGTCAAAAGATGCAGTGGAACGCCAGATGAGCCATCAAGAGCGTAATAACGTTCGCGCTGCTTACATCCATCTTGCTGAGCATCTCGATGAGCGTAGGCTAATGCTACAGTGGTGGGCTGATTATCTAGATGCTAACCGGAAAGGGATATTACGGCCATACGATTTTAAAAACTGAGGGACGTTATAAAAAAGTTGGCTGAGAAGATAATGCCAATCACTTAAGCATTTTGAAGAATATAAACTCATAATAATGCTTTAAAGTGAAACGAAGAAATCAGGATTCATCCCTATTTTTCTTGCTTAGAGGCCCGTATTCTTGGGCCTTATTACTTTAGTCAACAGCATTCGGCTGAGAATGCTCTATTTAAAAAAATGTTTTTATCAGCGTCAATAATTTATGTTATTTTTTATGCTTGTTATTGTGATAAAAATATTTGCCTCCTTTTAATGATACAAAATCCTCATGTAAAAATTTTTTGAACATTAACTAGTATATTAACTAGTTAATGTTCAAAATTCGCGAATAGATAATAATGAAATTTCTTTAGAAAAAAATCACTAATAAAAATGTAATAAACCTTGTGCAGCGGATGGAATTTTAATATAAATATGTAGACTATACTACATGGAGATACGTACAATGCCATTCAACTTATGCTGGAGAAAGCCAAACCTCCCAGAGGGGGATCTGCAACTGCTGGTTCAAGGACATGCTTCTGGCGTGTTACGCCTTACACAGGCTGGCTATACTGACAATGGTAAAGTTATTGATCAAACGGAATATTTCCGGTATCAGGTATTCTCTGGATTGCTATGGTATGAAATTGATGGAAAGGAAATGGCTGAGGCAACCTTCCATTTACAAATAAAAGGTACATCGGTAGGTACGTTTAAGCTTAAATTAAGTCATAAACCTTCATGGGAAGCAGGCCAGAATAATTATACAACCGGATTGCACTGGGATGACGCCAAATATTTGATTCAGCGTCGTGATTTAGTAGGGTGTGATCTCGAACTATACAAGGCCATCGATGAAAACTTCGATTTTTTAATTTCAATACATTGACACTTAGAGTTTTCAGGGAGAACTCTATAGTTCTTCCCTGTTGGACGATACAGCATATTATAAAATAGAGTTAATGCAGATGACTTTAAAAAATATACTACTACAGGGTTTGGTTTTAGGAGATGAACATATTCATTCAGTAAAGAATGTGTTATCAGATGAAAAAAATAATAAGATTATAATTAGCGTGGCATTTGCAAGAAAAAATGGAGTGCATCTGCTCAAAGAGACTCTCTCCAAGTTCAAAGATAAAATTGAACTATTCGTTGGTATTGCTAATGGTGTAACCTCAAAGCAAGCGGTAGAGGAGATCATTAGATGTGGTATTTCTCCATATTTAATAAATATGGGAACAGTATCGAGAATATTTCACCCTAAAATATATCTCGCTTTTCAGAACGAAGGCATACATATTATCACTGGCAGTGCCAATTTAACATATTCCGGGCTTAGTGAAAATATAGAAATTAGCACACATGTTTTTTTAGAAAAGGGAACATCAAATTATGATATTTTAACTGATAAGATTGAATCAAGTTTTGAATTATTAAAAAACAACCATCCTAACAATGTAAAAAAAATTAATAGCAAGGAAGAATTAAATGTTTTACATGAAGATGGTTTTTTAGAAAATGAGGATATTAAAGACTCAGCATTAATACTAAGTAAAACAAAAACTAAAAACCCTAAATTTATTCCTGCATTCCCAAAGGTTATTAAAACAAAACAATTAACCAGCATTGCTAGCCACATATCACATAATGAAAATCATGTGGGCGAGGTCTGGAAAAGTAAACCTTTAACAAGAAGAGATTTAAATATACCGACAGCTATAAAAACAAATCCAACAGGATCAATGTTTTTCAAAAAAGGATTGTTCAGCAACATTGACCAACGACATTATTTCAGAAATGAATTATTTAGCGAACTAACATGGGTTATAGATACCAATCCTAATAAAAAACATTTGGAAAGAGCCGAAGCCATTTTTGAAATAATAGTCAATGGGATTTCTTATGGTGATTTTAAATTAAAGTTAACACATGACAGCAGAACGGATAGTAAAACATATAAACAAAATAATAGTGTTACTCAGATCCATTGGGGAGGAGCTAAAAATTATATTTCAAGAGAAGAATTACTAGGAAAAACAATGATTTTATATCATATTGGTGGTAATAAATATCAAATTTCTGTTGAGTAATTATCGAAGCCCTATCAATTTTGATTTAATGATAGGGCCACTTTTAAAACTTCTAACTTCGCTGCCTTCTATTTTTTAACTTATTCCAAACATGTATTAACTTTTCAACTACTTCGTCATCATATCCCATGTGAGAGAATATTTTCTTCCCTTGCTCTGCAAGAATTTGCTCCATGGATCTGTTCATCATAGAGTTATTTAACTCAGATAAATCGAACTCAATTTTTTCCGGTAGAGGGATAAACAGCTTCCTTATCTCAGAAGGGACAAGCTCCATTACGCCACCACCATAAGAACGACCCTCTAGTTCTGCGAATATAGCAGTTAAAGGATTGAGGAAACAATAGGACAATTTTTCCTCATTAATATTAGATTTAGGTTTAATTCTATAGGCTGTATCGGTTGTATAAGCTTGATATTGATTATAAATTAATCTTGGAGCATCATGAGATCGTTTAAGCATAGCTAATTTTGTGCTAAATACAGAGGGAACCTTATACCAAGGTTTTCGAATTCTGCACTTATATCGCTTGTGAAAGCCCTGTAATTCACCATTGAAAATGTATTCTTGCGTTTTTTTAGGTAGTTCATGATATTCTTTATCCAAATATAAAAAATAAACTGGAAGCTTATTCTCTATATTAGCTAAATGTTGAACCTCATCGTATATAACACCTTGGCAATGTTGACTTCTTCCAAACATTGGATGGGTGAACTCACTTAAATCAAATGCGTCAACTACATCTTTATTTACGAGGAAAAACTCATTGGCACCTGTGACCATTCCCACTTCAACATTTGCTATAGTATCAAAAGAGTGTACGTTTGGATGTTTAATAATCTCATTAAGAAGGTTAACTTCATTTTTATCTAGGACGGCTTTTGTCCACTTACCTTTTACGGTATCACCATTGATTGTATTTGTTTCGTTGAATATATCTTCGGGATTTTTTTGTAAAAAATCGAAGCCACTGACCCCTTTAATTCCGACACCTTGTGATGCACAATCCAGATTAATTTTCTTTTCAACTAATAGAATGACCGCGCCTTGTAAGGTTTCACTGAACCATATTTCTTTTGGATCAATAATTACAATTTTAGAGCAATGCTCACCCAAGAATGTCCTCAAGGATTGTGCATGCATTACATTTATAATTTCTGATGGAATTACCATGCCAAGACGTCCTCCGGGATTGAGGAGCGAAACGCCAGACAAAATAAAAGGCACCCATGCATTTGTATGTTTAGTAAACTTTAAGTCAAGCAATTTGAAAATTGCTTCAGTATTTTCTTGGAAATCCTTTTCTAAGAATTGATAACGTATAAAGGGAGGGTTGCCAATAATAGCATCGAAAGAAGTATTTTTTTTCTGAATTGCAACTTTTGCCCATTCCAGAAAATCACCTTCTGTGATTTCAACGTCTGAAAAACCTAAGGATTTGCACAACTCCATAGATTTTTTAGCTTCTATATCGAAAAGTTCATAACCTTGTACTTTAGTGTTTTTGTCAAATTTATTATTGTATAGAGACTGAAAGAATACACCATCACCGCAACTCGGTTCTAGAATACTTTTAGGTTTGTTATTAAGAACCCATTTGGTTGTAAAGTCAGCGATGTTTTGTGGTGTATAATAACCACCACGTAGTTTTTGAGCTGTCTGATCTGCTTTAAATTTCATTTCGCATTCTCTTTATTCTTATTTTCAATTTGCTCTTTCGCTTTTAAAGTAAACCAATCTTTAAGGGTTATAGACTCCATAGCTAAGATAGAGTAAAGCTTCTTTTTTAACTCAGGGTCTACTTGTAACACGATCCTTCCAGATCTTCCGATAGCCATATATATATCTCTTAAATTCATTCACACCTATGTTACCTATGTGACATAGGCATTTCAAGTTATTTTTTTAAAGAATATATGGCAGAATTAATCTTTAAGAGACTACTAAGCATGGCGCAAATAAACATTCAAAATAAATTTATTAATTAAACACCATTGAATATATAAAGGTGATATAACTGTGAATATAGGCATTTATTATTGCCTGCCAATCAATTCATCAAGAAACCTTTTTCCTCGCAATTTGAGCCTTGCCTTATCATCAGCACCAAGGTTTTTAAAATGAATTAATACGCCTAATACAAACTCCTTATCAACATCTTCTACTTTACAGCCAACAGCTTTAGCCACCTCTGCCCCAAGAATAATCTTCAGGCGTGTCTCAGCACTCTTGGACAAAGATTTCTCTTTAGTCTTGAGACGATTCAAACGCATCTGCGCTGATGCTAATTTTTGCTTAATGGTTTTTTCTGATCTTGGCTTTCTGCTTTTATCATTACCTTCAAGAACATCTCCCTGTTTACTCATCAGAACTCTTCTCCTTTTTCCATTCATTCATATAAAATGAAAGAAGTATATAAAAAACATCATCATTTCCATTATCAACAGTATGCCAGAACAGTTTGCCGGGGAAGAAACCGATTAAGTTCGTCATTGAGTTGTTTTCTTCGAGATACATGAGTGAATACAGGTAAGCATCCAGAGAAACGCAAAATTTATAATAAGCAGGGAAAGATACGTTGTCATGGCGCTCAAGAAAGTAATCCATAAAACAGCAAAAATAAAATAGTTCATCGTCAAAGTTATCATTGTTGATTTGTATTCGTTTCTCAAACCCAGTAAACGATTTTTTCATCTCCGCTACCTTATTGAAATCCAACCCCATGAAGTTAATGTATTTATGTGTCATTTGTTTTTCCTTTTGTTATTTAATGATTACTCCTAGCAATACAATTAAAATATGAAAAGGTCAAATAATATGGTAACGTTATGTTATATATATTGAAGCAGCACTGTATGATTGTTTCAAACAATCAACCTGCTGACAGGCTTGCCCTGTTAATGATGGGATTCATCCCGAAATAATGGTATTTTGGTTTTAAACATGAGATGTCAGTAAGCTCAAAATAAAATCATGCAACATAAGCGAGTGCGATCACTAACGTTAAATACCTGATACTCTCCCCGTTACTTATTTTATCAAATCAATGAAAAAAATTTATCTCTTGTTTTTAAACTCTGGTTTTTGGTCTCAACCTGTGAATTGTGCAACACGTAAAATATTTTTTATTTTCACTATTCTATCTTAATTCAGCTTTCCCGCCTTACGGCGGGAGACTAATTTAACTACTTTTGCCCTTACGGGCGCTATCTAAAACCCAACTATTCAATATTATTACTCTACCTCAACCGTTTATCCGATTCTAGCCCTGTTAATTTCACAGACATTAAAACTAGCGTTATTATTTAACTATAGAAAAACTTTTTACATTGTCGTTATTTTTAGCTCCTTTAGGAGATAAAAAAATAAAGCAATGCCCACCTATACACTCACTTCGTGAGCGTGTGGGGTCTACCGACGGTTGCCTGCCGCAGGCTAACACCGTTTCCTTCGGAAACAAGGTCAACGACAACACCAGAGTTTTTCTTGCGAAAAACTAAAACCAGCATAGTCGCATTGGAGATTTACATTTTGGTTTGATATTTAAATTTATATTGAGGTTGTTTTTATTGTATGGCTATTTTTCATCTTGATTTTAAAATTGTGAAACGTTCAGAAGGTAGGTCTTCCGTTGCGAAGGCTGCCTATCATGCTCGTACACGCATAACAGATGAAAGAACAGGTGATACCTATGATTATAGTCGCCGTACTGATTTGTACGGGCATTTCATATTAGCACCTGTTAATGCTCCAGAACATATTGTTAAAGATTCTACAGCATTGTGGAATGAAGTTGAACGGGTCGAGCGTCAGCAAAATGGTCAAACAGCTCGTTATTTCGATGTTGCTATTCCTGCCGAGTTAAACAATGACGACAAGAAAAAACTTGTCCTTGAGTATTGCCAGAAAAATTTCGTTGATAAAGGCATGATTGCCGACATCGTTTTTCATGATCTTGATAGCGACAACCCACATGCTCACGTTATGTTGACATTAAAAACTATAGGACCAGAAGGTTTTGGTAAAAAGGAAAGGAGTTGGAACGACAGAAAAATGTCTGTTTTATGGCGTGAATCATGGTCAGCTATGGCTAACAGCTACCTTGCTGCCGCTGGTTCGTCAGAACGTATTGATCATCGTTCCCTTCAGGCCCAGCACGAGGAAGCTTTAGAAAAAGCAGCAGTAGCTTTAGATAATGAAGAAAAAGCGCTATGGCTTGCTAAAGCCACTGAAACGAACCGCCCTGCAATGAAACGTATCCACAGTGCCAAATGGCGTAGTAAGGCGGCTCAGGAACAAAGAGCCACAGAACAAGCTGTTCGTGATGCTGCCAAGCAGGAAGCAGTTGAAGTCTACAAAACATTCAGTGAGCTTGATCTTGAAATTGTTGTTGATGTCAGAAGCTTTACGATTACACATCTTGCTGAACCAGAAGAGATTGTATTACCAAAAACAAGCTCCAGTTCTTCTGCCAATGAAACGCAAAGACCTGTACTTGTAGCACCACCTCCTCATACTCGTATGCGAGGTGTTAAATCCTATCGTGATAAAACAAAAGTCAGTAAGGTCGTTGCAGGTAAGAAACCATCAGTCAGTATTTCTGATTCTGGAACAAATACTATCCTGAAAACATCCTCCTCTCAAAACCAAAACAGGGCATCCAGAAGCGCCCCTGAACGTGTTAAGAGGGAACAGGCTATTCCACGTCAGGATAATATTTTTAAACGCCTCACAACTCTTGTCATAGATTTTTTCAAGCAGAAGTTTGTATGGGCTAAAACAGAGAAATCCCAAATTGATCTTGTCAGTAAAGAACATGATAAACGTATTGCAGAAAACTACGTCTTTGACGAGGTGTTAGGCCATCATTTCTCTCGCACTGAATATGAGAAAAAAGCCAAGTTTAACCAAGATGACTTTAAACCAACACCGGATGAGATCAGCCGTTTCCCAAGCCGTCAGAAAAACGAAAAACCGGAAGTGGAACACAGTATGAATTTCGATCCATCTATGTCACATTCCAACAAAGCCCTAAGAATGAGGCCACCAAGACAACGCGGTTGAGTCCCTAGTAGGGGTTTTGTCATATAGGTTTTTATTGACACTTCAAATTATATATAATTTAATTCTACTGATATGGGTACAGTCCTACTTAGAAAGGAATGAGTATATGGGAAAGGGGTAATTTCAGATATATCAACATTATTTACCAGCAACTTATCTTAGATCTTTCACTTCCAAAGATGCTGGTGGAAAAGAAACGGTATGGGGTTTCGTTAAAAAAGAGGCATCAAAGGCTCAAGTTTTAAAACGCTATATTCCTTTAAATATTAAGAAAATTTGCGGTGCCGATTTCAGACACACAATATGGTTGCAAGGTGAACGAGATAATGTGATTGAAGATTTATTTGGAATGCTAGAAAAAATTTACCCATCCATAAAATCTATACTAAACTATTATTCACTTAAAAAAGATCTTTACATGAAATTATGTCCAAGAGGATATTTTTTATTTAATTTCACTCCGCCTAATGTTTTTTTGAAAACAAATATAAAACCATATAAATTATTATCTGGATTTTCTGAAATCGATGATTGCGAGATAAAAAACCTGACAATGTTCTTATCTCAGTTTTTATGCAGAAGATTAAAAAAGATTGACAATGAAATTTCACAAATTTTAACTTCCAAAATAAAATACCTGCCTAATATAATAAAAAAAACCATCAAGTCCAACAATGAGTTAATCCCAGAACATTATGAAATAATAAACAAAAATGATTGGAAAGAGTTATTAAGGACTATCAATGATGGTTCAAAATATCTTCCATTAAGTGAAAGAAAGGCAATGAGAGAAATCAGGAATACATTCTCTAAATTTAATAGGTATTTATTGTATCCATTTTTATCACCTGAATATCTTTATAAAAAAGTAAATGTATTCATTTTCAGACCACCTATAAATCATTCATTAATCTCATGTGATTTCCCGTTTTTTCAGTTGAAAAATAAAACAGGTGAAATAGATTTTACTGCGGATTGCATATTTACTCTATCCCCATATATGGCTATATTATTTACTTCAAAAAAGAGACCACACATCAAAAACCCTAAAAATTTCTCCGATCTAATTTGTAAGAATAATGTCGAAAATGCTGAAAAATACATTTTTTCTAATGAATTAGAAAGATTGAATTTGTTTACCAAACATTTAACTCCTATTGCAAAGAAAATGCCTCCGAAAAAAAAGATCTAACGTAGAGTGTATTAGCTCAGTCCTGAGCTAATACAATCAAATATCTATGGAAAACTTTCAATTTATCGTAGTAATACTTCCATAATAAATTTCTGAGCAATATCCTGTATCACCTTATATTTACCATCCTTCAATGCTGTATGTATCTTCTCTCCCCAGCTTACTTTTCTTTCGACATCTATTTTTCCAAGAGCAGCCAGTCCTTTCGAAGTTAAAACACAATCATAAAATTTACGCAGTCCCGGTCCTAAATCAGGTTCTGAGCAGCGTATATAGCCTTCGTCATAAAGAAACTTGATTGTATTTTTGTATACGATAATAGTTTCTTTCACAGGATTATTTTCAGACGTATGTCCGTTTTTGTTCCATGAACTTACTTCATCGTCATAATTGACCAGAACTCTCTTTTCCTTTTTTAGACCTTCACCTTCAATGAAGAAAGTATCGATTTCTACTGGATTGGGAAAATTTTGATAAAGTATACTCAATACAACAGCAGTACAATTTCTGAACTGGTTAATGTTATCTTCTGTTTGTATCATTTCGGTTCCTTGTAAAATTCGATTTAAAAGTAAGATCAAGTCTCTGTACTTACTTATCCCGATAGCCATTTCCTCAGTAGAGAGATCTTTCATTATATACGAAATACAACCTGATTCTAGTATTATTATTTGACTGATTTTGTTATTAGACTTTGCAATAGCTTTAAATCTTATGATTACACCTGTTCTCTTATGAATAGCAAACGAATAATCATCTTTTTTATGTATTATAATTTCCCCGGCATACACCAGTGGTGACAAAAAATCATCTTCACATAGCTGGTTATAGAGTTCACATTTATCTTTTTTTATTGAGCGTTTATTCATTTCTTAATCCTTCTTGTAATTTAACCTTCTGCAACTCCATTTAATAAATAGAAAAGTAAAGTATACATTCATATATCATGCACAAATATCATATGCAAATTTCATTATCACCATATAAATAAACCACATTTCATGTCAAAATGTGGTTTAAATTTAAAGGTTAATTTACGTTCTTCTTCTGAAAACAACATTATCAGAGAAGATTGCCTTACCAGCTACAAACCCAACAGCCGCGATGATTGGTAGGCTGATAGTAGCCCCAGCCATGCCTGTAGACATTCCGATCAGTATAGACAGGCCGAAGGTCAATAATATAACTACGAAAGCATACCAGCTGGGGTAGGCTCCATATAAAACAGTTGCCATGCAGCCGGTGCAGACATGGACGCCTCTCTGACTTTCTTTCAGGCAAAACGGACACTGGATAGTTTTGTTTTCCATAATAGCCACCTTAGATCGCTTTCCAACCATTGCTGGTTTTAACAAGATTCATGGCACCATCAGCAGGTCCGTTCATTCCTTTCACGCCAGAGAACGCGCTTTTGTCCACCCATGATGGAACATCAGTTAATTTCCATGTATAGGTGACGCGAACAACTTTCTGATTACCATCACCCGGCTTAGTCCATTCCTTCATTTCGTCAACAACACGGCGACCAATACAAACGCCTTCTTTGGCATCCCAGATTTTGGCTTGTTTACCTTCATCTGTTATCCCAAGCGTATTGTTATCCCAGCCTTTAACAAAGGCCATTAAGCCCTGTTCTACGAGACCGTCGAGGATCACAGACCCTGTTCCAGTGCCTGTTTCATCAAATCGCGGTTTGGAGAGCTGGACAGGGAATGTGACATTGTTGTTTCTCAGTGAGAAACAAGTTTTTGATTGACCAATCTTCGCATTGATCGCTTTCTCAAAGTCACCTTTTTCACCACACCCCGCCAGAACCAACGCAGCGCCTGCCATAAGTAAGATTTTTTTCATCTTCATATTCCATCAACGTTAATGAACTGACTGTTCATGGCAGGATTGAAAGCAAAAGAGAGCCAACTCCGAGCCGGATCACACCAGATCCACAAACAGTCTGTTTAACCAATTGATAGAATTGAATTATTTTTGTTGTTCGTCATATCGTTTAAATCGATCGATAAAAAACAAACAATAGCCATAAACTATCAAACACAGTAAATTGATCGATTAAAACAATTAAAATACCGATCGATAAATCACGATCAATCGTCAAAAACTATCAATATGATTTTATCGATCTTTTTTATCAATTAATATGCCTGATTGTGAGCGATGGAACGCCACAGTTGGGGGCTTTGGTTGGATATTCGAAGGGATAAGGAACGAAGCAGCACACAAGGTATGTGCTGCTTGTATTGGCACAATTGAAAACCGAGTTTAATTACACGGAGACATACTTATTTATGCGAACAGAGGCTAATTTTTAAAGCCCGGTTTTGTGGGTTAGTTGATGCAATACTAACCGATTTATGATTTGACTTAAAAGCGATGTTTGTCATGAAGTTATATAACCAACGACAAAATCAACAATGATGACGTATTCAGCTTAGGGCATTAATGATGTTATCGTTTCTTCGCTCATCTGGCCGAGTTCAGAAATTAACCTTCGATAGCTGTTTACCATTTGCTCCCTGTCCAAATCACCGTCGGCTTCTGACAGGAAGTAATAACCGTAATCTTTAATGCAAATGTTTTCACCATTTTCCAGCGTGAGGTTTACTCCTTTTTCATTTTCCTCCATGCTGGTGATCAAACAGGTCATAAAGGGAATATTTTCTTTCGCTTTAAAGATGTTTATTATTTTTATAGCTTTCATTGTATGCTCCTCCTTATCTTATATAAAAAATACCATTTCCTGTTGAAGAAAATCCAATTTAACTTACTCTTCAGAACAGGTTTACTGCTTGTTTATTACTCTCTTTTGAAAAGATATTTATATTATGAGCTAACGCTCATGTGCTGCCGCACGGCTACGCCCTGACGCTGATATCAAACAGGATTTAATGGCTAACACATTTCCGATTATTTAATTGCAATATGGAAAGGATCCTTTTTTTGAACATCAGATCCTTCTTTCGATATATAGCATTACCGAGATAACATATAGCACTTGCTCTTAAACGTATAGGAAAACTAAATTTTCAGAAGCAGCACTTAGTGATTGTCCAAAACAATCACATTGCTGAAACAGGGTTAATCCCTGTTAATGATGGATTTATCCATAAAGAATTGCGGCGTAGCCGCTATAACGTAGAGGAAAAACAATTGTATATTTACTAAAAAATCAGCAGCGCTTCGTGATTGTATAAAACAATCACTTGCTGCCCATAACATCAAGTAAAAACAAAGCAGAAAAATAGACGGTGCCATTTAACCGGCACACTCCCCGTTAAGGTTATTAAACATATTATAGTATTAAGGAGGCGTAACCTATTATATTTAAAAGAGATTTCACGCAAAAAGTTTCCTGTACGGAAATTTAAGTTTCTTCTGTGGAAACTGAAGTTTCCTGTACGGAAACCAAAATTTCTTCTGTGGAAACTTTTTTATAGTTAAAACTCCCAGAAAGAAGTGAACGCTATTTCGCAAAAGTGTATTATTTTTCCTTTTTTCACATTTATTTTTGACAAAAGCATATCCTGCATTATATAGAATAAACATAAAAACAATAAAAGGATAACCGATGAGCATTGATTACAATACAATAATGACCTCCAGTAGTGAAGAAGTGGAAGAATATATAAACAGAAATCATTTTACAGACAAACAGAAACTGGAGATTTACAGTTTTTATAACAGAAACAGAAAAGATAAAATAACCGTAAATATGAAAAAAGAGAGAAGTTCTGATATTCAACCGGGAATAGCCTATGTTCATGCTTTTCTTGATAATCTGGAAAAGCTCGGAAAAAATATGTCCGGAGCAGAATACACAATAATGATCCGCTTATGTAAACTCATGCAGCATGGAAACCTCATTGCCAGTATATCTCAGTCGGCACTCGCAGAAGAGCTTAATATGAGCAAATCTAACGTGTGTAAATGCTGGAACAAGCTAATAAATAAAGGCATTCTGGTCAAAGAAGGGAAGCATACAATGATAAACGCAAATCTCTTTCTGAAAGGCCAGTACAGAACATTAAATGCCACAAGGAAAGAATATGTTAAGAAGTCGCTGAGAACGACCAGTGAAGGCATAGAAAACGTATTCGTCACCGTTTATAAAGATACGGTACTTACAAACAACGCAGAAAAAATCATCGATAAAGGAGATGATAAACCTTTACTTTCTACGCCCGACGAAGATATTGACTGGGACTCTGTTTCAGAAGATGACCTTTTTTTTGATTATCCTGAAGATGTTGGTCAAGAAGAATAAATATAGTTTTCATCTGAATATTATCATTCTTATTTCTCGGTTATATTTGACACTTACACTATATCTCGTAATATAAATATATCCACTATTTTATTTACGAGGTATGTATGAGGAATATTAAATTAGATAATAACGATTTAATTCAGTATCTGAACACCATCAAAGCATTGAAACAATATCCAACGATGTCTGAATACAGAGATGAATATCGCAGATTAAGAACCAATGGCTCCACCTTAATTGAAGCAAAACAGTTTAAATCTGCGCACACTAATCTCTTTAGATTAGACCGAAAGAAAAAATCACTTCTCGGAAAATTTATTGAAGAACTTAATCCTATCAGCCATGCTTCGGCTATTGCATCCAAGAGCCTTGAGAAGGTTCAGGAATCCATGCTCTACAGAAAAACTCTAATAGAAAAAACACCTGATGAACTCTTCGCTCTCGTCATAAAACAGCGTATAAAAGCTGCTCTTGAGTTCCAACGTTCTGTTGAACAGAGTCTTGAGCAACTATCAAACATTTCGTCAGAGTTCGAACCATCAAGTCAACTACAACGAAAAATGGCCCTATAAATCGGTTCTCCGCTTTTCGTTTAAAATGGATCCATTAGATTGCTCTAATGCTAATATTTACTATACTATTACGTTGGTGTGTTTTAAATCGATCATCAGACAATACTGCACACCCTTGGATCCCCCATTTTAAACACAGGATGGCATACTATGAGTGAAGCATTAAAAGTACTGAACAATATTCGTACACTTCGCGCACAGGCTCGTGAAACTGATCTGGAAACGCTGGAAGAGATGCTGGAAAAACTCTCTGTTATCGTTGATGAGCGCCGTGAGGAAGAACAGGCAATACTCAAGGAACAAGAACAACGTCAGGCTAAGCTTGAAGCCTTCCGCCAGAAACTGTTAGAAGATGGTATCGATCCTGCGGAACTACTTTCAGCGGTTGATTCAACTAAGCCTAAAACCAAATCGACACGCACTCCTCGCCCTGCTAAATATAAATATACAGATGATAATGGTAATGAACAGACTTGGACAGGTCAGGGCCGCACTCCTAAAGCAATTGCTGCTGCTATTAACGCAGGTAAAACACTGGAAGACTTTGCCATCTGATGGCTCTTAGGCCGTCAATATTTTTTGGCGGTTTTAAATTCAAACCTCTTAAGCACCATTTTCGATGCTTCCACCGAAGTAGTCAGGTTATGTAATACCGGAATCCATTCCGTCATTATACTATTGAAACACCCATACATTACTCTAAATAACACTGTCCTGACATTATTTATTTATGTCCAGATCCCAGTCCAGCACTCCATTATCAACTAAGGATTGTCCTTTTTCCAGATTTCTTATCAACATATCCCTTATATACAGACCATAATAAAATGTTACTCTCTCCAACAACTCTGCCATATCGATATATTCTTTTTTTTCTTTCCCCGTACCAAAAAGGATTTTGTAATAATCAAACCCATTTAAAACGTCTAACATATGAACACGCAGCGCAAAATCAACAGCATCCTCCTCTTTTACAAAAGTCATAACATCTTCATCATTTATACTTGCCATCCCGTAAATCCTGTTTACGTATAACATTAATATCACTGATATAGCAAATATCATTGTTTCATCTTTTTTACTCACATTATCTTTCTTCATCTTTATCCTCTTTTTTGATTTTTAGTATCTAATAAAAAAAACAGTTAGTATTAACAAAATACCCAAGCATTACGCACAAGCCGTTCTGCAACCTCTTCAAAGTTGACCTCTGTAAGGTTTCCTTGATTTCCTTCTTGTGTAGTAAACTTCTCAAAGTTATGACAAATATGATTAATAGTGAGCCGTATAAATGCGCTCATAAAATCAGCGTCATCAACAAGGTGCGAAATGCTGTCACTACACATATCTTGCATTGTTTTCCAGCTTGCTTCGAAAGAACGCTTTGCCAGATCATAGAACAGCTCAGTAGATGTATTTTTAATTTCAATATTTTTAGACATAATGATTCCTCATTTTAAAATGATATTTATTGGTTTATTATTTCCAGCCCCATATGTGGGGCTAAACAGGACTATATTTTTGAAACTTATATGCTCATCTTCTTTTATGATTAACACGCAGTGTTATCAATACCACCTCCTTATCAACCATTTTTACTGAATGCCCTTGCTCATAATACTCTGCCCTGACTACTTTTTTAAAAGCTGCACCAGCATTTTTAATGCTCTCTTTATAAATTCCTTCCATGAATGCATCATCTTCCATTAACACATCAACTTCATCGGGACGAATTTCCTTAAGCGTATTTATTTTCATTTCATAGAATAAACTTGCCATATGCATGAAAACCTTCCGGGATTCTTTTATCAGTTTTTCACTCATTTCTCTACCTCTTGATTTATATTACACGCTGTTTATTTGCGCTGATTTCTATTCTTTTGTAATAAAGAACGTAACCATCCCCACTAAAACATTTAATCAAAAACTCATGATAGCTACTTAGTATAGTTTTAACCTCCGGGACTGATATGTGTTTAATCTTTATCTCTTCAGGACTTTCAAACCATTCCTGTAACGTGAGATTAATAATATCCATTATGAATATCTCCCTGTAAAATCCATCCTTCAATTTTTTCAGAAAAGCATCCTCCCTTAGATTGTAATATAAGTAATGTATAAACTCATTGTAGACATTTACAACATCAGTAGCAAAGTTTGCTGTCTCAGCATTACTTGCGGATATTTTAACGGGTATTTCATTCCAGCCTAAACATTTTTCGTTCATATTCACCTCTCTCATTAATAGTTAGTACGATACGCAGAATAAATAACTCTCAGATTCCTTCTCACCTCATCCAAGAACAGATAATATTTTTCCCCTTTATTATCTTTCATTGATTCAGCAAACTCTTGTTTTGTTCGCTCAATCACTTTAGCAATCACTTCTTCAATATAACGTCTGTCTTTAAAATGGCGCTCATAATCATTCCCCATACAATCAATCATGACCTGAAGATGTTTTCTAAAGTTATTTATTGCCATTTCCATAAATACTTCTGTCTCATCATTCGTAACAGTCACCACACAAGGCAGTATGTTTTTACTTTTCATATATTCCCCTTTTGTTTAAAATGTTTGCATTCAGATACGCAGCGAGATTTCGCAATCATTTTTTCAATCCACTCATCAATCTCACTTTCGATAAAGGCAATAGACCTTTCACTTATCTTTACTTGCTTTGGAAATCTTCCAGCCTTTATAAGCTCATAAATCCATGTCCTGCCAAATCCAGTTTTTCTTATTACTTCCGGCAACCGTATAAGTTTCGGGTGTTTTTCTTTATTGGTTTGAATCATATTTACCTCCATTATTTTTCCCGTAATACCTATGATATTTCGTTTTATGGTGTGTTGTTCGATGAGATAATTGTATGGATTTTTCTTGTGATTTAGGAGGGACGTTCAGGGATAAGTTTTTTACGCAGATTTTTGGAATGGGAAAAATAGGGTATGTTCAGTCTTAGTGAATATAGGCGATATGTACATTGCGCAAAACACCGCCTTTTGGAAGATCAGTCCTGATCGGATTGCTCATCCTTACCAAGTTCCGCTCTGATTAGATCCTGAATATTCCAGTGTCTTCTGTCATCGTATCTATATGTAAAATCGACAAAAGAGCGATAGTGAGCAAGGTTTGTCAGATACTTAACTGTTAGAGGATGATCTGTTGACTTCACCTTATCTACATCACGGATACCGTCTTTAAACTCATCAGGGTATAAAAAGCTGGTCAGTTGTGGCATACCAATCCTGACCTCTTCATCCTGCGCCCAGTACAGCAGGTCCATGATAGGGATAATGTTGTAATCGAGTATTTTTTTAAGGTTGCTGACCCCAAAGCGAAAATCTCTGGCTGGAGGCTCAGGAGCCTGTAGCTGCTGTTTCCACTCAGGAACCATGACTTTCAGGTGATTGATGATTTCTTCGGGTGATGTTTCTGCCAGATTAATTTGAACCAGCATCAGCCCTTCGTTGTTTACCTCGGCTTCCTTCAGGTAGTGCGAGACTTCCATATGAGGTAGGGGTTTTCCTTCCGGGTTAACGTATTTATCGAAAGCCGCAACATAACCCGCCACTTCCCATAGCCCTTGGTGTGTTACAGGCTTGATGGCATAGCTGGAAGATAGTCTTTTTTCTGGTCCACCGAAAACATCACCAAAGACGACTTTACCTTCAATCAACTCTTCGTAATATTTCTGATGCCTACTAAGGTTTTCGGGAGACAACTCAGCCCGATTTTGTTCCATACGATAGGCGACAATCCTGTTCTCTATCTCTTGGAAAAGCTGTTCTACTGTCAAATTTTGCAGGACGCTGTAGTTTTCAATATTGAACCATTCATTAACAGCGCTGGCGATCTCCGCTTTGGTCATGAGGTATCTATCCTTCTGGCTTTACTTATCGCTTTGATATGTTATGAGTAAACATATCGGATTTGGTGGCGGTAATCTATTGAATAGAGCAGGGAAAAGCAGCTGAACAATCAGTCCAGACTTGACAATTGTTCAGTGAGGTTTGGCAGAGTATGTTGTCATAACCAATTGAATATAGTTGACTTTATTTGCAATCATGCTTATAAATTGATGGTACATTTGTTGGTATTTTTAAGGTCATTATGATTATTTTACATTTCTTTCATATAGTTAATAACAACTACGATTCCGAGTCCGGCACCATATTTAGAGAACCCAGCCTATGGCTGGGTTTTTGCTTTGCAGGGACAGGACTCTCCATCGAACTGCGTTCGATTATTCGGCCAAAGGCCTCCCCCTGCGGGCCAGCGCTGAGACCTTGAATACCGAGCAGAAGTGCTCCTGTTCCTATCTCTTTAACCTAAATCTCGGCCTTTATATTCGCAGTCTTAATTGATGCCCCCCTGCCCTGTGTTTACGGCGCTGTATTATTTCCATTTTCGCCATAACCCGACCCTCCTTATTTTCGCCGTCATTTGAATTAATACGCAAACACGGGTTACGCAACAACTCCATTAATGTTTTCATCCTGCGCCTGATAAAAACCCACAGCCACAAACCAATAAAAACCATTAAATAACAATCAATTAAACAGAACTCCGCCACATAATTCCCTGCCGTTATTAAAAATAAACCCAAAATGCGGTCGGCACTCACCTTGTGATTTTTTGATAAATACCGTCCGTTGCCGCTGCTAATTTACCGACAGGCGTTCTTAAAACATCACATCGGTGAAGATCGTCATATCACCGTAATAGAACGC
>Ga0308162_1001236_pt1 | contig 21410 bp, 14 predicted proteins | sample PhySR2_FD_201370 | JGI IMG/M metagenome (GOLD analysis project Ga0308162, IMG submission 201370) | Phyllosphere microbial communities from UC Gill Tract Community Farm, Albany, California, United States - DLSLS.R2 | ecosystem: Host-associated > Plants > Phyllosphere > Unclassified | place: USA... | reverse complement strand
AAGCGCGCCAGGGAATGTTTTCCCGGATTATCCTGTTTGTAGAAGCATGGATATCAGTGGTCAGGATTTGACGATTGGGATGGGGCTGCAACTAATATTCCGGCGATGGCTGCAATTGGCCAAATTTTGCGGTTTGTCGAATGCTCGGCTTGCGTACTTTGATGAACGGTTTCTCCACCCCATTGAATGTGACGTAGGACACCAGCGCTACGGCGAGCAATATCGCAGGCAAGCAGACGACGAAGTCCGTCAGCTGGGTGTTTTCGAACGAAAACAGATGCAGTGTTGAAAACGCGATGTACAGCACTGCGCCATGGGTCAGGTACAGGCTGTAGCTCACTTCGCCCAGGGATTTCAAGCCCCGGCTGGCCAGTAGGCCGAACACATCGTTGCCTAGCGCCAGGATTAGGAAAGGCACGGCCAACGTGGCGATTTGAAGTACCGAATAGGCTTCCAGCGTCATCGCATAGGCCAGCAACAACAGGGCAGCGACTGAGACCAGCGGGTGAGCCAGGTAAGCGATGCCTTGGGGGAAATGACGCTTGATAAGTACCGGAATGAAACCAGCCACGAAAAGCAGCAACAAGGCAGGTTTGACGACGCCAAACATCATGCCGACAGCGATCACGACGCATACCAACAGCGAGGCCAACGAATACTGGCCGTACCAGACCTTGTTCACTAGCGCGGCGATAATCGGTAGCGTCAGATAGAACAGCCACTCGTAGCGCAATGTCCAGTGGACCCCTGCGGTCATGATGTTGCTATGAATGAAACCATTGAACGAACCGCCAGAAAACACCAGCCACTTGAACACTTCCTTACCCAGTTCTTTCAGCGTAATGAAGGCAAAACCCGTTTCGAACAGGCTCAATAGAACCACGAATATCAGCACGAACACGTAAAGCGGCATGATCCGCAGCACTCGCGATTTGAAGATGTCCAGAAAGTCTGGATGGCGCTGATATATTTTTCCGAAAAACAGAAAACCGGTAATCATGAAGAACAGCGATACCGGCACAGCCCCGAGATTGTTGAGCACGGCACTCTCAGGAGGAATCCAGCTACCCGTTGTTTTCCAGAAGTAAGTGACTACGAAGTGATGGCAGATAACCGCCGTCGCCAGGATGCCACGCAAGGCATCAAGCGGCGAAAAACGGGCCGCAGTTACCGCAGTGAGTACCGGCAAGCGAGAGAACAGCAGGCTTAGAATAAATAGAGAAGCGCAGTAGACAAGCAAGATGACCGTAGTGGCATCCATTCGATAATCCTTTCGTCGATGATCGTAGCATCCATGCGTCAGCAGCTGAACTCAAAGCAGGAGAGTGGGGGGCATGCTGCCGGATAATTGAGAATGCAGGTGTAGTGCAATACAGACAGACTTGTAACGGATGCAGGTCCATACGTCAACATAATGGCGATTACTGGTAGACATCTTTACAACTCAATCGATTGGACGTATTTCTGACGCGCGTGAATGCGGCTGCTCTAACCTGCGGATATAGACGAATAGGCAACGCCGTCGAAGTGAGGCAATCTTCGAATGCATCAGGCGCGAAGCGGATGAAACTTGAAACAGCGCTTAATGCGCACAACGCATCTTTGGTAATAGGATTATGCGCATTGGGTATTTCACCTCTCGCCCGTGCATCTCTATCTTGTTGCGGCGTCCATAGGAATTCTCCTCTCGAAGCACTGGCGGCCTCGCTGCTGACCACACCCTAAATTCCCCGAGACCGTACCCGCGGATCGATCCTGACCGTCCTGAATAGGCTCTGGAGACATTCGTGCGTTACCTGAAAAAACTGGCGATTGGAGTGGCCACGTCCTTGCTCTGCCTTTCGGCGAGCGCGCAGACGCTGGTAGTGGGAGACCAGAGCTATAACTCACAAGCTGTCATGGAAGCGGCAGGCGTGCTGAATGACCTGCCTTACACGCTTGAGTGGAAACAATTCACTGCAGGATCGCCCGTCGCAGAGGCCCTGAACGTCGGCAGTCTGGATATCGGCTTGCTCGGTGACGCGCCTGCTCTGTTTCTGGGCGCCCTGGGTGCGCCGATCAAGGTGATTGCGGTAGGTCGGCAGAGCCTCGATGGCGTTGCCATTCTGGTAAGCAAGGACTCACCGATACGCAGTATCGAAGACCTCAAAGGCAAGCGCGCCGCAATCTGGAAAGGATCCTGGAGCCAGCAGTTGTTATTCACTGCGCTGGACAAGGCGGGCGTTCCGAGAGACTCGCTTGACCTTCGCTATCTCAGCGCCCTGGACGCCTCTCATGCTTTGGATGGCGGCTCAGTGGACGTGATCGCCACCTGGGAACCTTACGTCACCCAGCAGGAAAGGCAGGGCGCGCGCATCCTGGCGACGGCAGACGGGCTGATTCCTGCGCAAAGTTTCATTGCCGCCAACGCCAAAGTCATCGATCCCAAGCGTGCACTGATCAGCGATTTCCTGCAGCGATTGAAGAAGGCTCGCGACTGGACACTGCAAAATCCTGCCAACACGGACGCCTATGCCGACGCCTGGTCAAAGCGCACCCGCGCGAACGCCGACATCTCACGAGCCTGGTTTGCCCGTGCGCGAACCACCATCGAGCCGCTGAGCCCACAAGCCCCCCTCCAGGCCCAGAAGACCGTGGACTTCTTCGCCAGCCTGGGCCTGGTCAAAGCCTACCCTGCGACGAGTCTGTTCGACGACTCCTTCGCAGCGTCGCTCCAGCCCGCTGTGGCAAAAGCTCAGCCCTGAATCGGCTGACAGCATTCAAGGCTTTTACCTACTTGCAAGGAACAGGATCAACATGACGTCACGAAAGCTCAAACTCGGTGCTCTGACAATGGGCTGCGGCGGCCCGGGGCGGCACAACCTCTGGCTCGACCCCGAGTTGCCGGCTGACGCCAGTGTGAATGTCGACTGGTACATCGACATCGCCCGACAGGCAGAAGCCGCACTGTTCGACCTGATGTTCATCGTCGACAGCCAGTTCATCACGCCAGGCTCCCCCTCACACTATCTCAACCGTCTGGAGCCGCTGACACTGCTATCCGCGCTCGCGGTCACCACCCGGCGCCTGGGTTTGGTGGGCACACTAACTACCTCCTATAACTCGCCTTACAACGTCGCGCGTCGACTCGCGTCGCTCGACCTGATCAGCAAGGGGCGGGCGGGGTGGAACGTGGTCACCAGTGGCGATGCAGGTACCGCAGGAAATTACAGCCGGGACGAGCATTTCGACTACGACACCCGATACAGCCGGGCTGCAGAACATGTGCAGGTCGTCCAGGGACTGTGGAATTCCTACGAGGAAGATGCCTTCGTACGGGATCGGCAGACTGGGCAGTTTCTCGATGCGAGCAAGCTGCATGCGCTCAACCATACGGGTGAACATTTTTCCGTGGTCGGCCCGTTGAACATCCAGCGCTCCCCGCAGGGGCAGCCCGTTATATTCCAGGCGGGCGATTCCGAACAGGGCCGAGAACTGGGCGCCGCCACCGCCGATGTCGTGTTCACCCATGCGGCGAGCATCGAGCAGGGCCAGGCGTTCTATCGCGATATCAAGGGGAGGGCGGAGCGCTTGGGGCGAGATCCCGAGCAGCTGTTGGTCATGCCAGGCGCTGAAATCCATGTAGGCGACACCGACGACCACGCGCGTGAAATCGAGCGGCACTACCATGAGGTCGACCACAGCTTCGAGCTTGCACTCAAGGAGTTCGGCCGCAACTTCGGCTGGCACGACTTCAGCCAGTACGATCTTGACGCGCCTTTCCCCCAGGAAAGCCTCGAAGCCGCGCGCAGCAGCTTCTTCACGGCCGCCAAGCGGATCGCCAATCAAGCACAAGAAAAAGGATTCACGCTGCGCCAAGCCGTGGAGTTCGGCCGGCAGTTGCGGCCGGGTGCATTCGTGGGATCAGCGGAAACGGTCGCTCGAAAGATGGCGGACTGGTTCGAGGCGCGAGCGGTGGATGGCTTTAACATTTACATTGGGCATCCGTCGCAATTTACGCGACTCACTGAGGAGGTTGTTCCGTTGCTGCAGGAGCTAGGTGTTTATCGCACGGCTTACGAGGGGACGACGTTGCGGGAGAGTTTGGGGTTGGGGGTTCCGGGGTTTGTTCGAACAGCCTGACTTGGTGGAGCGGCAAAAAATGGCGCCGGCCGCATCATTTCAACCTAGGCCTGGCGCCTACAGGTGGCGAGGAAAAACTTAACGCAGTGTCCGGGGTTGGTTGACCACTACAAAATCGAGTTCGAGATCAAGCTGCGTGAGCTGGTGGCCGGATACAACTGCAGCCCGAAAGATGTGATCATTCTTGATCGTCACGTCACCAGTCGTAAAGGCACGCCAGTGGTGCCAGAAAAGGGTACTCGCCGTCCTCGGTCTTTGAAAGTGTACAAGAACCGTCACAGAGGCGAAGTGGTCGAGACCAAGGGTGGTAACGACAAGACGTTGAAGGGCGGAAAGCAGAGCATGGCAGTGATGAGATCGAGTCCTGGCTCGTCCAGTAACCAGCTTCGTCAGTCTGATAAGCCGCCTGTATGGGCGGCTTTTTTTGTGCAGATCGCAATCCCTGCGTTGACTGACGCCCCACCAACGGATCGTCCATTAGCTACAGCTACCCAAAGTCTGAGGCAGTATCAGTTTTGATCGATAGGGAAATCGGTGGTCGGGGCAGTGATAGACGGGTTCGCCAACTGCGGCCGCGCTGAGGGCTCAAGGAGCTGTCGATGGTGCTCGGTTACCGCAGATATCTCTACGCTGTTGACCGTGACACTTGACTGCCCGTCTAGCAGAGTAGACAAATCTCTGGAAATGATGAAAGCTGATTTCTCAATGTGTTTTTCCATCCCCACGGTATCCAACCCAGCAGCTTTCAATCGGGCGTTTAGCCCAAGCATGGCATCGACAGCGTCTATCTTCATCGCCACGCTGGAGATCTTCCCTTCGGAAGTCTGATGCCGGTACATCCATTTCGCGGCTTCTTTAATGAACGTCGTGATGAGCCCAATAATTCTCGACTCACCGGAAAATTTTGCCCAGAGGCTTCCTGATTCAATTTTTGAAATTCGAAGTGGATGGTCGCTCTCGGATATGGAAAACAGCATGCAAAGTTCGGAGTAAAGGGTCTGCATAGCCAGTAGGCGTCGCGCGAAACTCCCCAGGTCGAAATGAGCAGGCAACCAAATGGTCAATGGCTCTTCAGCGTTGCCTGCGATGTCGTGGTTCCCGGTCAGCGCGTCGAATAACTCGACAGACTGCATCAGGATTTGAATTCTGGAATATAGCGCCCGGGCTGCGAGGATAACAGGTAGGGCGTTGGCTGCTGAGCCGCGTGTGATGAAGGTGTCGTAAATGACAGAGAAATCCTCTACCTGCTGGATGATGTCTGCTACCAGACCTGCTTGAACAAACTGAGTAGGGTATAGCTGGGAGAGCGCAACCTGGAACTGATCGAGCGCCTTGAAAAATTGCCTTTGACTCATTCCGGAGGTCGCTTGGTGCACTGCAGTCAGGTGACTGTGGAGATAAGCTGCTCCGTCATTTTGATGCTGGCCGCCCTTGGTGATTCTTTCCAAAAACGGTGTCATGCCGTCGGCGTGTCCTGCCAGCTCGGACAAAACAGTTAAAAATGTTTGGAACTGTTCATGTTGATCAAAAAAGTGCTCAATATGGCGCTGCAATTCAAATCCGTGCATGTTCTATCCTGAGGCTGCATGATTACTACCAATCATACATTACGCGCGGCGGCTGTCTCGAAATGGAACGCCTCCCAAGACATTACTGCTATTCTACGTTCCCAAGATCCGCCTCTCCGGCCTTACCATCACTGTTCGTGTGCGCCCATGCGGCATCGTCATTGTGCACCTCGCCGGTCAAGTCGTTGAGCCATAGGTAGCAGTGATTTTGGTCTCATTCGATGCTAACACAAGGTATTGTCATGCAATGTAGCGCCCTTGCTCAGATCGGCATGTGAAACAACGTTTGTCGAAAGCACCGAAAAATCAGCGCAAGGAAGTATCGAATGCTTCAAGCTTTTGCTCGGCGAAAAAGCCGACTCTACCAACGGTATTTAGGGCACCGCGAACCTGGTGAGCACAAGGTATCGGAAGAAGACGAAATCACCGCGCTGGTCATGGGTCCGCTGGAATATTTGCCCCAAGATGCACAGGTGCTGGTTTGGCGCACGATCCTGGAATGGCACCAGCCTCATCCTCCACTTCCATTCCCCAGTACCGCGGTGAAAGACACTCAGATCCACTTTTGGCCGCGGAACACGATCGAGCCGGACATGGTCGTTGAGCTCGAGTGGGTTTGCGGAACGCGCCGAGTCATCCTGGTTGAATTCAAGTGGAATGCACCACTGAGTGGGCAAGATCAGCTCCATCGACAGTGGAAAGAGTTCCTGTCGGACGAACAGCGTAAGCACGCGATACATCTTTTTATCGCGCCTGAGACCAGCTCCGCGATCAACGCCATATCAGATTCAGACATCTGGGGCGGAAGGCTTATCCGCAGGTCATGGCCGAACATCATCTCGAGTTTGCTTGATCTTAGGTTTAGCCCTCACCGCGGTGTCAGCGTATGGAGCGTCCAAGTCATCCATTTTCTCAAGCTGCTGCGGTTGGACGGTTTTCAGGGATTCAATCATCTGCAGGCGCCGCCAAGAATCAATCAGGACAGCACCACCATTTTCTTCAGGAGGAAACGCGAATGACCAGCCCGTCAGACCTCGGCGCATCCATAGCCGAAAGCTTCAAGTTCGTGTCGAACGTGTCCACAGAATGTGAAGCCTTGCTCAAGCTAACCAATGAGGAAGTAAGTCAGATGCTCGTGGAGCCTGACGTCAAAGAGATTCACTCTGCTTCTGGGGAATGGATGCTGAGCTACCAAGAAAATGATACGGGTTGGCTGAACACGGAATTTGCAGCTTCGCTCGCGCTGAAACAAGGGCGGAAAAAGAAGCCCTCTGGCCATGTGTTCGTGCAGATCAGCCTCATGGGATGCGGAATCGACGCGTTGAACAATTTCGAACCCTTGATCCATGTTGGCTGGTGGCATGACCCTATAGTTTTTGGCGAGACCTACATGGGGTTCCCGATCGAGTGTGGAGGAGACTATCAGGTCGAATTGGAGGAGGGTGTGCTGTTTCGATGGACTCATCGGGCTGCCGCGGATGAATGGTGCTACAGCCTCCGACTCACCGATGTCAATACGCTCCAAGACGTCAAAAACCTCGTTGTTGGCCCGCTCAAGCACCTTTTGCTCGGCAAGCCAGTTTCTGAGGTGCTAGTAGGGCTACCAGTTGTCCGCTACGCACCACTGAAATCTGACCCAGGCCAGTTTAAAGTGGCTCCTAGACGATGACAAATTCGGGCTAAAACTCTTCGGCGGACAGGTCATACGTGGCCATGTTTCCGTTCCTGACTTTATAAAGCGTCAGGGTGATCGTGCTGTACTCGATGCCAAGTGAGCTAATGGTCTCAGTAAGAATCATAGCCTCGGAGCGTGACCGTCCACCCGAGAGCAGGTCTTGGTACCGAACATCGTACGGGCCTTGCTCAAGACTCTTCATCGTGGATTTGCCGTGTGCGGGGATGAAGATCTGGCGCGCTGGCCTTGCCACATTCCCAGAAAGCGAGACGAGCTTGACGAAAACGTCCGAGCTGTTCTGGCTATGTGACCTCAGAATGGCCAGCTGTCCCAGCTTGCGGGACGCCCTTGAGGTAGCCCGCCGTTAATGGCCTGGGTTTTCCATTGGGGGCATTTTTAGGCCGCACGTACACAGGCTGTTGAGTTACCTGCTGAGCTTTAACCTGAGTAGGCACGGGCTTCGGCACTTCTGCGGCTATGGGTTGAGCGGAGTACGGCATCGGTCCCTTAGGCGGCGGGGAGCGATGAGATGAGACGTTTAATACCGCCAATGCGATAGCGAATCCAGCGACTGCAATTGCACCGAAATGAACTGGGAACAGCTTGTTGGTAACCCGCCAAGAGTTCTTCAGTTTCACAGAGGAATCACCGGGACGCTCCGCATCCAGGAAAGCCTCGAGCCTTTTGCGAGGTCATCGAGGGAATAGGCCCCAGATGGCGGTTAGAGAGCCGTGCTGCCTGTATTTCCTGCGCACGGAATTTCGGCAGTTCCGTTATGATGGCACTTTGTCCGGCATCAGGACTTGGCTGCAAGGATCTAGCGTCAGATGAGCATCCCTAAATACGACCTTCACCTCTTGGGTTGGCATAGCTTTCAGCAGTTATGCATGGCCGTAGCGTCTACGGTATTGGGTCAGACGGTCGAGACCTTCCTTGAGGGGAATGATGGAGGTCGGGATGGCGGATTCAAGGGAACGTGGTCTCCCCAGCCAAATGAGTTGTATGAAGGCGCGTTCGTCTTCCAGTGCAAGTTCACATCACGCCGTGATCATAATTTCACGTTGTCAGATGTATCTGGTGAGCTTGAAAAAGTGCGCCGGCTTGTCGCTCAGGGAGAGTGTGATGTTTATGTCCTGATGACGAACGGAGGTTGGACAGGGGAGAGCCATCTCAAGATCAAGCAGGCGTTTAAAAATGCTGGCGCTAAGCACGTTCTGTTACTGGGGTCGACATGGATCTGCGAGAAGATCCAGCTGAACAGCAATTTGCGCATGAATGTGCCTCGGCTCTATGGTCTGGGTGACCTCAGTCAGATCTTGGATGAGAGACGGTACAAGCAGACGAAGGCGCTGTTGACGGAGCTTCCTGAACTTTCGAAACTTGTGGTCACAGGCACCTATCGGAAAGCACTCCATGCCCTCCAACAGCATGGGTTTGTTCTCTTGGTTGGAGAGCCCGCTGCCGGGAAGACTACGATTGCCTCGCTTATGGCCATGTGTGCAATGGACAAGTGGGGAAGCATGGTGTTGAAGCTGGAAAAGCCTGGGCAAATTCGAGATCACTGGAATACTGAGGACGCATCGCAATTCATCTGGGTTGATGACGCCTTTGGGGCGATGCAGTACGAAGCCGATCTGGTGATGGAATGGAACCGGATACTCCCGGCGCTCTCGACGATGATCCGAGGGGGCCATCGGGTAGTTCTGACCAGCCGTGATTACATCTACAACAGCGCACGGCGTGATCTCAAGAGAACGGCTTTTCCTTTGATCGAGGAAAGCCAAGTGGTCATTGACGTGAAAGAACTGACCCCACGAGAAAAGTCAGAAATCCTCTACAACCATATGAAGCTTGGCAACCAACCGCAGCGGGTTAGGACGTCATTAAAAGAGTTTCTTCCTGCGGTGGCAGCTCACAGTCGGTTCGCCCCCGAGACAGCTCGCCGCTTGGGCAGTATTGAATTCACCAAAGCCCTCAAGATTGACCAAAAAAATATCGATGAGTTTGTCGCCAAGCAGGAGCGATGGCTCGTAGAGACAATGCAGGGCATGGACGACGAAAGTCAGGCCGCACTGGCTATGCTTTACATGAAGCACGGAGCAATCGAAAGCCCGGTAAACCTCTCAGGAGATGAGGTGAGAACAATTGAACGTTTGGGGGCTAACCAAGCCGGTTGCATCCGTGCACTCGAAAGCCTCCGGGGAAGCTTTGTGCAAGTGGCAGATACTGCTGAAGGACGCTATTGGCGGTACAAGCACCCAACAATTGGCGATGCGTTTGCTTTAATCCTCGCCCAGAGTCCCGATCACCTGCAGATTTTTGTAGATGGCACACCCATTGAGCGGTTGATGGAACTGGTGACGTGCGGCGATGCGGGCATCCAGAATGCCACGATTTTGCCGGCGAGCCTGTTCGCAGCGATCGCAACCCGGTGCTATCAGTACGTCACTTGTGGGGCCGAGGTGGAGCGCATGAGGCGGAGCCGATTGTACTCGTTCCTGCTACGCAGGACTGACCTCGTATTCCTGACCATCTACTCGAAAACTGATGGAGAGTTGGCCTCCAGCTTGGTTCGTGACTTCGCGAGGAACCTTTTCACGATGTCGTCTGACCTTGCTCTGCGCTTGCTTCGGCAAGGCCTTTTGCCGGAATCGGCCAGGGTTGCGATCTCGACCAAGATTCACGGCTTTGTGTTCGATGAGGATGACCTAGGGTACATCTACGATCGGGAAATGCACGAGTTCTTTAGTGACCAGGAACGGCAAGACTTCTACAGCGATGTACAGAAGAATGTCTTGCCTGACCTAGACAGGGTTCGTCAGTTTCAACAAGAAAGATATAGCTATGGGGACGACCCTGATTACCACCTTTCTGATTTTATTGATCAACTAAAGGGAATACGTGCGGCTTTCCCTGAATGGCCCGGGGTTGAGGATGTGGTCGATACTCAAAGACGCCGAGTTGACGACTGGGTGAGTGAGGTATCCCAGGAGCGGGGAGAAGAGCTAGCAGTTGGCCGAAGCGACCTGATGCGTCCATCTGCACAAGAGGGAGGTCGGAACATTTTTGACGACGTCGATCTCTAGGCCAAGAAAACTAGGGCATATTGATTGACTGTTTGTGATGTGAACACCATTTGCCCAATGGTAAATAAACACTTCTACCAGCTACGACATTCAGTCCTCAGTTAAGAAGGGAAGGCAGTATAAAGATATGGATTTTTCAAAAATCAGAGGTTTGGAAACAGGTCAGCGTCAGTCCTTTGAATCACTTATGTGTCAGTTGGCAAAAAGAGACAGACCGGCTGAGGCGAAAGAATTTAGGCGGGTAGAGGGGGCCGGTGGTGATGGCGGTGTAGAAGCCTACTGGCTGCTCACCAACGGCTCGAAAATCGGATACCAAGCAAAATTTTTTACTCGCACAGGCAGTATTGATTGGGCGCAGATCGATGAGTCCGTTGAGCAGGCAATAAATACTCATCCAACCTTGATCAAATATGTCGTTGCGCTGGCATGTGATTTAACCGACAAAGCAGGCGTGAAGGGCAAGGGAGCTACTGGTTGGGAACACTGGCAAACACGTGTTGCTAAGTGGAATGCTCGCCGGGCCGAGTTGGGTTTAAAAGGCATTGATTTTGTCGCATGGCCGGCGTCAGAGCTTTCAGATAAATTGATGGCGCCAGATTGTGAAGGGGTGATGCGTTACTGGTTCGGAGGCGTGGAGTTTTCTGATTCTTGGTTCAAAGATCACGTCGAACGAGCGCTGACATCACTGGAGGAAAGATTTCACCCAGAAGATCATGTTGAAGTGGAAATTGAAAGATTATTTGAAGTTATTGGTCGAAGCAAACTTGTAAAAAGCGAAATACAAGATTTTGCTCTGACAATTGAAGATGGTTTTACTCGGCTGTCTTCGTCAACTTCAAGGTTCATCGCGGATCTGCAGCCTGATGTTGCTGCTGCTGGCCACATTGTTGGTGAGTTGCAGGGGGTTCTAGGCTTTGCTGGTTTGAAAACCTTCGACCCATGGCCGATTGCCGCTAGTATTGAGTTGGCGCGCGAACTGGTTAATAAGATCGGAGAGTTTCAGCGTAAGCTTATTTCGCAGCACTCCGAAAATGACAACTCAAGCCTAGATAAGTCCACGTACCAATTCGCGCTAGATAAATGTAGTGGCGTGGTGGGCGCGACAGATGGTCTAATTAGCTTTTTGGATTCTAAATACTTCCAGGCAGAGAGTGATCGCTGTGCGCTGATTGATGGAAAGGCCGGAACTGGAAAGTCTCACCTTCTAGGAAATGCTGCGCAGAAATGTCTGCAAAATGATCAGCCGGTTCTTCTTGTACTTGGGCAGCAACTGCGTTTAGGCAACGTTTGGCAGCAGATTACATCCCGCCTGGAGCTCACTGATATTTCTCCAGAGGCGATGCTGCAAGCTCTTAATGCTAAAGCAGAGGCGCAAAGCTGTCGCGGTCTGATACTGGTTGATGCAATCAATGAGGGTGCTGGAGCAGCTCTATGGAGGAACGAACTTGCAGAGTTCTTCTCGCGAGTCCGTAAATATCCTAATTTGGCAATTGTGGTTAGTTGTCGAACGGAATATACAAATTACATTGTGAGTGAGGCAGTATTAAAAAGCGTAGAAAAATTCAGGGTCTACGGATTTGCAAGTCCTGGTGAACAAAGACGAGCAGCCAAGGTGTACTTGAGCAATTATGGGATTTCTCATCCGAACAACCCTTGGCTGGCATCTGAGTTTGTTAATCCATTGTTCTTGCGCAGTGCATGCATGGCACTGGTGCAGTTAGGCACGAAGCAGTTTCCCGTCGGGCTTCACGGCGCAAAAAGTATATTTAGCTTTTACTTAAAAAGCGTCGCTGTGAATCTGGGGGCGGGCTATGACGGAAGTAGTGAGTTATACCCGTCGATGTTGAAGTCATTATTGGAAATTGCGAAGGCCATGGCTTTTGGTCGAAATGACTTCATATCGAAAGCAAGTGCTGAAGCCATTAGTAATGCTGCATTTACAGGTTTTCCTATACCTATAGGTTTGACTTGGTTGACTGTGCTGCTTCGCAATGGGTTAGTTCGTCTTGATCCAAATCCGTTGGTAGTGTCAGATGATCCGTTTGCTTTACCTGATGACGTCATCCGTTTCAGCTTCCAACGGCTGCAAGATCATTTAATTGCAGAGTCTCTGCTGGACGCCACTACTGATATCTCTGCTGAGCTCGAAACGGGGATTTTGAGTTTTGTGCTAAAAGACTCTAACGTTAGATGGGAGTGGAGTGGTTTAGTTGAAGCTCTGTCTATCCAAGTTCCAAAAAAATTCGGTATTGAACTTTTTGATGTGATGCCGGGCGACTCGAAAAAGTGGTTGTTCAATCGTGTTCTCCGCGAGGCATTTGCTGAAAGCGTTCGCTGGAGAGATACCGATGCGTTTACCGATAGAACTCTAGAGGTTTTTAATGAGCTGGCACTAGAGGATGAACAATATTTCTTTATTTTGATTGAGCTTTGCGCGGGTAAAAAGCATCCATGGAACGCTGAGTTTCTTCATGACAACTTAATTGAAAGGAAGCTTGCTGATCGAGACGCCTTCTGGACAGTTAGGGTAAATGAACTTTATCTCGACGAAGGAGGCGCTATTGAGCGGCTTTGGAGCTGGAGTATTCAAGACCAGACGCCCAAGACAGACGGAGAGGTGCAGTATTTGTGCTCTCTAACTCTAGCTTGGCTTACAACGGCCTCCAATCGAGAGGTTCGCGATTACTGCACTAAAGCCTTGATTTCTTTGTTTGTCGCTGAAGTTAGGCTGTATGACAGATTGTGCGCGGCGTTTTCCACCGTGGATGATTTGTATATTCTGGAGCGCGTGCATGCTGCGGGATACGGGGCGTCTTGTATTGATCCAACCATTCATCGTCTCAAATCGTACGCCGGAACTGCTTATAATTATGTGTTCAACAAGAAAGACGTCCCTCTTTCCCTGCTTGTTCGCGACTATGCACTGGGAATAGTGGAAAGGGCAGTATCGCTGGATTGTTTAGATGAGGGCGTGGATTTGAATGCCTGTCGACCTCCATACTCATCGGCGCCTGCCAAACTGAATTTTTCGGACGCAAAGCTGAAGCGTGTAGCCTCTGCAGCCGGGGGCGATACAATCTACTATTCATGCGCGTGCTTCATGGGGGATTTTGCTAGCTACGAGGTTAAGCCTCGGGTCAGAGATTTTTTGGACGCTGCGCTGACCTCTCCTGCACCGAAGTCACCCAGAAAAATTGAGGAATCATTCAAAGCGGAGGTCATAGCGCCATACGCTAGGCGAGCAAAAATATTTGAGAAGATGCAGGAGCAAAAATGGGGTAGTAATCCTTTTACTGAGCTTTTAAAGGCCGGTAATAAGAAGAAAACCAATATCGACGAAGCTATAAAAGCCATGGACGCCTACCAGGCAGATTTGATGGCGCTATTGTCCGATGAAGAAAAAACTAGGTATACCCTCGAGTACAGCCACAATTTTGATCTTAGATCTAGGGGTACTCGGCAGCTGGCCAGAATAGATGTAGAAAACGCGCAGCGGTGGGTTGCCCAAAGAGCTTATAAGTTTGGTTGGACGTCCAAGTTGTTTCCAGATGATAAGTCTAGGAGCGATGGAAGTCATACGAGGCAGCGAGCTTTAACTGAAAGAATTGGGAAAAAATATCAGTGGCTAGCACTTGATGAGTTATTGTGTCGGTTGGCAGATAACTACTGGCTCGCTGAGACTTTCAATGATGACGCGAGGATGTATAAAAATCCGCTCGATGTTGGTTTTCATAGAGATATTGATCCCACAATACTTACACCTCCAACGGATGAACAGAAAGCTCCGTCGAAATTCTATGGCGTAGACCTCTGCGCGATAGATGTTGGATCTACAAGCGAGGATGAATTATCCGCCTGGCCATTCTCTGCTGATTTTACAACTGAGTTTCCCAGTTTTATTTCTCGGGTAGATGCCAGTGGGCGAGATTGGTTGACGCTGTATGAGTATGCGTCGCACAGCAAAAGGTACGAAGATGGTCGCGTAACCCAGCATGGGTTGAGGCAGGAAGAGTGGCGATTCCTGCTGCCCGTCATTATTGATAAAAAAAATAGGCGCAAATTTATTCAGTACATTGAAGGGGAAAGAAGTATTGATGTTGACAGTTGGTCTCCGGCTCAGCATACAGACGCGGGATTTCTCCTTGAAGCTCCATGGCGACCCACGTGGCCTCAGGGGATGTACGCTGACGCCAATTTCAGGAACGGAAAATCAATAAGAGTGGCTATACCTTGTGTTAGATATTTGTGGGAGTCGCATCTGGACTGCTCATTGCCGAGCGGGGCTAACATGATTTTGCCAGCTCCGTGGCTTGCACGAGATTTGAAATTGAACCCTTCTCGCGGGACATTGAGTAGCTATTCCACTACTGATGGTAACGTTCAGTATATTAGTAGTGATGCCGGCAATGATGGGTCGTATGCATTTGTCGACAGAATAATTTTTGATGATTACATTAAGCAGCATGCGCTCACATGTGTATGGCTCTTCGTTGCTGAGCGGAGCGTTTGGCCGGGTGGGGCAAATGAAAATGCCGCCTGGCGGCGAGCTGAAGGGATAATTTGGTTTGAGCGCGGGAAGCCAAAGATGAGTCAATGGGTCAAAGATGAAGCCAATGGTCGATCTAAGGAGTTTTTGCCAGAATCAGCTGAAGATTGATTGATATATAAAGCTGCCGCTATTGTCCTAGCGAATTAGCATTTTAAGATGAGGAGGTAGTGTCTGGCAGGGTTGGGTACTTAAATTAGTTCAGGGCCTCGCTCATTAGTAGCGATAATATAAATTGCTTCAAAAAAGCCCGATGTTGCATCGGGTTTTTTTGTTCCGTAAATCTTGACATCTGTGGCGCAGCGAGAGCGTGATTTAACGGCGCCACTGAAATCGCCGACGAGCGTTCTGACCAGATCGTCTAGGTTAGAGCATATCTAATATAGCACCCGGCTTAACTTATAGTTATGTCGATTATTCACCGCTAATAAAAACTGGTGCATTCAGTTGCTTACGACCCATGAAGAAGTATTTTGTTCATATAGCGATGTTCATGAATGACGGTCGTTGATCCATAAGCACATGGGTAAGTACATCGCAGATCTAGGACTGCATGCTTGACCTGGTTACAGGCGGGTGTGGTTCAAAGAGCGGGAAGCAGGAATGCATATTGCATTGCTTCCCAATCACTTCGCTGAAACGCCGATTGTGTTCTCGCTGCTGCTTGGCTAAGTCGTTGGCGATAGCCTGCTTCTGGCCGGGAGCTGTTCTTGGTGACGGGCAGAAGCCGACCCGAAGCAGCCTGTGGAGAAGGCAGCACCTAGCCGACAACAGCCTATCGCCCAATGCTACTCCTGCTCCAAAATCTACGAAACCCTACAAGATCGTGTCTTGATTTTTTTAAGTCCTCAAGAACGGCTATTAGAAGGATTTTATCCCATGGAAGTCCATTTGCTAGTTTAGTCCTAGATAAAACCTGAAGGGAATTTGCAAACATATGCGCTGTTCTTGGTGCATATTTTTCAAGCGCATAAGCCATAAAATTTTTGCTAATTACCATGAGTTCAGAGTTAAATCGAAGATCAGTCCAATCAATTTTCATTGCAAAACCGCCGTCGTACCACGTCCAGACGCTCAATCGGGTATCGACGTACCTTGGCTGGTCATTAGTGCGAGTTCGAATAGCAACCTGAGCCGGGCCCTCAAATACGTAAGCCGGTAAAGAGGAGGAGGGTGAAGCCTGTTCTTGATCGGCTGATTTGGTCACGATAAACCTCCTTAACTGTCAAGTCGGCTCCAGGCTGCCGAGGCGCGCTGGGCGTTATGGCGGTTGGCCGACTCGGCTAGATAACGACTTGCATAACGGCGTGGCATCGCCGACGTATCAGACCAGCCGCAGACTCGTCGGAGTTCGTCCGTGGCGCGCTCGAGGTCATGCCCACGCTTCTCGACCAGGTAAGCCAAGAAACGGTCGGCGAGGGTGTGGCGAAAGTCATGCGCAGAAAGTGTAGGCAACAACCCCGGATGAACCAGTTCAATGGTCAGAAACAGCCGATCGAGGACGTTAGACAACGCGCGAATCGACAGCGGGCGACCTCGGTCAGAGATCAACAAATAGCGGTACAGCAATTTCATTGGTCTGCCGTTACGTATGGGGCGCCGATCGCTCTGGATATAGCGCTCGTAGACCTCATACAACTGTGCGGAGATACCTACGGTCCGTCCGTGGGTTTTCAGCGCAGGCTCTTCAGCGCGCGGGTCACCTGGGTCATGTTCGCGATCATTGACGCTGACATAGGCATGATGTGAACCCTGATTGATATCCGTGGTGTAGAGCTTCAGAAGCTCACCGCGACGGATACCGGTCTCCAACAGCAATTCAATCATTAGCCAATTGCGCAACTGCAATCGTTCTGGAAACGGATTCTCCGTAGTGCCCGGGCGAATCAGCGTGCGAATGATCTGGAGTTGCGTATCTGTCAGGCTGCGGTGACGAGTGCGGTCCGGCTGAGCATTGATGATATGGCTCTCAAAGCGCCGTTCAATGACATCGGCAACGTCTGCAAATACAGCCTCGATGTTTGCTAGGGAGGTTGAGTTTTGACGAGCACGCGGGATGGATCGGGTGACACACCAGGACAAGTATTGCTTCAGCAATCGTAGGTACTGGTCACGAGTACGCGGATCGATCTGCGGAAAAGGTGCCGTCGCAGCTGTGCCGATTCGGGCGATCAGATTATCGGCGTGACGGCCGCTTTGGAGCCAGATGGCGTAACCATCTAGCAAAGCCAAAATCGCCTCAAAGTGGCAGGCCAAGATGGCCTCATCGATATCAAGATCTCTGGTATTGGCATAGGTATAGAAAGCCTGGATCGCGCGCAGATGTGCCGCCGCAGTGTTGTAAGCGCGGTATCTGAGCTTGAGTTGAACGTAGATGAACGGGACAAGCATGGGCAATGGCGCCGCATCTCCAGTCTGCACGAGCAGCGGTACACGCTGACCGGATGAGTAACGGCACTGAATCAGCTTCATCGGCAGCCACCTCATTCAATGTCTCACCATGAACACGAAGTACATGGCCCGTTGAGAGCGTGGACGTCAGAAGCAGGTTTGTCGAATCAGTAGCTTAGGCAGCTCATGAACATCTATGACATGACCTGTCGTTTAACATAATATACATTATGCGTAACGTTATGATACGCGATCCGCATGGCAGGGTTGCCCCCGGTCTCCAGGCTTCGTTGCTGTACCAGACGATCCTGGTCCTCCGGTAACCTCACTCTCATACGCATCATCAACACTCGAGTACTCATCGCCCGCTGTGCCCATCGATTCGTGGGAGCATCTGCTCAGCCTCTGTCCATCCCCCGTCAAGCGCTTGGGACCTGCGTAGCGTCAAGTACGTTTCGAAAGCTGTTAATCATCCTCGTCAAGATTCACGTCTTGCAGCCGCAGCGCTAAAGCTGCCCGTTGGCTGGCCAGTCAATCATGACTTGGGCATACCAGGTGTTATCACGCCTTCGGCGATCGTAAATCTGGGCGAGATCTCCGATAACTCAAAACCCGATTAATCCACAAACCTGTCCAACTTATTAGGGAGTATGCGGTCAGCTATCGGGTTCAGATCTCCGGTCCGTTGGAGTTCTCATACCGAACAAGCGGTCGGCTATCTGTCGACCTCGGGCCAGTCCTTCATCTGTCACCCAGACAGATTTGTTCTTGTTGACCGGATCACTAATTAACCCGTGCGCATGCAGTCGGTTCATGATTTCGAAGTCGAACCCTTTCCATGCATTGCCTGTATCGGAGCTGTAGGTTGCCAACAGCGCAAGCACGGCATCTTCAACCAGTTGTCGTCGTATTCCATGTCGCTACCTACCCATGCCACATTGACTGAAGATCGGGTTCTGCGGTGCTGGCGAGCCATTCACGGCGGCAGAGCTCGTATTTCTCAATCAGCACAGCGTAGCCATCAACCAATACGCGGTTCCACAGGCAAAACTTACAACGTGACGACACGAATCAAGCGTACCTAGTCAACGCGTGAGTGACGCTCTTAAACTGAAGCGAAAATCCCCTATCACCGCTCAAAACTCTCCGAAAAAAACGATAACTCTACTAAATAAGCATTTAGTAGAGTTACTAGTGAAGCCCTCCCACGAGCTCCACCCGCCTGCCCCGAAGTCACACGCACAGCACGCTTTCCTTTAACGCCCTGATCACCGAATTTCGTTCACATACATGAAGTGCTCCGTACTCGCGCGCTGGTGCGTGATCATCACCGGCGCTGCCGTCTGGTCGAACGATATGGCGTCGATGATCATCACGGCATGAGGCGCCTCCAGCTTCAGCAGCTTGCAGTCCTCTGCCGTGGCCAGGCCGGCGGTGAGCTGTTCGCGCACCGCCGCTACGCGTATGCCGTAGTGTTCGAGCAAGTGGCGATACAAGAGTTCGGGAAAGGCTTCCGGCCCAGGGAAGTCCGGGACTTTGCTTGCCACTACCGTGAAATGTTCGTGCATGGCGGCAACGCCGGCGATGGTGCGCAGTCGATGCAGACGGTAAACGGGACTGGCAGGATCGATGAGCAGTTTGTCGGCCTCCTCCGCCGTGGCCTTGCCTGTCTGGTAGTCGAGCAAGGAGGTGCTGGATTTCAGCAGTGCGCCTTCCTTGTTATGCAGCCGGAAGTACTGGAAGAAATAGCGCAGGTTGTGCAGCGGCGCCCAGCCGGTGACGACGGTACCGGTCTTGCGACGGCGCATCAGCATGCCTTCTGTCACCAGTTCGGCCAGTGCGCGGCGCACGGTGCCTACCGATACGCCGAAGTCTGCGGCCAATGCGTTCTCACTGGGGATCACTGTGCCACTCGCCCACTCCCCTAGCAGGATCGCCTCTGAGACGCGCCGCTTCACCACCTCATAAAGCGGTGCGCTGTCCTGTTCGCTCAGTCGGGCAAAGCTGGCGTCGGCAGCCGGTGCATTGCTGTTGGTCATCGTTTTTCCTTGACGGGCCATGCGGTGGTGTTTAACTATAAACTATATAGAAATACGGCGAGACTCAAAATGACGATGAATACGGCACTTGAGCAGGCACTCGAATCGATCGAGACGGATCATGATGGGCTGATCGACGATCTGCAACGCATGATCGCGGTCGATACCTGCTTCCCGCCGGGCGCAGGCTACGGCGCCTTCGCCGACTTGATGGAAACCCTGACTGCGCCGCTTGGCTTGCAGGCGACACGGGTTTCGGTACCCGAAGCTCTGTGGCAGACCCGCAGCGGCGAGGCCCATGGCGAACGCATCAATCTGATTGCCCGACATCCTGGAGACCAAGAGGTCTGCAGCCTGTATTTCCATGTCGACACAGTGCCGGCCGGTGACGGCTGGAACCACCCTCCTCTGCAGCTGACCGAAGCTGACGGCAAGCTGATCGGGCGCGGCACGGCCGATATGAAAGGCAGCATTGCCGCCACCTTGAGTGCCTTGCGTGCGGCGGCACGTTTCGACCTGCCGCTGCGCTACTGCCCTTCCCTGCTGCTGTGCACTGATGAGGAAGGCGGTCTTTATCCGGGTATCCGCTACCTGGCCGAACAACGCCTGGTCGAGGGCCATATCCTGAGTTTCAACGGCGGTGCCGCGCCGAGGATCTGGGCTGGGTGCTTTGGCAGTGTCGACCTGAAGATCACGGTCAAGGGTCGCTCTTCGCACTCCGGTGAACCGGTCGATGCCATCAACGCCATCGAGGAAAGCCTGCCCCTGCTCAATGCCTTGTACGCACTCAAGCAGCAGGTGGAACAGCGGGCATGGCCGATGCCGGCGCCGCCCCATTACAACGGTGCACCTCTGATTTCGCGCATGACCTTGGCCGCGGCCCATGGCGGTAGCAAAGGCTCTACCGTTCCAGCGCAGTTCGAGGTGCTGATCAACCGTCGCTACGCACCGCAAGAGCCCTTCGATCAGGTGCTGGCTGAACTGCACCATTGCATCGACACCGCCATGGCCGGAAGCGCGGCACTCGCGGTGGAAGCTGAAGTGATCGGCCATCTAGCGCCGGTTGCGGACCCGACCGGTCCTCATTGGCCGCGCTGGCAAGCCGCACTGGGCGTGGGTTTCGGTTTCACCGACGAGCAGTTTCGGTGCTATGGCTCCAGCAGCAGCTCGGATATGGGCTGGGTGCAACAGGCCGGTATCCAGGAGATTTTGTTGGGCGGCCTGATTCGCCCGCACAGCCGCATTCATGCCAGCGACGAATACACGACCCGCGAAGATCTGGTCGCCCTGGCCAAGTCGATCCTGGTCTACCTGGCTGCAGACTTCACCCCTGGGACCGCCGCAACAGGCTAACCCCAAGCGACCACCGAAGACTGGCATCAAGATCGGTCATCGGCACTTTTTACCTAGCTGCCCCACAATCTCTTTGCTAAGTGAAGTATCGCCATGACTACCGTTTTCCGGCTCAACCGTCGCCGCTTTCTTGCAACTACGGCCATCGTCACCGGCGCTGCCATGCTGCCGTTCTCCAGCACATTGTGGGCCGCCGGCGCCGCGCGCAAGGGCGGTACGTTGCGCATCAGCGTCGACCAGGCGGTGGGCATGCTCAATCCGCTGCTGGCTCGGGTCAATCCCGAGTACCTGCTCAGCGAACTGCTCTACAACGGGCTTACACGCCTGAGTCACGACATGCAGGCCGAGCCCGATCTGGCCACGTCCTGGAGCCACAACGAAGCGCTGACCGAGTGGACCTTCAGCCTGCGGGACAACCTGCTTTTCCACGACGGCAGCCGCTGCACATCCAGGGATGTCGTGGCCAGCCTGCAGGCGATCCTCGATCCCAAGACCGCGTCGCCTGGACTGCGCAACATCGGCCCGATCAAGTCCGTGGAAGCGATCGACGAGCTGCACGTCAAGCTGACCACCACCATGCCCTACGCAGACCTGCCCATCAGCCTGGCCTACCCGGACGCCAAGATCGTG
>Ga0308162_1001233_pt1 | contig 21447 bp, 15 predicted proteins | sample PhySR2_FD_201370 | JGI IMG/M metagenome (GOLD analysis project Ga0308162, IMG submission 201370) | Phyllosphere microbial communities from UC Gill Tract Community Farm, Albany, California, United States - DLSLS.R2 | ecosystem: Host-associated > Plants > Phyllosphere > Unclassified | place: USA... | reverse complement strand
GAGCGCGAGAGCGATCTACCAGTCACTACCGGAATATGTCAAGGTTGCGCTCTATACCAAGGAAGCAGGCGAAACGATAGGTTTCGGTGCTGCTGTCGGTGGGAAAGGCTTATCGGCGCTGGGAGTGGTGGGTAAGGTTAAACAAGGCACACAACCATCCGGAAATAGAATTGAGCAAACACTTAAGCCGGAAAAAAACTGGGAAAGTGCTAGAAATAAAGCCTTGAATATTGTGGGTAACTTAGGCACAGACTCTAAGCCTGTTATCGGAAGATTAGAAATAAGTGCGGGCAATGGAAAGGTTATCGGGCGTCAGTCCCAGGATGGTAAAATAGGCTGGCGTGTTGACTACGATCCTGAAAAAGGTACTCATATAAATATATGGGATTACTCTCAGGGGAAAGGGCCTGGTAAAGCAATAAAGCAGGTTATACCTTTTTATGGCAATGAAAAGTCCTTTGAAACGATATTAAAGCAGCTAAATAGGTAACGGTGAATGACTTTATTTGAAGAGTGTAAGGAAGCGCTAAAAGCTGATTTTAAAATAATTGATGGCGAGGCTGAGAAAACCGCCATTAATACTTTAAATTCCTATCCAATTGAAAATGGTAATATTTATTGGAGTAGAATTAATTACGCAGATTACGACAGCATTGATGCTTTATTGGGTGCAAAAAACTTAAAAAATAATGATGTTTTCGTTTTGGCAGATGATGCTGAAATTCCTGTTTTCAGCACGAATTTGATATTGCTTGCCGAAAATATATATGATGTTACTGCGTTATCCCCTAAGTTATTTATTTTTAATAATGAGATGATACTGCAACCTTTGTTTCCAAGTGAAATATTCCGTGTCAGTATGAGTTAATGTAAAAATCCCGGCCTTTGCGCCGGGATTTTTACATTAACGGTCAGCCACTTGTCCGCTTCTTCGGCTTCACTATCAACTGAATTACCCCCAATAGCTCCCGCTGTTTACGGGCGGAGAGCTTCGGGTAGAGCTGGCGCAGTGTCTGTATCACCTCTGGTTCCTCTGTGGGCTGCTTAACCGTCAGTATTATGCAGCCGTCCATTACCCTGACCTCCAGCGGCGTCCCGGTCTCAAACCCTGCATCTTCCAGCCAATGGCCCTTCAGCGTGAGGGCTGGAATCGGCCGGTACTTCGCGTCACTGATATAACCCACGGTATAACAACGGGTTGTGGGTGTGCCTGTCTCTGGCTTATTGCTAAATGTTTAGCTGTTGCGGGTAACAAGGAAAAAAGCGATAGCTCAACCACCCATGCGGCGGTGAGTGATGGCACGATAATTATCAACGACTCGGCCAAGCAGCAACAGAATGTTGATGACCTTAGCCGCGATGTTACGCATGAACCAGCTGGATACTATACAGAATATGTGCATCCAACTCCTGGTATATCTGGTCCCGGCCCTCAACGGATAGTTGTTGGTAAGCAGGGTGAAACATACTATACAAATGATCACTACAAGACATTTATTAAAATTAAATAGGGTGATGTAAATGAATGATTGTAATAATGTATTTAAGTTTTCTGATGGTTCTGTGTCATATGATACAGGTGAGGTTTTTTTCGCTAGATTAGATCCATTGATCGCAAATACTGATGAATTATTAAGATCTCTTTATTACTTGTTGTGGTTCCCTGGATATTTTGGGTTTAACTGGAATGCGTTAGAGGACTGTTTGAGTGACTTAGATTGGATAAATGAAAAAAAATAGTAATAGTTCATGATAACTTACCCAACATTCCCAGTGAGGATTTAAATATATAAAAATATTGAAGGATGTTGTCTTGGATTGGAAGAATTACGAACAGCATATATTGGAAGTAATCTTTCAGGAAAAAGACCGAGATTATATAACTAACATTTTACTATTATAGTACTGTCTCTCATATAATTTGTAGGCATTAAATATAATTCTTCCCTAATCCGGCGGAAATTTTTTCTTGTTAATTATCCTTCAGTCGCCAGTCCTATCGCCAGTTTTACGTATTTAACGGCTAGCGATATCGATAACCAAGCGGCCTATAAGGTCGAACACCAGAGTGTGGGTGCCAGTACTGGCGGCGGTATGGCGAACTTTATCGGTAATCTTGCGAATGGTTTAGCCGTTGCGGGCAATAAGGAAAAAAGCGATAGCTCAACCACCCATGCCGCGGTGAGTGATGGCACGATAATCATCAACGACACGGCCAAGCAGCAACAGAATGTCGATGACCTGAGCCGCGATGTGGCCCATGCCAACCAGACGCTTAGCCCGATATTCGATAAGGAAAAAGAGCAGCAACGGATGCAGACGCTGCAGTTAATCGGTGAAATAGGCAATCAAGCCGCCGATATCGCGCGTACGCAAGGGGAAATCGCAGGGTTTACCGCCGCTAAAGCTAAGCATCCCACCTATACCGATGACCAGCTGCGTGAGACAGTCGAGTTCAAAAAAGCTAGCGAGCCATTTGGAACAGGCGGTGATATACAGCGGGCAATTACTGCCTCAACCGCCGCAATACAAGGGTTAGCGGGAGGGGATATCGCTAAGGCGTTAGCGGGGGCGAGCGCCCCTTATTTAGCCGAGGTTATCCATCGCCAAACGACCTCTGCCGACGGAGAGGTAAATAAAACTGCCAACCTAATGGCGCATGCGGTAGTGAATGCGGCATTATCCCTGGCGAAAGGTGAAAATGCGTTAGCGGGAGCCAGTAGTGCGGTGACCGCTGAGGCGGTGGGGCTGATTTCAGAGGCGTATTATGATAAAAAGCCTACCGAGCTCAAAGAAGATGAAAAGCAAACCGTAAGTGCACTAGCCAGTTTAGCGGGTGGATTGGTAGGCGGTGATACGGCGAGTGCAGTATCAGGAATGCAGACCGGGAAGGTGACGGTTGAGAATAATAATTTATTAGCCGTGGCACGACTGGGCGTTACAGCATGTGCTGAAGTCGCCACATGTCGAAATATGGTTGTGGAGAAAGGTCTCGGTGCATTACTGGGTATTGGAGCAGCAAAAACCGCGCTAGACAATCTTTCGTCATCTGAACGGGATTATGTCTTTAGCGTAGCAATGTCTGGTAAGGCTGATCTGATAGAACGCCTAACCCCGGAACAACGGGCTGCCTATAATTATATGGTAGGGCAGGATCAACAAGGCTTAATCACGGTCTTCCCGAAACCGGATAGAGAACTCACAGATGGTAAGTTGATTAATCCGGGTCATAGCGACCAACAAGGGATAGTCAATACAGGTAACAATCAGCCGTTAGAATCAGGTCCGACTCATACAGGTAATAGTGATGGTTTAGTCAATACGGGTGGAACGAGTACAGTAACGCCGCTTCCGGATGGGCCAAGTAAGGATGATTTGGCTTATCAATCTATAGATTCTCGACCAGAAAACATGTCGCCTACTGGGTCAGGGAGATCTGGGGCATTCAATGAGGCGAAACGAAAATCAGGGATACCCACGTCTCGCCAGCCAGATCGGGTAACTGAAAACTATGATCGTCGAGGAAATAAGCAACCAGGAAAAGTGTATGAATTTGACGTGATTAACCTACAAGGAAAGCCTGAAACTATAAAAATTAGAGATGATGCTAAAGGGCATTTCTTTGGTGACAACGATTCACAAAATAGAGGCCCACACTTCAATGATGCAGAAGGAAATCACTATGATTACTAAAAACTTTAGAATGCGTAGTACTGACGATATTGGCATTGAAAATGATGTGTGCAACTTTAAATTCCTTCGTGATATACATTATCCCTCTATCAGTTTTGAGGCATTTTTTCTTAACCGTGAAGAAGGTTTTTACGAACTAATACAAAACATTATCAGTTTATCTGATATGGAACACTCTCAGTACATTATGATTTGCTATAGCGAGCTTGATACCTTAATTCCAAATACGAAGTTGAATCGTTATAAAGGATTTTGGAAATTACAGTCATCAGACAAAAATGGGTTTGATTGGCTTAAAAACAAGCATAATTTTTTTTCAGAGATAGGGGGGGAGATAAAATTAAGCGGTTATGCTTTAGCAAGTGATTACGATCTTAAAAAAATAATATCATGTTTCTCTTATAAGAAAATGAGTTTTTATGCTTATTTAAATAAAAAAAAATTAGATGAAAAAAGCCTATCGAATATTATAAATTTAGGTCATTTCAAAGACGTAATTATGTATTTTCTGGAGTGTGATGGACTAGTTTTCTTTCTTCTTGGTGATGAAGACTATAAAAGCTCTGAAGTGGTCGTTATTAGTAATCATTATAATTTAAACGAGATTCGCCAAAAAGTTAAAATTCTAGGTTGTTGAGAATAATGCGCTGTCCGGTCTGGAAGGGTTCGGTAAAGGCATGATGGATTATGGGCAGGCTCAAACTTCACTGGGCGGCTCCATGATTAAGAATGGCGCTTCACCGGATGAAATCGCGGCGGCTCTGTCGAAAGCAGCTAAAGGCGATATACCGGAAGGACAAAATGCAGCGGAGGGATTACTGGTAGCTTGGGGTAATTTCTTTGGTGTGCCGTTAGACGTTGTTATGTCGAATGAACAAATGACGCCACAAAAAGCGGCAGAAATACTTTCCAGCGGTGTACCGACCAGTGAAGCAAAACTGTTGCAGTATGTGGCGGCTAAAGCATTTTTAACAATTTCAAAAAGCACGACGGTTAAAGCAGAAACAGGAAATTCTCTGATCTATCACGAAAACTTTGGTGGACATGCTATAGAGAAGCATGTGGCTAAGTCTGATGCTGAATTAATTGCTCGATTTAAAACAGAACCACGGCTTAATGCCTCTTCAGCATTTTTTAATAATGAAGCAGCAGACAAGGCGATAGGCAATGGTATCTCTGCAAACTAGAAACAGCTGGCAGACTGGCTCTCTGGCGATCAAGCAAGACTGGTTTTGCAGCATGAGGAAAAATTTAATGTCGGAAAAGTTATACATAAAGGTGATAATGCCTCTCAACTATCTAATAAAATAATCATAGTTATAGATAGAGATCCGTTAATGCCAAATGGCTATCGGATACATACTGCATATCCAAAATAATTACGGGAAGATATGAAATTTTAAAATATTGGCTATTTACTAGGTGCTTATTTTCATCAAGATTGGTTCTATGATGCTCCCAGTCCTGATGATGTAATCAGATACTTTATCGAAAGGGAGTCGGCAGCTAGAATACTAGCTCTTAAACAGGAGCTAGGCCAGTTATTAGACAGTGATAATGCATCGATCTCTGATAGCTTCATTATTGATCATAATGGATATTATGATCCTCATGTGGACGGATTAACAGTTCGTGAATGGTTAAAAAAAATACAAATAATGCTGATTTGACATTATATTATTAAAAATCCCGGCCTATATGAGCCGGGATCGTTTCACCCGCCGATCACTCCCCAATTAGCCGAATAATCAGCTCTCCCTGCTCACAACTCACCTTAACCTTCCTGCCTATCTCAAATCCCAGCTCTCCCATCCAGTGGCCTTTAAGGATAATCGATGGTGAAGGCTGATGTTTAATGTGATCCCGAACATATCCCACGGTATAACGCCTTGATTGAGTTGTGGGTGTGCCTGTCTCTGGCTTATTGCTAATGGTTTAGCCGTTGCGGGCAACAAGGAAAAAAGCGATAGCTCAACCACCCATGCTGCGGTGAGTGATGGCACGATAATTATCAACGACACGGCCAAGCAGCAACAGAATGTCGATGACCTGAGCCGCGATGTGGCCCATGCCAACCAGACGCTTAGCCCGATATTCGATAAGGAAAAAGAGCAGCAACGGATGCAGACGCTGCAGTTAATCGGTGAAATAGGCAATCAAGCCGCCGATATTGCGCGTACGCAAGGGGATATCGCAGGGTTTACCGCCGCTAAAGCTGAGCATCCCACCTATACCGATGACCAGCTGCGTGAGACAGTCGAGTTCAAAAAAGCTAGCGAGCCATTTGGTACCGGCGGCGCAATACAACAGGCGATTACTGCCTCAACTGCCGCAATACAAGGGTTAGCGGGAGGGGATATCGCTAAGGCGTTAGCAGGCGGTGCTGCGCCTTACTTAGCGACAGTGATTAAAAAGACGGTGGGTGAGGATAATAAAGCGGCGAACCTAATGGCGCATGCGGTAGTGAATGCGGCATTATCCCTGGCGAAGGGTGAAAATGCGTTAGCGGGAGCCAGTAGTGCGGTGACCGCTGAGGCGGTGGGGCTGATTTCAGAGGCGTATTATGGTAAAGATCCCTCTGAGCTGGATGAGTCACAGAAACAAACCATTAGCGCCTTAGCCAGTTTAGCCGCAGGATTAGCGGGTGGATTGGTGGGGGGCGATACGGCAAGTGCAGTATCAGGAATGCAGACCGGGAAGGTGACGGTTGAGAATAACTCGTTAGGTGATATTGTCGAGAATAAAGCCTCGGGAATGTCACAGGAAGAGAAGTACCAGAAAGCACAGGATGCACTGGTAAAAACCACTGAGGAGTTTAAAGCACAAAACTGTGCCGGACTCAGTGCCGAAGCCTGTGGTACGAAAATGGAAGCGCATCGTGATGAACTGCTAAAAGGTTTTGCGGATGCGGGTCTGGATTTTGTGCCGGTCGTGGGTACGATAAAGACTCTGGCTGAAGCGCAGTCTGCGCTTGATTACCTGACCGCTGCGGCAACTCTTATAACGGGAGAGCGTGTCGGATCAGCCATCCTGAGGAATGTGGAAAAGGCGCTGAAGAAAGGTGATGTAGCCGAGGCGTCGAAGCTGATTAACAAAGCTAGTGATGAAATTGCAGGGCATTTGCCTGCGCCGGGTAATATTTCTCCACCCAGCTCAGGTATTGGTTCAAATGCAGTATTTTCAGTTAGTAATGCGCAAATCGGTAAAAAATTAGGAAAACATGTAGAGGATTTTGGTGGGAATCCTTCTAATGCAGCTGACAGGCAACGTGTATTAGATATTATCAATAATATAGGTTCTAACCCGGATAAAGTTATTGCCGGGAAATTTGCAGGTCAAGGTGCAGTAGGTGGAGCAAGTCGTGGAGATGTTTTCTTCAGAATTAAAGGTAATGATGTTGTTGTCACTAAACCTGATGGAAGTTTTGTGACTGTTCTGAAAGATGGAATTAATAACACATCTGTAAAAAATGCACTAAAAGGAGATCCAAAGTGATTGATTTTTCGAGTGTTTGCAAAGAATGGGCGCATGCGGTTACAGGAATGAAATTATTAACGGTAAAGGGTGTAGTCTATGTCTATGAAAGACCAGAACTTGAGCACCCCCAACAATTACAATTAATTTTTTCCGGGATTTATGATGATTTTACTTTTAAATGTGGGCGCGATGGTTCAAGTCTCGAGATGACAAATAATCCTCTGCAAGCATATGATCTTGGAGAGTATGGGAAGGAGGTTATTATAGATCTGTCATCCCAGCCATTTTTTAAAGTTTATCTTGATAAGAATTTATTGAAATTATTTTCAATATTTTCCTCATTTGAAAATACTCAAGTGGGAATAAAGTTGGTATTTGATGGAGGGATTGATTTAATTATTGCTAATATTGGCGATGAAATGAGTTTCTTTACTGAATTGCCATTAGATTATGAGCAAGAAATAGGTATTGAATACCGATTATTGTAAAATATATCCTGGCCATTGCTCCGGGGTTTTTACTTTCCGGCCTCCGCTGAACGGCTTCATGCCCGCCTGGTTCGCACTGCGCTGCGCTCCATTGCTCGTTGCCGTCTCGTCAGCGTCACTTCGTGCAGCCACACAATGTAAACCCTGTTCCTACAGCTGAGCTGAGAGCGCCTGATGGTGCATGCGGGCTTCGCCAGCCCGCGCCCGGCAGACGCGGCACCGGCCATAGGCGAGCTATGATCGACTTCGCACAGGTGATGACAACGCTGTCGGGGTCGGTAAAATGCGTGGCGTGTCGGCGTGGAAAAGCGCGTCGGGGTAAAAAGTTTTATAGCCGGAAGTGCGACAGGGGAAATCGCAGGGTTTACCGCCGCTAAAGCTGAGCATCCCACCTATACCGATGACCAGCTGCGTGAGACAAAAGAGTTCAAACAAGCTAGCGAGCCATTTGGAACAGGCGGTGACATACAGCGGGCTATTACCGCCTCAACCGCCGCAATACAAGGGTTAGCGGGAGGGGATATCGCTAAGGCCCTAGCAGGGGCGAGCGCCCCTTATTTAGCCGAGGTTATCCATCGCCAAACGACCTCTGCCGACGGAGAGGTAAATAAAACTGCCAACCTGATGGCGCATGCGGTAGTGAATGCGGCCTTATCCCTGGCGAAGGGTGAAAATGCGTTAGCAGGAGCCAGTAGTGCGGTGACCGCCGAGGCGGTGGGGCAGATTTCAAAGGCGTATTATGATAAAAATCCCTCTGAGCTGGATGAGTCACAGAGACAAGCCATCAGTGCCTTAGCCAGTTTAGCCGCAGGGTTAGCGGGCGGATTGGTGGGCGGCGATACGGCAAGTGCAGTATCAGGAATGCAGACCGGGAAGGTGACGGTTGAGAATAACTACTTGTCTGGCGATATGTATGCCTTAGATAGAAAAATCAATTAACTGTATTATTCAGGGCTACTTTATTATCTTGACTAATACATTTCTAAAAAAAGTCGTTTATCTTGTCGGTAGCGTTATAGTGTTAGCAGATAATAGATAGTCTTACATTCGTCAGTATGCCCTCAAGTTTTATCCATTTTTGTTATGCAATATCTTACGCAATAAAAAATACCCGAGTATCGAGGCTGGACGCTGCTCCTATCTCGGGAGCGATTATGTTGCAAAAATCATTGTTACCAGCGACGACAATAATTTTTCAATCTGTTCGAGCCATCACGCTTTTTAATAAATGACCCGATTATCCATATAGATATCAGTATTATCCTGACATTCCTTCTTTGCGAGGAAGATACTCAGCGCTGTTGCAAAACCTTTAAACATCATTAGATGCCCATCAATATGGAGATAATTCCCATAAAGGAAGGTCAATTGTCGTTCAGAGAGAAGGTTGCGTACGGCATGGGCGATGCTGGCTGCAATATGATTGGCGGTGCAATAATGCTTTTCCTTAACTATTTCTATACGGATATTTTTGGCTTAACGCCAGCAATGGTGGGGATATTGCTACTCTCGGTAAGGGTCGTTGATGCGATCATTGATCCGATGATGGGGGCCATTGCTGACCGAACAACCAGCCGCTGGGGGCGGTTTCGGACCTATTTATTATGGGTGGCGCTCCCCTATGCTCTCTTTAGTGTCGTGATGTTTACCACGCCAGATTGGAGCCATAACAGTAAAATTGTCTATGCCTTTATCACCTATTTTCTTATGTCAGTGACCTACACGGCAATCAATATTCCTTATTGCTCGCTGGGCGGTGTCATTACCGCTGATCCCCATGAACGGGTGGCATGTCAATCTTATCGCTTTTTTATGGTAGGTATTGCGACGCTTATTTTATCCTCCTCGCTATTACCTATGGCGGATTTTTTCGGTGGGGGAGATAAGGCCCGCGGCTATCAGATGTCGATGGCAGTGATGGCCATCATAGCCCTCTTTATGTTTCTATTCTGTTTCGCCTATGTCAAAGAGCGCATTGAACCGGCGATTCCCTCAAAGCACGCGCTAAAATCGGATTTAAGAGATATTTGGAAAAACGATCAATGGATCCGCCTACTACTGCTGACTTTTTTTAACGTCTGTCCAGGATTTATTCGCATGGCGGCGACCATGTACTACGTGACGTGGGTGATGGAAAAGTCGACCTCTTTTGCGAGCTTTTTTATCAGCCTTGGTGTGATCGGTATGATGCTGGGAAGCGCTTTAGCGAAGCCACTTACGGATAAGTTCTGTAAAATAAAAGTCTTCTTCTGGGCGAATATTATACTAAGCATTTTTTCCTTAGGCTTTTATTTCTTAGATCCTCATGCTACCTCACTGATTTTATTTGCCTATTTTATCCTGAACGTTTTACATCAATTACCTTCACCCCTTCATTGGTCACTGATGGCTGACGTCGATGATTACGGTGAATGGAAGACAGGCAAACGCATAACGGGGATCAGTTTTTCTGGGAATATCTTTTTTATTAAAGTCGGTTTAGCGGTGGCGGGAGCCATGGTCGGTTTCTTGCTGGCGACTTATGGTTATCAGGCTGGGGCGAGCGAGCAAAGTCCTCAGGCCATTCATGGCATTGTGATGCTATTCACGCTTATTCCCGCGCTGGGCTATCTGATCACGGCAGGTATTGTGCGGCTATTAAAAGTGGACCGTGAAACGATGCGAACGATTCAAGCTGACTTAGCGATTCGTCGTCGTCAGTATCAGGAATTAAAAAGGCCGAGCGAGGTCACTCGCCCTAAAAAACCGAGTGTTAACAGGAGTTAACCCATGAGCGATTACCCTAATCCCCTTATTGAACAACGTGCCGATCCCCATATTTATCTTCATTCAAATGGGACCTATTACTTCATTGCGTCAGTGCCAGAGTATGACCGTTTAGAGATCCGCCACTCGCCAACGCTAGCGGGGTTAGCGAAAGCCTCGGCAACGGTTATCTGGCGTAAGCCGGATAGCGGGCCGATGAGCGCGTTAATCTGGGCACCTGAACTGCATCGTATCGATAATCATTGGGTAATATACTATGCCGCCGCACCGTCACAGGCGATCGTCAATGGGCTATTTCAGCATCGTATGTTCGCGCTGGTCTGTGAGGGGCAGGACCCCCTTACTGACGCTTGGCAAGAAAAGGGCAGAATCTTGACGCCGATTGATAGCTTTTCCTTGGATGCAACGTATTTTAGCCACCAAGGTAAGCACTATTATCTTTGGGCGCAAAAAGATCCGGCAATTGAAGGAAATTCAAATTTATATCTTGCGGAACTGCTCAACCCTTGGACGTTAAAAACGGCCCCAGTCATGCTTAGCAAGCCTGAATTTGCTTGGGAAACCAGAGGGTTTTGGGTGAATGAAGGCCCAGCCTTTATCGCCCATGGCGAGAAGGTATTTATCAGCTATTCAGCCAGCGCAACAGATGAAAATTACTGCATCGGACTGCTTTACGCAGATAAAGAGAGCAACCTTTTAGATCCAGCAAGTTGGCAAAAATGCTCGCAGCCGGTCTTTACCACACATCGACTCAATCAACAGTTTGGGCCAGGCCATAATAGTTTTACACGCAATGAGCAGGGGGAAGAGATATTGGTCTACCATGCTCGCAATTATACGACGATTGAAGGCGATCCTCTTTACGATCCCAATCGGCATACACGCATTAAAGTCTTTCATTGGGACGACGAGGGGATGCCTTGCTTTGGTGAGCCTGCCGCAGACAGCGTTCGGCCGTGATAACCCCTGTCAGGTGAAACCGCTTAAACGGCGACAGTCACAGAACAGGCGAGGCGACTAAGGTGAAGTGCTTCCCTGAACTTCACCTATCTTGCTTAATGTAGCGTCTTACATAACGAGCAGATCACCCCATTGTGGTGGGTCGAGAACATCACATCGGGGCGCTCGTAAGACTGCTGGCAAGCGACACAATGATAGAGAGTGCTCACCGGTGCGCCGTGAGTATCATAACGTGTTTCATCAATCCCATCGTCTGTCTGTTTAAGGTAATACTTGCCACCGGTTAACAACCCCATAATCGGGGTCACTACGGCTGCCACCACCAAGGCGATTAACGGCGAGTAAGGCATTAAGAAAGGGCCAAGTAACCCGAAGAAGGTGGCAATGGATAACCCTGCGGCAGCTAAAAAGGCTACCATCCCAACAGGATTGACGTTATAGAGCATGGCTTTTCGGTATTCCGGTAGTTTAGGCGATAACTTTAATAGGTATTTATTGACGGCGATATCTATTGCCACAACGGTGACCCAGGCAATGGCGAAATTAGCGTAAAAACCTAAAATATTGCCTAATACCGAGAACATATTGCCTTCCATCAGGGCTAAGGCGATGGCGAGATTAATCAGGACAAAGACAATTCTCCCCGGATAGTGGCGGCGTACTCGGGTATAGGCACTGGTCCAAGAGAGTGAACCGGAATAGGCATTAGTCACGTTAATCTTAATTTGTGAAATCACCACTAAAATGACGGCGAGTGTTAAGGCTACCCCACCGGGTAACATTTGATGGAAGGCTGCGTTAAATTGTTGGACCGGCTCGGTGCTATTAATGCCTGGGGTGAGCGTCAATAAATAGAAGCCGAGAAACGCGCCGATAGCTTGTTTTAACGCGCCTAAAACCACCCAGCCCGGCCCCGCGGAGATCACGGCGAGCCACCATGAACGGCTGTTTTCACGTGTTTTCGCTGGCATAAACCGTAGGTAATCGATCTGTTCGCCAATCTGCATAATCAATGACAAACAGATCCCCGCCCCCAACATCACTGAAGCGAGATCAGCGCCAGTCGTGCCATTTTTACCTTGGAAGCTGAAAAATTGATCGGTAAGCGTCGGTTGTTGCCAAACGAGATAGAGCACTGGCCCGATCATCAGTACCAACCAGATCGGGGTGGTCCAGATTTGCAGATGGCTTAAGGCTTTCATTCCGTAAATAACCAGCGGGATCACCATTAAGGTGGAGACCAGATAGCCGAGCCATAACGGAATATGTAAGCCGAGTTGAAGGCCCTGCGCCATTATCGAGCCCTCTAAAGCAAAAAAGATAAAGGTAAAACTGGCAAAGATAATGCTGGTGATCACCGAACCATAATAACCAAACCCCGCGCCACGAGTGATTAAGTCAAGGTCGATGTTGTAACGTGCCGCGTAATAGGCGAGGGGAATACCGGTTAAGAAAATAATAATGGCTGCGAACAGAATCGCCAGCAAGGCATTGGTGGTGCCATAGGTCATTCCAATGCTCGCGCCAATCGAGAAATCGGCGAGATAAGCGATACCCCCTAGGGCAGTGATCGCCACCGTAGCGGCCCCCCAACGCCGGAAGCTATAAGGGGCATAGCGTAAGGTGTAATCCTCTAATGTTTCATTAACCGAGGGCGATTTTTTCACCGCTTGTTGTCCCTCAATTTCACTGTATTCACTCATGATTGACCTCTTTGGTTTGCATTGGGCGCTTGGCGCCGTGGAGGAATGTCAGTAAAGATGCCTCGCTTTTCAGCGAAGGCTTGTTCGCAGCACCGCCTTGTTACCTTCCGAGGCCTGTAACGTCATGCGGGCTTGATGCAAACGATGTAACGTGATTTCGCGAACCGCGGATTTGCTCTCAGAGATATGCAAGGTCAGCAGGCGTAACGCCTGTTCGCAGCGCTGGGCGAAGATTGCCTGTAGGATGGCCCGATGTTGCTGATAGGTAGCCTGAATGCGATCATCACGCGTAAAATCGAGTCGACGAATAATGCTTAACTTTTCAGTTAGCTCAGTATGCAAAAGCAGAAATTGTCGGTTGGCCGTCGCGGCGACTAAGGCACGGTGAAAGGCTTCATCCGCTAGTGCCACCGGTTTTCCGTGGGTGAGGGGCTCGTTTTCAGCCCAAAATTGATGTTCTGCGGCTAAGGCCGTGTGGCAATCCGCAGAAGACATCGCGCATAAACGGCGCACAGCTTCACATTCCAGCACAATCCGTAAGTCGTAAAGCTCTTCAAAATAGTCAAAGTCAAAGGCCTTTACCTGCCAACCGCTGCGAAACATAACTTCTACATAACCTTCCCGCTCCAGATTAAACAAGGCCTGCCGTACGGGGGTACGGCTAACCTGTAATTGTTGCGCAAGTTCGTTTTCGCTAAAACGTTCACCGGGTAAAAGCTGAAAATCGAAGATTGCCTGTTTAACTGCCTGATAGACTTTGGCCGCTAGGGCTTCACGTCCAGCGGTAGGGGAAGTGCTAAGCATGCGCTATACCCTCCTCAGCGAGCCGTAATAACACTTGCCCTGGGGTCACTTGCTGTCCCGGTTGCGCAGCAATGTGGGTAATGGTGCCGGCGAAAGTGGCGGTGATCGATAGTTCCATTTTCATTGCTTCAACGATGATCAGTGGCTGACCCACCTCGACGTTATCCCCCATATTGACCAGCACTTTCCAAACATTACCACTTAACTCAGCGCACAGCGGTGTATCAGTTGAGGCTGACGACTCCTCAAGATCGAGCTGTTGCACTAACGGCGTTGGCAGTTCTTGCGCCGCCCACAAGCTGACCTCTTGTGAGAATGCCTGCTGTTGGCGAGCGCGAAACGCACTGATTGATGGAGCGTTGTCGTGAAGAAACTGTTGGTACTCAGCAAAATCGAACACACTTTCCTCGATACGGATCGTGCTGCGCCCCTCACGAAATGCTTCACGCTCGGCGGTTAACACGGCTTCAGTGACCGGATAAAAGCGCACTTGATCGAAGAAGTGCAGTAACCAAGGCTGCTCATCACTAAATTGACTGTTTTTAAGAAACTTATTCCAGATCGGTAATGTTCTACCCACTAATTGGTATCCGCCCGGCGAATCCATCCCGTAGATACACATATACATTCCACCAATCCCCACTGTGCCTTCGGCGGTGAAGGTGCGAGCAGGGTTATACTTAGAGCTAAGTAGGCGGTGTCGAGGATCGAGCGGCACGGCACAGGGCGCACCAAGGTAAACATCACCCAATCCTAATATCAGATAACTGGCAGAAAATAGGGTGTCGCGGACGGCCTCGCGATTTTCTAACCCATTAATGCGTTGGATAAAATCAACGTTATTCGGTAGCCAAGGCGCTTGGCTACAAACTGTTTCTTTGTACCGTTCAACGGCGCCAAGGGTGGCGCTATCCTCAAACGCCATCGGTAACCAAATGATCCGTGACGGGACTTTTAACTGACTCACGTCTCCCAGCTGATCCTCGATCTCGAGGAGTCGGGCCATTAACGCTTGTTGGGTCAGGCGTAAACTGTCGTAGCGAATTTGCAATGACCGCACACCGGGAGAAAGCTCTGCGATACCGTCAATCGCGGCATCATTCAGGGCTTCCATCAGCAGATGTACCCGCAAACGTAAAGCAAGGTCGAGAATATTATCGCCATACTCGATCAAGATGTAGTGATCCCCCGCCTGCCGATAATAAACATCGGGTGTTAATGATGTCGCCGCACGCCTTGCCAATAAGGTCGCCGACCCCAGCGCTGTTTCAGTAAGCGAGGGCACGGGGAGCGCAGGCATGCAAGGGGGGACTAAATCGGCAATTGCCGCCTGTTGCGCCTGCTCACGTTCGACGGCGTCTTGATGACTGATTGGATAAAAGCGAATACTGTCGCCCGGTTTTAACTGACCCACTTTCCATAATTCAGCGCGGGCAATGGTGACCGGACAGACAAATCCCCCAAGGCTTGGGCCATCATGGGTGAGAATCACCGGAAAATCGCCGGTAAAGTTGATCGCGCCAATGGCATATTCGCAATCATGCACATTCGAAGGATGTAACCCGGCCTCGCCACCATCTGGGCGACTCCAGTCCGGGGCTGGCCCGGTTAACCTGACGCCGAGACGATTAGAGTTGTAATGAACCTGCCACTCGCTGGCAAAAAAACGTTCAATACTCTCGGTAGTGAAAAAATCGGGTGCGCCATGGGGCCCATACAATACGCCAATCTCCCAGGTGGTGCTGTACTGCGGGATCATTTCCGGTGCAAGGCCGATAGGCTCGCTGATCGGTGCTGGGGTGGTGCAAGCGGTAAGCGAGGGTTGTGAGATGGCTAGCATGTCTGCCACGCGCAGGGTGCGGCCTGCATGGCCGCCAAACTGCCCCAGCACGAACGTAGAACGGCTGCCTAAATACTCAGGGACATCAAACCCATTACGGAGGGCAAGGTAGGTACGACATCCTTGTTGTGCTCGGCCTAAGGTCAGCGTTTGACCCGCTTTGACGGGGATCGGTTGCCAGTAATCAATGGGTTGGTCATCAAGCTGTGCAGGGCATTGCGCGCCCGTCAGGCTGATCAGGGTGTCGCAATGAAAGCGCAGCGTTGGACCCTGTAACGTAAACTCCAATCCTGCTGCATCGGGATGGTTACCGACGATCCGATTGGCCAAGCGGAAAGCATAATCATCCATCGGGCCAGAGGGCGGTACACCAATATGCCAATACCCTAAGCGGCCGGGGTAGTCTTGTACACTGCTAAACGTGCCAGGCTGTAGCACCTCAACAACTTGGGCGAGCGGGGTAAAACTGTCGAGGAAGCGTGTTGACACCTTCCCTTCGCGAAAGACTTGCGTGGCGATCACTTGGCGTAAGTAATCCAGATTGGTGGTGATGCCGTGTAACTGGGTAGCCGCTAAGGCTTGCTGCAATGCCTCAAGGGCGGCTTCACGATTCTCTGCCTTAACGATTAATTTGGCGATCATCGGATCATAAAAAGCCGATACCTCGCTGCCTTGTTCGATACCGCTGTCTATCCGTACGTCTGTGGGAAAGTGCACGGCGGTCAATGTCCCTGGACTTGGCTGGAAATTCTTTAACGGATCCTCAGCGTAGAGTCGCACTTCGATGGCTGCTCCCTGTGGTGGCTGTTGGAGGCGATGCCAGTCAAGAGAATCGCCTGCCGCGACACGTAGCATACATTCGACCAAGTCGATGCCCGTCACCGCTTCAGTGATAGGATGCTCGACTTGCAGTCGCGTATTGACTTCCAAGAAATAGAAAGCCTGTTGGAGGGGATCATAGATATATTCCACCGTGCCCGCGCTGCGGTAGTTGACACGCTCGCCGAGGCGAATCGCCGAAGCAAGTAATGCCTCGCGAAGGGCTGGGGGAAGATGCGGTGCAGGCGTCTCTTCGACCACTTTCTGGTTACGCCGTTGTAACGAGCAATCACGTTCGCCTAGGGCGATAACCTTTCCATTACCGTCGCCAAAAATCTGCACCTCGATATGGCGTGCATGATCGATATAGCGTTCAAGAAAAACCCCCGCATCACTAAAAAATTGTTCGCCGAGGCGGCGCACACTTTCCCATGCCTCGCGCAACGCGGTGGCATCTTCACAGCGTGTTAGCCCGATGCCGCCCCCTCCCGCTGTGCTTTTCAACATGATCGGGTAGCCGATCGCTTCGGCAGCGATAAGGGCTTCTTCTAACGAGGTGAGCAGCGCGGTGCCCGGTGTCATCGGTACCCCGGCTTCCGCCGCTAATTCGCGGGCGCGATGCTTTAACCCAAATTCTGCAATCTGTTGTGCAGTGGGGCCAATAAAAACGATGCCTTGTTCTTCACACGCGGTGGAAAACGCGACACTTTCAGACAGAAAGCCGTAACCGGGCCAAATAGCTTGTGCACCGCTCTGTTTAGCCGCAGCCAGTATTTTATCGCTGCGTAAATAGCTCTCGCTGGCTTTATCTCCCCCCAGCGCGATAGCGATATCGGCTTCTTTAACATGGCGCGCATTGCGGTCGACATCGGAATAGACGGCAACGCTGGTGATCCCTAAGCGTTTGCAGGTCTTTATTGCGCGGCAAGCAATCTCACCCCGGTTAGCAATCAGTACAGTGGTAAACATATTAGTGTTCCTCCTGAGCAGTGAGCCAATTACGCCAGCCACCGAATGCAGTGATCTCCAAGGCGGTTTTAAGCACTACAGGTTCGCAGATAAATCCTTTGACGGTTCGACCGTCGGCTAAGGTCAGGCTACCGATACCCAGAGGTGCGGGAATTTCAGCGACAAATTCGCCAAAACGGGCGAGCGGGATATCCCACAGTTCAACGGTAATCGCTTGTCCCTGTTCATCACGTAATAAACCGGGTTTCTTGATCGGCCCATCAAGTAAGGCGAATAGACGATAATTGTCAGCAGTCCGCGTCTCTTCGATCAGTACCGCGTTACGAGTAGTGAGCTGAAAATTGAGTGGCATACCGGTCAGGTGGGCACCAACGACCGCCACGCGAACATGCGCAGGTGAGGGGGGTAAACTCAGTGGTGTGCGGGTAAGTTCACGCCCAGTAGCCCCTAAGGGAAGTCGGAGCAAAGACTGCCAACGGCAACCAAATTCAGCGAGGGCGCGATCGTGCCACGCGGGGGCCAAAAGGGTAATCCCTGCAGGCAGGCCATCCGACCGAAACGGTGCTGGCAGCGCTAGGGCGCTTAAATCAGCCAGATTGGTAAAATTAGTATAGAAACCTAACTGCGAGTTTAACCTCACGGGATCGTCTGCTAGCGCAGTGAGCGTATGAATTGTCGGCGTTGTCGGGACCAGCAGGGCATCGACGTCTGCGAGGCTGGATTGGATGCGACGACTTAACTCGGCACGCAGATATTCCGCTTGATAGGCGTCTACCGCACTGAATTCTTTTCCTTGGCGAATCACTTGATAAACAGTCGGGTCCATATGTTCAGGCTGGTCCAGCAGCGTACCCACCGCGGCGGTTCGCTCGGCGACCCACGGGCCAGCATAAAGTTGCTCGGCTAATTGCTGAAAGGGTGCGAAATCGATCGGCTTAAGCGTCACGCCACTGTTTTCGAGCGCGGTAAGCGCTTGCTGCCAAGCAGCCTCAGCCTGCTGATCACCACAGAAGGTAAGGGTATTAGGGATGGCAAACTGTGGACACGTGGCAAACTGGGCTGGGGCTGTGGCGGGATGTTTGCGTGAATAGGCCTCGTGTTCATCATAGCCCGCGGCTAAGGATGCGACCAGATAGGCATCCGCAACCGTTAAGGCAAAAATTGATGGGGTATCATTCAAACGACAGGCCGGAATGATGCCGCGCGCCGATATCCAGCCTTTGGTCGGTTTTAGGCCAACAATATTATTAAAGCCAGCAGGAACGCGTCCCGATCCTGCGGTGTCAGTCCCCAAACTAAAGGCGACATATCCGCGGGCAAGCACGGAGGCCGAACCCGAACTTGAACCTCCACTAATATAGTCAGGATGAAAGGTATTACAGACGGCACCATAAGGAGAACGGCACCCGACCAAGCCGGTTGCAAACTGGTCGAGATTGGTTTTCCCCACTACGATGGCACCCGCGGCTTTAAGGCGCGCAACCACGTGCGCATCCTGCTCTGCGATATAGCGGGCGGTTGGACAGGCAGCCGTTGTTGGCCAACCAGCCACATCGATATTATCTTTTACCGCAAACGGTACACCGAACAACGGCAGTGCATCACGCGAAGCGGGGTCTTGGGAAAATAGAGCATCAATTTGGGCGTGCAGTTGTTCGGTACTGCAAAGATAAATCCACGCGTTATCCTGTGGATCGAGGGCTTGAAGGTGCGTGGTCAATAACGATTTTAAGCGAAGCGGGTCGTGCTTGGCGTGCTGTTGCCAATCTTTAAGCGTGTAGCCGAAGGTCGCTGACATAGTTGAATCCCAAGTGGTATACAAGATGGGAGGGAGTGGAGCAATAACTATGCCAAAGGATTATCTAATTGTTTCGTAAGGGTTATTTGGTTATTGGTCGCGAGGGGACTATTGCGTGACACGGCAGGCGGTGCAGTCGCGCACTGAATTGACGCACCTTAATCCCGCCGTGCCGAGAATAAGAAGAGGCTACACCTAGGTATAACCTCCTCGCTGAACAGTTGCTTAGAATGTCAGGCTTAGCTTCGCCCAATAGCTGCGACCCGGTTCATTGATCGGCGTATTAGTGGAATAGCCAAAACTCCCGTTGCCCGCTAAATTCAGGTGTTCGCTGTAGGTCTTATTAAGAAGATTATCAATGCCTAGTGTCACCGCGAGCGTATCGGTGAATTGATAACGACTGTTGGCGGAAAGTATCAGGAAGCTGGCACTTGGCCCGAAATCTTTCCCCACCACATTACCTTCATTTCGAGCAATACGGTGTTGAGCGGCGACCCAGCGGACCAATCCGGTAGTCTGCCAATTCCCTGTATGCCAAGTCGCCCCGACCCGTGTTTCTAGCGGCGGGATTTGCGGCAGTGGTCGGTGTGCTTGGCGATTATTGGCTTGGGCATAGCTTAGGCTACTCTCCACTTTCCAGTGGTCTGACAGCTGATAGCTGGCCCCCATTTCCCCGCCAAAAATCAGCGCATCGACATTATCGGCTTGGCTTATCTTTTTTTGCGTTGGCTGATAACGGAACAGGATAAAATCATCTACCCATCCAATATAGGCAGATAGCCAAGCATCGAGTCGTTTATCTTGGTATTTTGCCCCAACATCTAATTGCGTCGTTTTTTCCGGCTTAAGCGAGTGAAACGCAGTATGTTGCCGGTCAGGGCCGTAGGTCGGTGAGAAGAGCTCCCAGTAATCAGGGAAGCGCTCGGTATAGCCTAGACCGGCATAAAGCAGTACCGGGGAGCGCTCCGGCTGGTGCTCGATCCGTAAAAACCCCGCGGGAAGGACGCGGTGGCGATGGGCAGTATGCTGTGTGCGTTTATCGGTGGCTTGACTAATATCTGCCCTGACACCACTTATCAGGTGGTCACCGGGTGCCAGCCGGGTGTTTAGCTCGCTGAATACCCCATAATCACTAAAGCTGGCATCTTCCCGCCAAGCGCCTGAAAATTTACGCCGATGGCTGTTATGCTGCATATCGACACCACTGCGCAATTCGGCGGCATCGCCTTGCCAGGTCCCCATTACGCGTCCGCCAAGGGTTTTACGGCCAACTTCTGACCGCATTGGCATCGTCATTCCGGCCATGGAGTGGCGTAGTGAGAAGTTATCCATAACATGATCGGCATTGTTGTAATACAGATGGCTCGTCAGTTCGGTAAAGGTCTCGCTAATATTTTCCTTTTTAAACGTTAGCCCCAGACTCTGCCGCTTAAATTGCGATCCGTCCATGCCTCGACCTGCATACCGGGCGTTACCGTTACCTTGTCCTGCGGTAAGCTCTAATAAAGTATCGTCATCGGGGGTCCAGCCAATCGCGATATCGCTATTCCATTTTTTCCATTTCGACGGCACGCGATACCCATCTCCATCTTGGTAATCGTGAGAGTGTGCATGGTTACCGGTTAAGCGTAGGTAGCCTTGCGAGTTGCCTAAACTGATATCGGCATTCTGATCCTGACGTTGGTTCGAGCCCATCACCAAGCTGGCTTCTCCTTTAATACCGGGAGCAGAAAAAGAGGGCGGTAGTCGATCAAAGCGAAGCGTACCTGCCGAGTTGCCTGGTCCCCATAGTACGGTCTGCGGGCCTTTAGTTAAGGTCATCACATCGAAATTCTCAGGGGAAAGATAGGAGGAGGGGGCATCCATTCGGCTGCCACAGGCACCTAACATTTCACTGTCGTTCATCAACATGCGTAAGCGCGAGCCAAACATGCCACGAAATACGGGGTCACCATTGGTTCCGCCATTACGGATCTGGGCAAAACCAGGGATGGTTTTGAGATAGTCGGCGCCATCGCTGGCGGGTAGGGGTTGGCGCGGTGTTTTCGGTGAGCTAATCACTTCCAACGGCGAGACGACGGGTGCGCTAATGATCAAGGTCGAGGGATTTTCGCCACGATCGGTCGGTGA
>Ga0308162_1001218_pt1 | contig 21649 bp, 24 predicted proteins | sample PhySR2_FD_201370 | JGI IMG/M metagenome (GOLD analysis project Ga0308162, IMG submission 201370) | Phyllosphere microbial communities from UC Gill Tract Community Farm, Albany, California, United States - DLSLS.R2 | ecosystem: Host-associated > Plants > Phyllosphere > Unclassified | place: USA... | reverse complement strand
GAAAGATATGTATTTAACCGGCCTTTTTTCGGTGAATAAACCTTGCTATATGAGATTATTGGCGAGGTTTTATTTTTGCCTATATTGACCTTGATCAGGGCAAATGCTATTTTTGTTTTATAGTGGTCGAAGTATAAGAAAAACCACAGCAAAATTCTAAAAAGCTCGCTTAACGGTGGGCTTTTTAACTGATTAAAAGAATTACATTAAAAAAGCATATGCTCAGAAATCCTGTGGTTACTCTAATTTTAATTGTGGTCGGTGCTATATGGTATTCCATATATGAAGGCCACTTTTTTCTAGCGCGGAAACCCGCGAGGATAGACTCTAGATGTTATAACGTAGATGTTCCTAAAGAAATTAAATATAAAGATGCTGAACTTTTCTGCTCTTGCGTTCGTGCAGGTGGGCACGTAAGCAAAGAAGGAAACTATAAATACTGTGTCAATAAATTCGCTGAATAAATTTCTCAATTTATTTTTATCTATCTTGCACCTACGGGTAGTTTTTTATTGTTAGGAGAAAAGAAATACTCCTATACATAGCCAGATATTTTGCTCCCATGCGCGGGGTTTTGAAACTAATGTGTTCAGAGTAAAAGAACGCAGAAAGCATGAGAAATGTGAATTAGATAACTGAAAACTATATTTATCGGATAGACTTCTCAGTCTATTCCATTTAAAGAATTTTTAATGTAAATATGCCAGTGCAAATTTGTATAAAGCAAATTTTCTCCTGGTGAAGCAAATGAAAGAAAAATTAGGTGTAGTTGTTTTTTATGCGCTGTGCATTCTTGGAATTATCCTTGAATTGGTGGGGTTGTTGAATATAGATGTAATGTTTCTGATTATTGGGGCTGCATTTTTCATTAGTGCATTATTAATAAAATCAGAGTTCAAGCTATATGTCACTTTCTGGAAAGAAAATGAATAATGCTATTTAAACTTAATAAGCATTAAAAACCGCATTAACTAAAGTTGGTGCGGTTTTTTAATGGGTGTAAGTTATGGATATAGATCAATACAAAGCTCTAACCAAAAAGAAACCATTAAAAAAGGTACCAAGAGCAAAGCCATTACCTAAGGCAACTCAAAAATATCTCGAAGCCCAAGAAGAACTAGAGCGGATTCTGGATATTTTAGAAATCAAATTTGAAAAATGCTTTCACTTTAAATCTACCAAGCACTGGCGTTTCGACTTTCATTTGATCGAACACAGGATATTAATTGAAATAGCGGGCGGACCTTGGTCTGGTGGACGTAAGGGAAAACTGAGCAATAAGGCTTGGAGCATGGATCGTTATGATCATGCTGAAGAGATGGGTTATAACGTTGTACGTTTGGAATCAGCTAGCCGTTACAAGATCAACGAAGCTGGACCATTGCAAATAGAATCCAGTCATGCTCACCAATGGCTTAAACACTTAAAGAGGCATTCATTCAATGGAACAGTTCAGACCATTCCCACCGCCGGATCTGATTGATCAGGCAGAGGAAGAGGAAGCAATTCGGTTGGCACCCGCCGTTGAATTAAAAGAATGGGTACTTAAAAACTTTTTAACCTTGGGTGGCCAGCTGCACAATCCGGACCATGATCATATCGCTGAGCTGCTTCATGATGATGAAACCTTCCTGGCATTTGCTTGGGCTTCATCTGCGGCAGTAGCGAAAAAACGTATGGTACTGGGCCAATGTGAAAAGGTGATGTTTAACCAGGGCGGTTGGAAGAAGGCTAGACAGGAACAGCAGATGCGGGACTGGTTCGGCTATGTACCTGTTTATCTCATTACAGTAGACGCAAGCTTTTGCGAAAACTCTAATGATCGTGAGTTCTGCCGTTTGATTGAGCATGAGCTTTATCACATCGGTGTTGAACGTGATGAGGACGGCGAAATCATTTATAGCGATATGACCGGCTTACCAAAGCATTATCTTGCTGGCCACGATGTAGAAGTGTTCTTTGGTGAAACCAAACGCTGGGGAGCTGATGAGTCAGTTAAGCGTTTACTGGAAATCGCGAAGAATGCGCCGTTTGTGTCTGAAACTAATATTGCTGCGTGTTGTGGGACGTGTGTGATCAATTGAGTCTGAGGGCTCTTTTTTTTGCCTGTCTTGCTATACGTAGCTATACGAAGGTGAGTTTATGGCAGCACTTAAAGAGCCTGTAAAAATCTTTATAGTTCAGTCTCTTGCTTGCTTTGAAACCCCTCAACAAGTAGTAGACGCTGTAAAGCAAGATTTTAATATTGAAATTACACGTCAACAGGTAGCACTTTATGATCCAACCAAAGTTGCCGGACGTAATCTGAGCAAGAAATTAAAGGATCTCTTTGAGCGTACCCGCAAGGATTTTCGAGAAAATATCGAAGATATAGCGATTGCTAATAAAGCATTTCGTTTAAGGGAACTTCAAAAGATGTATGAAGATTCAGGTCGAAATAAGCGCGTAAAGCAAAATCTACTGAAGCAAGCATTTCAAGAAACAGATGGGCGTGTGACCAAGCAGGAAATCACTGGTAAAGATGGTGCTGATTTAGAGATCAAGATTATTCGAGTGTTTGTTGATTAGGGGGGGGCCGGGCGTGGAGCTTAGAATCAAAACCCCACGTTGGTCTAAACCATGGTTTAAACCTGCTCGATATAAAGGGGCATATGGTGGGCGTGGATCAGGTAAGTCTCATTTTGTAGGCGAGCAATTAGTAGAGGAATGTGTAGTTGATAAGGATCTACGTGCTGTTTGTATCCGTGAGATTCAAAAATCAATTAAATATTCGAGCAAGCAGCTTATTGAGGATAAGATCAAAGCCTTAGGCGTTTCGCATTTATTTGATGTACAGCGTGATTTGATAAAGCGTAAGGGCGGTGAAGGGGTCATTCTATTCCAAGGTATGCAGGACCATACAGCAGACTCTATCAAATCACTTGAAGGCTTTAAGATTGCTTGGATTGAGGAAGCCAATCGACTCTCAGCCAAGTCCCTCCGTTTATTACGACCTACAATGCGTGCTGAAGGCTCACAGATCTGGGCGACATGGAATCCTGAATCTAAGGATGATCCTATTGATGAGTTCTTACGGGGTGAATTTGCACCAGATGATTCAATCGTTATAGAAGTGAACATCAACAACAATCCATTTGCACCACAGACCTTAATAGATGAATACGAGGAAGATCGAAAGCGTGCCATTCGTATGCAAGCTGCTGGTGATGAAAATGCATGGCCTATGTTTGAGCATGTTTGGCACGGAGCTTATCTTGAATTTAGCCAAGCAATTATTTTCTCTGGTCGTTATGTAGTAGATGAGTTTGAACCTGATGCTGATTGGACAGAAGTGTATTACGGATCAGACTGGGGCTTCTCACAAGATCCAACCACACTCAACCGGATCTTTATTCATAACGATATTCTCTATATTCGTAACGAGGCCCATCAGGTGGGCTGTGAAATTGATCATCTACCAAATCTCTTTGATGAGGTGCCTGGTGCACGTATTCATAAGATTAGAGCTGATAACTCACGTCCTGAAACGATCAGCTATATGAAGCGTCAAGGATTCAAAATTGAGGCAGCTGACAAGTGGTCAGGATCGGTTGAAGATGGTGTGACCTTCATGAAGAAATTTAAGCAGATTGTTATTCATCCTGAATGTCCAGAAACTGCAAGAGAATTCAAGCTGTATTCATACAAGGTAAATCGTGCTGGTGATGTTTTGCCAGATATCCTGGACCTTAATAACCATCATATGGATGGTATACGGTATGGTTTGCAACCATTAATCAAAGGCAGAAGTAGTAAAAAACCTGCAGGTGCAGGAAGTCGAACTTATTAAGGAACAAATATGGCAAAGTCTAAAAAAGACAAAGCGTCAAAGAAGGCTTTGTCTTATGGCAACTTATACACACAAGAGGCCGTTACTCAGTTTCTGGTTAACTTTGGCAAGCAATCAGATACGGATGAAGTACTCCGTAAAGCTGGTATTACTCGTCATAGATTACGTGTGCTACTCGATGATGATGAAATTGCACAAGTGGTTGAAACACGTATTGATGCACTACTTGCTACACCGCTCAGAATTGAGCCGGGTGATACTAAAGAAGCTGAAATGCTGAATTTGGTACTCAAAGAATGGTTTCATGAGATTGCTACTGGTGCAATGAGTGCGCTGTTCTTTGGTTATTCAGTTCAAGAAGCTGTATATGAAGTTAAGCCCGAAGGTTATGTGGGCCTGCAGTGGATTGGTGAAAAGCCGATGCAGTGGTTTGAGCCTAAAAATGATGGTCGTTTGATTTATAGACAGGATGGAATTAACGGTGAGCATGAGGTAGACCAGGTATTCAAATTTTTCCTGACACGTCGTAAAGCCTCTTATGAGCAGCCTTACGGAAAAGCACTTCTAGCAACTCTCTACTGGTTATTCTTCTTTAAGCAGAACGGCTTTAAGTTCTGGGCTAAATTTCTGGAACGTTTCGGCACACCGATCTTACTGGGTAAATGTAAAGATACTGAAACGGATGATATGAGCAAAGCATTATTAAATGCCCATGCTCAAAGTGTCTTATCAATTGATATAGAGGATGATGTGCAAATACTCTCTGCACCAGGAACAAATGGTTCAGCGGGTGCAGCATTTGAAGCATTCAATAATCAGTTGATTCGCCAGATTCAGAAAGTTGTATTAGGGCAGACGCTTACCAGCAGTACGGATGGGAAAGGAAGTTACAGCCTTGGTCAAGTACATGAAAATGTCCGGATGGATAAGCTCAAGTCCGATATTCGACTTGTAACTCCTACACTACAAGCTGTAGTTAATGCGTTATGCGCTTTAAACGGTTGGGGTGAGTATGAAGTGATGCTAGGTGAAAAGCCTAAACCACTTAATAAAGAGCAGGCCGAACGGGATGTTCACCTGAAAAATGCAGGTGCAAACCTATCGGATGACTACTTTATTCGCGAGTATGGCTTGCAAGAGGGTGATCTAAAGTCTGTAACTGACTTGAACCAACCCGATCTGCAGTTTAAGGCTTTACCCCATAAAGCCTTTAGCTTTGCAGCAACTACCAGAAAGCTATCACCTGAACAGCAGGAAGTAGAAGAGTTGACTGATGCACAGCGCAATATTGAACTCTTAAGCAATGATCAGGTAAATGAGCTCCTGCAGAAGAGTGAAACACCAGAAGAACTGGCCTTTCATCTGATGCAGCTTATGCCTGAGGCCAGTCAGTCTCAGTTCACGGCGAATCTGGAACGAGCTTTATATGCAGGTGATGTACTAGGGTATGTCACGGCAGATAGAGGTAAATGAGTGAGTTACTTTTTAACTCTTAAGCTATAAAATCCTTACCACTTACTAAAGTTATGAATTAAATATTGGGGTGGTAATGATTGATTTTACAAAGCTCATTGAGCTCTATATCAGTCGAAAAGATAAATTTAAAAAAGCTGAAGAACGTTTAAAACGTAGAGAGGTATTCTTTGAAGAAATTTTAGCGATTGAAAAAAATACAAATTTAAGTTGGAATCAGAAAAGAGTAATGAAGGATTCAGCTGCTCAAAAGTTAACTGGTAATGGGCTAGCTACTTATGAGTTCGTAGATTATTACTGCCGTCATCCTGATTTTATTAATTTTGAGATTATTTCACCCATGGTGGCCTTTTGGGATCAGACACTCATTAAAACTTATGATGATGAGAAACAAATTATTAAATTAGAATTTAATACTATAGTTTACTGGAAAGAAAAATTTTTCTCTTTTCTGTCATGCGCTTTATTATTTTTCGCAATATTTTTCTTTGGAAACTATGGAAATACAATTATTAATTTTATTTCTTCCAACTTCTATATTAGTTCTGAGGTTATTGGTATTGCTTATCTAGCCTTTATATTAGTGTTGGTTGGAATATTCTTTTTTTTTACTTTCTTATTTCTAACTTTGCTTGATTTAAAAAGATTAGTGAAATGAATGTTTAAAAGTTCGTTGGCAGCCATAGGGCTGCTTTTTTTATAGGTATTATTTATGCGACCAGTCACATTCTTAGAGGCCTTACAGTTTGCCCGGTCTCGTAAAATCGTATTGCCTGATGAGTTTTACTCTCTGGATCTCAAGACACGACAACTGGCCACCACGGTCAGTTTTTTATCGAGCATAGAACAGATCCAGACTGTGATAGCCGCCGTAAACAAAGCTATTGCAGATGGCTCGACATTTGAGGACTTTAAGAAAATAGTCGCTGAACATGAGATCAAGCTAAGTGAGCCTTATCTCAAGAATGTTTTTAGGACCAATATTCAGACGGCGTATAGTCATGGACGCTGGCAACAGCAGCAACGCAATAGGGACAAACGACCATACCTGATGTATTCAGCTATCGATGATAGCCGGGTCCGTCCAAGTCACCTGGCATTAAATCGGATTATTCGTCATATCGATGATCCATTCTGGCTCATGTATTACCCGCCGTGGGGCTTCATGTGCCGTTGTACAGTGATTACCTTAACTGAAAAACAGGCGAAAAAATACGGTATTACCCCAGATGATCAGCTACCGGAAGTGGCTGAGGAAATGGGCTGGAGTACCAGTCCAATGACCTATGGTGATCTATCTGGTCTGGTAGATCAGAAGATCCTGGATTCTGATCTAGATAAAGCGTTTTTGCTGGAGCAGAAAGAGATCATCAAGGCCGAATGGACGGCGAGTAAAAAGCTCACCAGTCTGTTTGCTCCGATGGATGATAAGACTCGGGACTTATTCGATACGGTGGCCAATACGGTGATTCCACTTGATCCAAGCATTCGACCTAGTGCGATTCGTACTTTCTTGGATTATGTACAGGGCAATGATTCAGTTCTTACGGCGCAGTTAAAGCAGCCCCCTATTACTCTGGCTGAGGAAGTGCTTAAACGCTGGTTAAAGGAGGATTTAGGCAGGCTACAGGCAGTGGCATCGAATAGTGCAACTACAGTGGCTGGATCAGCTTCACTAGCCTACGCTGCATTATTGGAGGTAGGTAAGGTCATTACATTGGATGCGCCGTTACTGCTTGCAGGTTCTGCTTCAAATATTGTGATTCAGATTGAAAATGCTAAAGGTTTAGGTATTGATCTGGAAAAGTTAAATGCAGGGCAAGGTGTACTGTTTCCTTTAGGCATATCTTTTCAGGTAGTTTCAAGTGAAATAGTAAATGGCCAGATGATTTATACACTGAAAGCCTTAACTAACTAAACTTAAGAAATTAATTTGAGCCACTCCATTAGGGGTGGTTTTTTTATGGAGCATGAAAAATGCCAGATCCAAATGAAAAAGCTAAGCAGGAGCAAGATCAGTATTGCTTTCAGCTTGGCCAAGTCAGTGTAGACAAGCCAGAGGAAGGGAAAAAGAAGCGCACCTTCTCAGGTATTGCCTATAGCGGTGAAGCAATTACTGACCACTGGTACTGGGACAAGGTAGTGTTTGACCTTGACTCGATCCAGATCAAAGGCCGTATCCCCGCATTGCTAGAGCATCGAACCAGTCAAAGAGCTGGAGCAATAAATTCATATTCTGTGAGTCATACAGAAGGCCTCAAAATTGAGGGCAATCTACTTTCAAATGAATTCGGAACTCAAGTCGCCCAGGACTCTGATGATGACTTTCCATGGCAAATGTCAGTACGGATTTATCCCACCACAGTGGAAGAGGTTAAAGAAGGTTCAGTCATTGTGAATGGCAGGACATTCCAGGCACCTGTTGCCATCTTTCGGGGTGGTCGTATCCGTGAAGTGTCATTTTGTGCTTTAGGTGCAGATGACAATACCAACGCCGTGGCAGCTAGTCACTCACCCAAAAACTTCAACCAACCAGAGGACACAGATGTGGACCTAGAACAAGCAAAAGCAAAACTCCAGGAGCAGGAGCAGACCATTACAGGTTTGCAGGAACAGATTAAAAAGTTTGCCGCTGATAAACGTAATGCCGAAATCGATGCTTTGGCTAAAGACCTGGGCAAAGAGTTTAGTACCGAAGAGAAGTCTAAGTTCGCTGCCATGCCAGACGATGCATTTGAGCTGATGGCCAGCACACTTAAACAGTTCTCGGCGGGTAATCAAACACCACCAGCTGGCCAACAGCAACAACAAACACCAGGGATAAATTCTGCGCTGAACTACCTGTTCAATCATCAGGCTACTGGTGGCCAGGGTGGACAAGCACCACAAGGATCAGCTTTGGATCAGGCATTCGCTAAATTTGCGGCAGCTCAGGAGTCTAAATAATGGGAACAATTACTCAAACCATTACGACCAATCAATTGGTGGTAGGCGATGGTATTCGCACCGAAAATGCCAAAGTAAAAACAGCAACTGCATACAAACGTGGGGATCTACTCAACGTTGGTGCAAATAATGTGGCTGACCACCCTGTTGTTACCACTGGGGTGGTAGGGGATTGGAACGCGATTGCTGTTTCAGATTTCACTGCAGAGCAACCTACATATCACGCCAACAATAACTTAGAAATGCCAATCTATACACAAGGTCCTTTCGATATTGCTGTAGTTACTGTGAACGGAGTTCCATTAACAGCAGATCAATATGATGCAGTACGTGCACAGGCATTGCCTAATAAAATCGAACTTCGTAAAGTTGTGGGGAACTAAGACATAAGTCAAACTTTTACATTTCAAAATGCACCAGTTGAATTGCTGGATGTGCCACAACTGGTGCTACTGACCGACACTACTCAAAAAGTAGATACTTGGTTGATGGATCGCTTTTTCCCTCAACGTGTTTCATACACCAAAAAGGAAGTTCCAGTTGGGGAGTTGAATACAGCAACTCCACTTGCGCCGTTTGTTACTCCGACTGCAGCTGGTCGCCAAATCAAAGTAGGTGAATCTGGCAACGTGAAATTCGTGAAGCCCGCTTACTTAAAGCCAATGATGACGGTGATGCCAAGTGAAGTGCAAAACACGGCTCTGATTTCACAACTACGCCGTTATGGTGTGATTGCTACAGGTTCAAATCGATTGTCTGATGCAGACTTGCTGTTAATCGACCAGGCACAAAAGGCTCTGTACCTGCGTCAATCTATTGAAAACCGGAAGCTGCTGATTGCCCGTGATGTACTGCTATATGGTAAGACTACTTTTGCCTCAGCAGATTTCCCGATGTACGAAGTGGATTATGAGCGGAACCCGGCCTGTAACTTCACACCTCTAATTAAATGGGGACAAGCAGGAGCCACACCGGTTAAGGATATTCAGGCGATGATTGACTTGGCTGTTGAACATTCAGGTACATCACCAATCATGGCATTAACCACTTCTAAGGTGTACAACACATTAACTAAAGATCCTGAGTTTAATGAGAAATTCATTACGCCGTATAAAGGGATCAGTGTGCCGCTCACTCCAACCTTTGATCAATCTGATAAGCCACAATTCCGAGGCACAGTGGACAATATCGAAATCTGGACCTATGACGCTAAGCATAGTATGGGGGGGAGTACCGAACGCTTTATCCCTGAAGACTTCTTTGGCCTGGTTGCCGATGCCAATGGCTGGATCGCACATTGTGCATTGCAAAACGTTGAAGCATTCGGTCAGGCTCTAGAGTTCTATTTAAGCCAATGGCAAGAAAAGAATCCTTCAAGCATTCAATTACTCGCTGAATCCTCTCCACTGGCTGTTCCAAACAACAAGAACGGTTTAGTGGGTGGTCGTGGCTTTGTATAAGGAGAACTCAATGCCAAAGTATATTGCAAGACAGTCGATCGGACATTTCCGTCCAGGTCAGGAAATAGAAGGGCTTGAAGCTAAACAACTTCAGGCCCTTTTAGCATCTGGGGCTATTGAAGAATATCAGGAGCCGGAAGAGCCTAAAGTAGATGGTACCGCAGCACGTCTGGCTGAGCTTGAAAAGGCCAATGCAGAGCTGACAGCAACAAATACTACTTTAACTGAAGCCAATCAGACAGCTGCTGCTGATAAAGCCAAAGCTGAGCAGGAAGTTGCTGAGCTTAAAGCAAAGGTAGCTGAGCTTGAAAAGGCCAAGCCAGCATCTAAGTCTAAGACTAGTGACAAGCCAGCTGAACAGGGTGCGGAAGCAGCCAAGTAAGGTGATCTATGTACGCGACACGAGCAGATATGGAGGTTCGGTTTGGTGTAAATGAGATATCCAATTTAAAGGCTATGCAGACTGTAGAGAATGCCATTGAGCAGGCTCTACAAGATGCAGCTGAAGAAATAGACAGTTATGTAGCAGTGAAATATCAGCTGCCATTACCGGAAGTTCCCAGCACATTAAAACGGATTGCCTGCAATATTGCGCGCTATCGTCTTTACTTTCAGCGTCCAACAGAAGAAGTCGAGAATCGCTATAAAGCCGAAATTGACTTCTTAAAACGGATTGCAGATGGTAGGGCTACTTTGAATATCCTCAATACACAAAATCAGGTCACCAATGAAAAGCCGGTACAGACTCCCAGTACGATGCCCATCGGTACAAGTTATGTAGGAGGCGTGTTTGGTGATGATACGCTGAACAAAATGCCTTCATTTAAATAAGGAGGAGGTATGGCTTTTGCTATAACAATTCGTCCTGACAATGAATCTGCCGTAATGGCAGTACTGCAGCATATGGCCGATTTCGACAGCAGAAAGGAGGATATGTTTGTCGAGATTGGTGGCTATGGAGTTTATTCCACTCAAGAACGGTTTATTGGCCAGCATGATGTAGACGGTAATCCATGGAAACAGTCGTGGCGGGCCCGAATGCAAAATGGTCAAACAGGCCGTGATACGGGTGAATTAATGAATGAATTGCACTATAACCTGCGCCCTGATGGTGTTGAGTGGGGTTCAAACAAAATGTATGCCCATGTCTTTCATTTTGGTGCCACCATTCTGCCTAAAACGGCGGAGTACTTAACCTTTGCGGTGGGTGGCCAGTTCAGGAAAGTGAAACAGGTCAATATCCCTTCTCGTACCTTCCTAGGCATCAATCAGGATGATGATGAAGAGATCCTTAATATTATCGGGAGGCATATAGGTGTCTGACTTTTTTGCAGTACGTGGAGAAATTGCCGAGAAGCTCAAGGAGATTCCGGATTTCAAGCAGATTTATACGCCGTTGAACTCTGTACTGGTGACTGAAATGTCTCAGATAACTCCATCAGCTCACGTCAACTTTGTACGGATTCGCCCTAAGGATAGTGCGGGCAAGGGAAAAATGAACTTAATCAGCCAGCAGTGGGCGGTCACTGTAGCTTGCCAAAATGCTCAATCGCAAATGACAGATGGTTCAGTTGTTACGGATCAGGCGGGTAATCTTCTTGAAGATGTTATTCAGTTGCTCTCAGGCTGGAAGCCAGCCTCGGCACGTGGAGAATTGATGCTGGTTGATGTGAAAGAAGCCTTCAGTACAGGTTTTGCATATCTCACCGCAGTATTTGAATCAGAACGATTTATCTAGGAGCCAATCATGGCAGCAAAACAATATACGGCACTACAACCTGTAGGCCGGTTTAAAAAGGGTGAGTTCGTCGGTGGACTGGATGATGCTCAAATCAAAAAATTACTGGCAGACGGTGTAATTCAGGAAGTACCTGAAGCAAAGCCAGCTGCTTCAGCCAAGAAAACCACAGGGGATGAAAAGTAATGGCTAAAAAGAACTATATTTCGCTGCAGGGTAAGTTTTACCTGGCAGAGATTGCAAACGGTATTGCCGGTGCCATGCGTCAGATTGGTAATGTGCCAGAGTTTGAGATTGAAATTGATGCTGACGTGATTGAGCATAAAGAATCAATGACAGGCAAGCGCACGACTGATTTCACCATGATCAATGCAACCTCGGTAAACTTTAGCGGTACGCTTGAGGAAGTTAATCCCGAGAACCTGGAATACATTCTGTCAGGGATGAAACATAGCATAGCGACCAAGACTGAAGTGGATGTGTCTTTAGGTACCGTTGTTACCGGTCAGGAAATTAAACTGGATGGCTATAACCTTAAAGCAGTTTCATTTAAGGATTCTACCAGCGGTGCAGCTAAAACAGTCAATCCGGAAGACTATACGCTGGATGCCAAATTCGGTACCGTAATTTTCCATAACGTGGCTGATTTGACCATGCCATTACTGGCAACCTACACCACAGGTGAAGTCACTCATACCACGTTGGCATCTGACTTTGAAAAAGAGTATCAACTTTTCTTTAAGGGCGTAAATACAGCAAATAATGATCATATTGCAGTGACATTATGGCGAACCAAGAAATCACCGGAAACCACCTTTCCATTGATTCATGAAGAGCTGGGTCAGTATGAAATCTCGGGTCAGGCATTGTCAGATGTCACTAAAGAGTCAGATCCTGCACTGGGTCTTTATGGCCACGTGGTAACAATTCCAGCAGTTTAATCAACTCAATACAGGCACAGAGGCGCATAAGCGTCTTTTTTTGTGCCTGTATTAAATAAATTACTATTACTTGTAAATATAAAAAAAACTGGCATATTTAAACATTGTTCATTAATTGAGCGACAATGTTATGAGTGATTTTGAGGAAGGTGATGTAGTTTATTTAAAATCCGGTGGTCCTAAAATGACTATTACAGAAATTAGAGATGCCCGGAACTCCTGCTGTGAATGGTTTGACTAACACGATGAATTAAAGCGTGGTTCTTTTAAAAATAGTACATTAACTAAAATTAATCCTAGAATGAGTAATGGGCCAAATAGTGGAAATTCATTAAATAGTGGCGGTATGCCCACATTTAATCTCTAACAGATAAAGCACCTTCGGGTGTTTTTTCTTTTGTTTAGTAAAGCATTTAATGGCTCAGTCAAACCCACTACTAATTCAACATCAAAATAAAAGTACTTCTCATATTAAGCTTGGCTTTGACAATAGTTGCATGCCAAAGAGAACAGAAGCAGATCCCTTGAATATACGGAGTCAAAGTTACTTCAGGATATGAAGATTACATTTGGCTACTACATTCAGAAGGATAGGGTGAAATATTAATTTTATCTGCTCTATTGTTTCCTGATAATGAGAATAATTATCAAAAATTAACAGATGTTTTGATGTTTTACTTTTAAGATGGGCACCATTAGGCATCTATGTTGAATTCAAAAATTAAAAAATGGAGAACATAAGTATGAAATATCTCTTCTTGGCACTAGCAGCAGGTGTATTTCTAATGGGGTGTAATTCTAATATGGCTAAGGCTTCTAAAAATACTACTACAGACGAATCCTCAGAAAATTTAAAGCCCAAACAGATCATCAATATTACTGAAGAAAAGCAATTACTGAAGTTTATTGGACCAAATAATCAAACATATATGCTTAGAACTACAGATAACTTTGAAACGGCAGAACTAAGTGATCAGTCAGGTAAAACTTATCGACTTAAACGAGCCGTATCAGCAAGTGGGCTCCGCTTAGCAAATAGCCAAGGGGTATCAATCCATTTTAAAAATGGTGAGGGTATTCTAGAACTAATTAAGGATCAGCCTATCAATGTTACTGAGGTTAAGCCTTAAACCTGAGAGATAAACATAGTATTAAATGAATAAAAGCACCTTCGGGTGCTTTTTTATTTCCTGAACTTTATTTTGAGATTCCATCATGAATGATTTTTTTCTAGCAGCTAATCGCTCTATCACAGTGAATGATGTTGAAGTACACCAGATCCAGATAAAAGATTTTGACCAATGGGCGGTACATGCCGAAAAGGTAAAAGGCTTCTTAAAGGGAAAAGATTATTCAGATGAAATTTTAACTCAACTTTTTAAGACTCATTCAATTGAAGTGCTGGGTATGTGCAGGTTGGCCACTAAGCTTCCAGCAACCAGTTTGATCGATCTGGCCACAACATCGGAACAGCAATTTAAAGAAGTTTTATCAGCAGTACTGCAGGTCAACGGCGCTTATTTTAAAGAAGATCAGCCTAAACGCCGTAATAAAAGGCAGGCAGTAAAAGAAAATGATTCAACCTGGTTTGACTCATTCCAGTTGCTGATCAGTGCTGGTCATACTCATACCGAAATCATGAATATGACTTATGGTGCTTACAGTGAGTATCTAGAAACAGCCCAAAAAGATTACCGGAACAAGCTGGCGGCACTGACCAGTGTAGTGAGATCCGCTCAGCATGCATCTGCTAATGATTTAAAAAAGCTACTTGATGAGCTAAAAGAGTAAAAAGTGTGAATTAATTAACAATTTCACATAATTAAATTTACCATACCTGATTAGAATGGTCGGCATTATAAAAGTGCACTTGAGCTTAATCATGAAAAGAGTATTAACAGCAGCAAGTAGAGCAGCTTATAAAGAATGGTTTAACTCATTCAGCAGTGACGAGCAGAGAGAGTTAGTGAATATGGGTGTGGCATGTGGTGCCGACTCAAAGTTTTTTAAGCATGAGATACTGGATCTCCTGAGCCATCTGGATAATGAAAGGCTCAGAGATAATAAACTCTTATTCAAAAAGTTTACTGAGAGATTTATTGCTTTAGTTCCTGATCATATTCGTCCTCATGTAAATTGGGTGCTTTTAGAACATAGTCGTGATTATCGCGCCTGGTTCGCAAATAGACAGATGTTTGTTTTTAACTGTCTGGTCGTTAAAGATATTTATGAGCATACCCAAGATAAAAATTCAGGATATTTATTATGGGCACCGATTATCGATGGTCATACGCCTGCATCCTGTCAAAATTTTAGTAATAAAATATTTAATATTCTTGATAAAGAATTTCAGGAACATGCTGTTGAGCATTGGAGCAGACCGCAAGAAGGCTGTAGATGCAGTTTGATCTCAATCACTCATACACAGGCAAAACAGTACCTGATGGATATGAACATGAGTGCATAGAATAAAGAGATATAAGTGAACACGGATGTTCTTTCACATTGCGATAATTTAGACCAGTCGGTTAAGATGCTCAAAAATATTTCAAAATAAGGGCGTGGGGTTAAAAGTGGGTAATAAGAAAAGTTCAAAATTTCTTCTTTATATGTGGTTAATCATATTTATTCTAGTTGCTTTAGTATATTGCTCATATAGATCTTCAACAGAAGTAAGAAACCCCTCTGAAAGTAAAACAACTCTTCCATCTGAAGCGACTAGCTCTAATACAAAGTACAGTTCTTCAGAGTCGCCAAGTGTAAAAGTAGAATCAAATTTTTCACGTAGAGTTCAGATTCAAACTGATTCCCGTATTGCTCTAGAAAAATATTTGAAAGATCCCAAAAATGCGGAAATTAGAAACCATAAAGGAAATTGTGGTGAAGTAAATAGCAAAAATAGTTTCAATGGATATTCTGGTTTTAAAAGATTTATTGCCAGCCCTGCAATTGTTGCGATTGAGGGTGAGAATATGAACCCAGAGGAATTTCAATCAGCTTGGGAACAAATCTGTAAATAAGAATCGAGCAGCTCAAAGAGCTTTTTATATCTTCACTTAACCCACCATTCGGTGGGTTTTTTATTGCGAGTAAAAACATGGCTGGTAAAGAATTAACCTTTAAACTTGTAATGGAAGCTGACACAAAAAATTATGTGTCTAATGTTGAACAATCTGAAAGCATTACAAAGGCCGTTGTCGCTGTAATTAAAAGTGAAGCTGATAAGTTAAAAGCTGCTTCTACTGAAACTGCAAAAGAAGTTGGGAAAATAGTTCCGGATGATTTGCAGAAGAAAGCTGATCAGGCTGCCAGCAAGATCGATGGCTTAGGTAATACAATTCAGGATACTGCCATCAAGGCAAATAAGGCAGGCTTTGAGATTGGTGAAGCCATTCCAGGTGATGCGCTCCAACTTGCAGAAATGCTGGGTACTAAATTCTTTACAGCGGCCAAGGAAATTGAAGCTCTTGGTGACAAATCGGTTATCAGTGCAGGTGAGCTACGCTCAATGTCGAGCATTGGTGAGCAAGGCATTAATGAGCTTAATTCAGCACTAAAAGCTGCTCAGGCTGAATTGGTTCGGTTGCAAAGTACGGATGGTACTTTAAAAGATATTGAAATCGCCAAGCAGCGTGTTTTAAGTATTGAAGATGCTATTAAAGAAACGTCCAGTGCATTTAATTACTATCAGGACGTTGCCGTAAATGCCATGCGTGGCGTGGACAATGCCACCCAATTGACCATTAACCAGTTACAGCAGTTCAGTGCAGTAGATCTATCAGGTGTAATAGGTGAAGCGCAGACTGTAACTCGTGCTATCGAGTCAATGGGAAGCGGTGCAACAGTATCTACGCGTGAAGTTCAGCGTATTGGTGAATTAGGCTCTAATGCGATTAATGCCTTAGAAAGAGAACTGAACGAGGCTAAATTAGCTTGGCAGGCCCTATCAAATGCCAGCTATGATATTTCCCTGGAAGAACTGAATCAGGCTAAACAAAAAGTTGAACGCTTGGAGCAGGCTCTGGGCATAACTGAAAACTCAATGAATGAGTTTAAGAGTGCGACCCAGCAAGCAGTACCGGTGGTGGATCATCTGGATCAGTCTCTGGAAAAGACAAACCATGAGCTTAAGGATACAGAAACTTTCGGGCAACGGGCGGCAAGTGAGGTTGAAGGCTTAAGAAATAGCTTCAATGCTTTAACCGGCGTTTTAGCTGCAGTGGGTATTGGTACAAGTGCAATGGAAATTGCACAGGTATCTGATCAGTATAAAACGCTATCTGGTCGTATCCAGATTGCGATTGGTGATAATGCCAGCTTAAAACAGGCAATGGATGATGTTGCAAATGTAGCCATAAGAACCAATTCTAATCTTGTGGCTACCGGTGATCTGTTTGCACGGCTGACTAAAATTGGTCAGGAGATGAAGTGGCCGCAAGAGCAGGCTTTAGCACTGACTGAAACTATTAACCGCGCCATTCAGGTGGGTGGTGGTAGTGCAGAAGCGAATGAAGCTGCAATTACCCAGCTTAATCAGGCGTTAGGTTCAGGTGTACTACGAGGTGATGAGTTTAACTCCATGGTTGAACAATCACCGCGACTGACACAGGCAATGGCTGACGGATTGGGTGTGACTACTGGCCAATTACGTGAGATGGCTAATCAGGGACAGTTGACCACCGCCGTAGTGACCAAAGCCATTTTAAGCCAGAGTGAAGTGATCATTGCCGAGTTTAATAAATTCCCAGCTACGATTGGCGCTTCTATTGAGAACCTGAAAACAGCCTGGACAATTTATATCGGTGAAGCAGATGCAGCGAGTGGAGCAAGTGCCAAGGTAGCCCAAGCCTTAAAATTTGTTTCTCAAAACCTTGATGCACTTATTACAACCCTTACTGCTGCAGCTCAGGCATTCATCGCTTATAAAGCTATTGGAATGGCAGCAGTATTTCTGGAAAAAGCCAATGCAGCGAAGGCTGCACAAGTTGCTATCGCTACAGAAACCGTAGCACTGACTGCAAATACCGGTGCAAATACAGCCAATACACGTGCTACCCATCTTACGGCAGTAGCTAAAACCGAACTGGCTGCTGCAACCAATGCAAGCACAACCGCAAATACAGCAGCTGCAGGAGTATTTGGGCGGGTTACTGCTGCAACAAATGGCCTTAAGGCAGGATTGGTTTCTGTTTTATCCAGGTTTGGAGCATATGGTGCTGCAGCAGCCGGTGTCGTAATCGCTAGCGATTTGATGATTGACGGTTTTAAGGCAACTGATGAATGGCTACTACGACAGGGTTCTAATTTTATTGACTGGGCTGTAGCGAGGGCAACAGGTACAAAGTCGTTGGCCGAGCAGGAACGCGATCTGGCAGCAGCAGAGGAGGAATCACGAAAGAAACAGGAAGCAAGTACTGCGGCCAAGGAAAAACATGCTGCAGCTGCCGAGAAGAGTAAAGATAAAACCTATCAGCTGACCGAACAATCCAAAAAGCTTATTACAGAGTTTGATGGATTAATTGCAAAGGGCGAACCTGCTAAAGAAGCCTTGGAGAAAGTTTCTCAGGCTATGAAGTTTGATTCGACCAAAGGTATTAATGACGCAATTACCGCTTTAATTCTCCTGCAAAACCAAGGGAAAATTACGGGCGAAGAATTGCAAGGGAGTTTAGGCAAGGCCTTAGATGGTAAGGACCTGGTTGTTTTTGAAGCGAATGCCAGAGCTGCTTTTGCAGGAACGTCAAAGGAAGCTGAAAAGAATGCTCAGATAACTGAAGCTGTAATGAAGGCGGCATTAGATCGTACCGGTCTAAGTACAGAACAGCTTCAAGGTCGTTTCTCAGCTGCATTTCAATCTGCCAGCAATGATGTACAGCTGGTCGTTAGTAATCTTGAAGCTTATAAAGCTCAGGGTATTGATACCGGACTGGCACTTTCAGCTAGTTTAAATAAAGCAATTGATACCGCCCAGACTCGTGCCGAACTGGACTATGCCAAGAGCTCTCTAATTGCTTTTGGCAAACAGGGATTGGTAGCAGGTGATCAGGTAGCCTTGGGCTTGAGTAAAATTGAGGAAAAGGCCCGGCAGCTCCCTGCTGTACTTAATCCTGTACAAGCCGCATTTGCCGCTTTAGGTATTCAAACTAAAGAGCAATTAAATGGCGCTGCAGTGAGTGCCCAGAAAAGTTTTGAAGTTATCAGTAAAAGCGGGCAGGCAACTGCTGAAGCTATTAAGCAGGCTTATATTCAGATGTTAAATGCCGCACTGGCAACAGGAGATAAGGCCCAGATTGCAGCTGTTCAGGCAAAAGCAGCAAGTCATGGGTTACAGGTGCAGATTGATGATACTGGTAAAGCAGTGGTTCAGACGGCTTCGGAATGGGTCAAGGCGAATATCCAGATTGAAAATTCTGCACGAGGTATTAAGGATGGCTACCGTGAAGCTGGACGGGTGGCAAGAGAGGAGGCCAAATCCTCTACTGAAGCCTGGTCAGAAGCGCTTACTGCCATGCAGGGCAAGCTTAAAGCCTCTAAAACTGGAGTCATGGCTAAAAACGGTTATTCAGTTGATGAGATTGAGCAGCAGCTGACTGAAATGGGATATAGCGGTAATGCCAGGCAAAAGGCTAAAGAGCTATTCGAGACGGCTCAACAGGGTCCAGGTGGTTATTACCGTTCAGCTTCTCATGAATATGCTGCGCGTTACGGTGTCTCTGCATACGACAACCAGAAACAGACCGGCAATTATATGTACATTGCCGAGCAGCTGGAAAAGCTGGAAGAGTATGCAGGCAAGTCGGGCAGTGTAGGTGCAAGCTCCAAAGCTAAAACAGTTGTGCCGGAGGTGAATATCAACAGCTTGGCTCCAGATGTGAGCTATCCTAAAACCAGCACTCCAACTGCTGAGCCTTCACGTACTGTCATCAACCAGATCTCTATTAATGGCCGCACAATTAATGTCCCTGTGGATGAGGCTAATCAGGGCAGTTTTAATGATTTCCTGACTGAACTGGAAAGGATAAAAAAGAGTAGCTAATGAAATTAATACGAGTGTTTACATCAGAAACCGTCCCGCTTGAGGACGGTTTTTTATGGTCTGATGAATTTGAATGGAAGCCCATCGAGCAAAAACAGAGTCGGGCTATTGATGGTTCTCTAATTATCCAGGAGGGCCGTAAAAAAGCAGGTCGTTCAATTGTGCTGCAACCGGCAGATAACACGATGGGCTGGATCAAACGCCGTGATTTACGCAAGGTTCAAGCCTGGTCTGCTTTATCTGAACAATTCATTCTGGCTTTTGAGTATCAGCACGACAGACGTGAATTTCATGTGATTTTTAACCATGAAGCCGGGGCTTTGGAAGCTGCTCCAGTGAAGGGAATTCCATCTGTATCTGAGGATGACTATTACAACGTGACCTTACGTTTTACCGAGCTGGAGAGTTAGCAGTGACAATTGAAACCAAAGATCTGGTGCTCTACAAATCAGAGCGCTTAACCGATACTGACGATGGTGGCGGCAAGTACTCCGGGCAGGTCATCATCGATGGTCAGAGCAATAATCTGTTTAATGATATCTCTGAGCTAAACCGCACCGTTGGTGATGTATCGATGCGTAAGATATTTCCGGCAGTGACTACTCATGATACCGACTTGCTCATGGGTGCTACGGTGTTTATTTCAGAGAATCCAGTTGATCCGAATGTCTCTGCCTTACTGTTCAGTACTAAATCCTGGACTGACGAGCGTAAAGCTGCTCAGAACCGGGTTGAAAACTACCTAGCCAAAGGTGGGCAGGCTGCTGGTACGCCATTAGATACGCACTATAAAGGCATGAAAACCCTGCAGGTCGCCATGTTCATAAGCGAGACCGAAAGTTCCGTCGGCAGCACGCTGGTACTGGTCTCAAAAGAAGGCACGCCAACCCAGCATGAGCAATACGTGCGGATCACGAAAGTCGAGACCCGTATTGCCAAAATGGTGGTTGATGGTAAGGAAGTAGAGTATAAGCTTGCGACCTACTCTATTAATGATCCGCTAGACCAGGATTATGTTGGCTTATCTGCAAAGCAATGGTATGGCGGCAACAGTAAATCAGAGACTATTCTTCGCGACACGATTGTTGCTGATACCGGCAAATATTACGCATCATCTAATCTTGCCACTGATGCCAAGGTCGGCGAGTTTACGGTAAATGCAAAAAGCATTTTTGCCCAGTTGGTACCATCCGCCCAGACTGAAACCCCGATTGTAGACGTGAACGCGGCAGGTGAAAGTGTCGTGCTAGTGCCGGGTAACACTGACCCAATTATCGTGGCCTATTCAGCCACGATTGGTACAGCACAAAATCTATATATTGGCTCTTCTGTGATGCCGTCGAGCGTATCATTCACTCTGTTTGGCCAGCAGATCACTGACCAAGGCGGACTGCTTAAAAACTCTTCAGGTACCCAGGTTGGAACAATCGATTACCAGCGCGGCCTAATTCAGTGGACGCAAGCTGCAGGTACCGGAACTGCTGTATTGAGTATCACTTTTCAGCCGGCATCGACCCCGACACAGTACTTTCAGTCTGAAGCTCGGCCCGTGACCCAACAGAACCAGAGCGCTAACTGGACTGGGGTGCTGGTACCGACGCCAGCGCCTGGAGCGCTATCAATCTCATATATGGCGCAAGGCAAGTTCTATGAGCTTAAAGATGATGGATCTGGCCAATTAAAAGGAGCGAGTACATCATTCGGCTCTGGCGCGGTCAACTATGAGACCGGCTCCTGGTCGTTGACTACGGGGGCGCTGCCGGATGTAGGCACACCAATCTTGCTGCTTTGGGGCACGCCTTTGGCAACCTTCATACGTTCAGGCCTTGCGGTTGAACCGGCAGCATTCGAGTTTGATTTGCAGCAGGCAGGAATAGCCTCAGGCAGCGTGACAGTAAAATGGTTGCTGGAAGGCGAACAGAAAACCGCAACCACGAATACGCTGGGCCAGTTTAGTGGCGATGCCACCGGTACCTTTAACTATGCCACCGGTCAAGGCCGCCTGGTCCCAAATAAACTGCCACAGAAAAATACGGTCTTTACCATCAACTATAGTTATGGCGTACCGCTTGATCAGATTGTTGAAAATGTCATGCCAACTGATCAAAAGCTGAAATTTACCATTGGTTCCGGTGCTGCAATACAACCCAATAGTGTTGAGTTAAGTGTACCGGTTGCTGATCAAATCGGTTCAGTAATCGGTACGGTGGTTTTAACTGATATTCC
>Ga0308162_1001217_pt1 | contig 21650 bp, 19 predicted proteins | sample PhySR2_FD_201370 | JGI IMG/M metagenome (GOLD analysis project Ga0308162, IMG submission 201370) | Phyllosphere microbial communities from UC Gill Tract Community Farm, Albany, California, United States - DLSLS.R2 | ecosystem: Host-associated > Plants > Phyllosphere > Unclassified | place: USA... | reverse complement strand
AACGTTCAGGCTCTTCTTCAGAATGTGGCGGTGAGAGGGGGATTCGAACCCCCGATACGTTGCCGTATACACACTTTCCAGGCGTGCTCCTTCAGCCACTCGGACACCTCACCACATTTACTTCGCTGACCGCGCTGGGTCAACGGGGCGCTACTATAGGGAGTCGGCTGAAAAGGGTCAAGCACTATTTTTTTCTTTCGATCTATTCGCTTAAGCTCTGAACGAATCGATTTACTGCGGCTTAAAACCGGCCGTTTATGCGCCATATTCCACAGTAACAAAGAAGCAGACCGGGTCATTTTCAGGGCTGCGTTACGACTGAAATAACCCGGTGCGGCGTCCGGGCCTGTATCCCAGCCGGGCGCCGCACCGTCAGACGCTAAATCAGCTCTTCACCCGATTAGCGAAGCTCTTGCGCAGCTTCTGCAGTTTCGGTGGGATCACGGCCATGCAGTAGCCGTTGCGCTGGCCCGCGCCTTCCCAGTAATCCTGATGATAAGCCTCGGCGGGATACCACTCTTTCAGCGGCTCAATCGTGGTGACCACGGGCACATCATGGTCGGCCTGGGCGCGTTCAATGGCGGCACGCGCTTCTGCTTCCTGTTCTGCATTCGCCGGGAAAATGGCGGAGCGATACTGGGTGCCGATATCATTGCCCTGACGGTTAAGCTGGGTCGGATCATGCGTGACAAAGCTGATATCCAGCAGATCGCCGTAGGTTACCTGCTCCGGATCAAAGCCAATGCGGATCGCTTCTGCATGACCGGTTGCACCGCTGCAGACCTGCTCATAGGTCGGATTAGGACGGGCTCCGCCGGTATAGCCGCTTTCAACCGACTCTACGCCGATCACGTCCTTAAATACCGCTTCGGTACACCAGAAACAGCCGCCAGCGATAACTGCGTATTCGATTGCCATAATAATTTACTCCTGTCAGGTCGAAAGAGGTGAATGGGGGCGCAGCAGAGCGCTTTCAACTAGATGAGCATCTCCGGTTTAAAATCTCCGCTTTTATCCAGCATTTTGTCGCCCATCACGCTGAAGCGGCCTTCACCGGTATAGTGCAGGGTAGCGGGATATTCTGGCTCCCCGACGACATGCGCTTTGACGATCTCAAAAATAAACAGGTTGTAGCGGGCAACCATAGAATCGTCATAAAGCTGACATTCAAAGCTGGCAAAACATTCGGCAATCATTGGCGCAACCACTACCTGAGCCGGTTCCGGCGTCAGGCCAAACGCCTCAAACTTATCAATACTGTCACCGTGGCTGTTGCCGACAGCCACCACTTCATTAATCAGCGAGGCAGAAGGGATATTCAGCACGCACTGACCGCTGTTGCGGATCAGCTCGTGGCTGTGATTCATGCCGGCAATCATGCAGCCGACCAGTGACGGAGAGAACTCCAGCACCGTGTGCCAGCCGAGCGTCATAATGTCATGCTGATCCTGATACTGCGAACTGAGCAGCAATACCGGTCCGGGCTCAAGATATTTACGGGCTTTGCTGACCGGAAAAGCATATTTGTGCATGCGTTGGCTCATGGCGTAGCTCCTTTAACGGAATGGTGCCATTAAGTGTAGAGCACCCTGCGGGTGCGGCAGGAAGGTTAGCGGGCATAAAGGGGAGGGCCATGGGAGAAACAGGACAGAGCAGACATTTTCACCGATCGTCTCGCGAGCTTAAGGTTTCCTTAATATGCAGGCGCCATACTGCCTGCTTCAACGGAGGAGAATATTATGAAAACTGCCCCTGCTACCCTGGCTGTCACTCCGACACGTCCGATGAGCGAATATACGGCTCTGCTGATTGCCGCAGCAACGGTTGTACTGTTCCTGTTTGCCTGGTTTACCGCTTAAAACTTAATGACGGCCCGGCAACCGCTCCGGTCGCGACGGTTCTCTAAGAAAAACTGAAAACGGTGTAACTGGACGATGCGGCTGACAATGCTCAGCCCGAGTCCGATACCGCCATAGCGACTGTCCATCCGGATAAACGCTTTACTCAGCTCACCACTTTTACTTTCATCAATTCCCGGTCCCTCATCTTCCACCACCATCATGGGCTGTGGCACAGACAGCAGCTGCACGCTGATAGTACTGTTATCCGGGCTGTAGCGATGGGCGTTCTCCACCAGGTTACGCAGCAGCATCTTCAGCAGGGTGGCATCACCACGCACAAACTGCGCCTGCGGCAGATCCAGAACCAGCGTCTGCTGATGCGCCTCCAGCATGATACTCAGCTCCGCTTCCATCGGCAGGATCACATCTTCGATCAGCCCGACATTCTGATAGGTGCCTGAGGTAAATGACTGTCCGGCGCGCGCCAGATTCAGCAGCTGCGATACGCTGTGGGTCATCTGATCCAGGCGTTGCACCAGCGGCTGAACTTTGACATCGCTGTTGCGTTCGATTAACTCCAGGTGGAGCCGTAATCCCGCCAGCGGCGTGCGCAACTCATGCGCCACGTCGGCGGTAAACAATCTTTCGCGCTCCAGACTGCTGTTGAGGCGGGCGACCAGCTGGTTTATCGCCTGAGTTACCGCATCGATCTCATGAACCTGACTGTGACAGGTGACGGGATCGAGATTCTCTTCGCTGCGGCTTTCCAGTTCCCGCTGCAGCTGATACAGCGGTCGGGTGACCCATTTCACCGCCTGATAGCAAAGCAGCAGCGTCAGCGTAATCATCACCAGACTCGGCACCGCCAGGCTGGCCACTGCTTCGTGGATTTCACGCTTCACGTGGCTGTCCATGTTGCGCTTCTGCAACTGCGCTTCCACCAGAAACTGAATCTGCTCTTTACTCTCATGCCACAGCCAGACCACGCTGATCACCTGGAATACCAGCAGGATCAGACCAATAGTCAGGATCAGGCGAAAGCGCATACTGCGGTGATCGAAACGTTTTATCATGTGGCCTCGCGAACGCCATCCTGCGTCACCAGCGCATAACCAAATCCGCGCACGGTACGAATGGCGCTTTTGCCAATTTTGTCGCGCAGATTATGGATATGCACTTCCAGCGTATTAGTAGAAGGCTCGGTCTCCCAGTTATAGATGTCCTGGTAGAGAATTTCACGGTGAACCGGATTGCCGGCCTTCAGCATCAGTCGTGACAGAATCGCAAACTCTTTGGGCGTCAGATCCAGCAGCATATCGCCGAGGGTGATCTGACGATGGGTCATATCCAGCGCCAGCGAGCCGACTCTCACCTGGCTGTCGCCCTGATTGACGTGACGGCGAATCAGGGCGCGGATGCGCGCCAGCAGCTCATCCAGCGAAAACGGTTTAATCAGATAGTCATCAGCACCCGCGTCGAGCCCGGCAATGCGCTCGCTGATGGTGTCGCGCGCGGTCAGGATCAGCACCGGTGTCATCTTCTTCTGCCGCCGCAGGCGTATCAGGAAGTGCAATCCATCTTCATCCGGCAAGCCCAGGTCCAGCACCACCAGACTATAGAGACCGCTGGCGAAATGCGCTTCTGCATCGCGTACCCGTTTCACGCCATCGCAGACATAGCCTTCGCCCTCCAGCGCCAGCATAAGGCCCTGCAGCAGCAGAGCATCATCTTCAACAATCAGTATCTTCATTAAGGTTGGCTCCGACACGGCGTCAAAATATCATCCGCAGGCACATATTCGTGGGTCGCGGTGCCGGTTAATCCCAGCATGGTTGAAAAGAGATTATCCTGTGAAAAATCATCTGTCGCCGCCCGTTTATTCAGACAGCCGCGATTAACCGCATAACGTTTCTGATAATCATCAGAGAGCCAGATCAGCATCGGCACATGTTTCTGCGTATCCGGGGCAATAGCATAGGGCAGACCATGCAGGTAAGCCCCATTTTCACCCAGCGATTCACCATGATCAGAAAGATAGACCAGGCTGGTGGTGAAGCGATCCTGATGCGCGCGCAGGACATTGATGGCCTTATCGACAATATGATCCACATTGACCAGCGTGTTGTCATAGGTGTTGATCAGCTGTTGTTGCGAACAGTCCTGAATCTGATTAGTGTCACAGGTCGGTTCAAACTGACGGAACTGTGGGGGATAGCGATGGCTGTAGGTCGGGCCATGACTGCCAATGGTGTGCAGGACAATGACCCCGTTACCTTTCAGCTGGCTGATGTAGTCGTCCAGACCGTGGAACAGCACGTCGTCATAACATTCACCATTAATACACATGCCGGGCAGGTTCAGGCTGGTCATGTCCTGATGCGGCACCCGGTCACAGGCACCTTTGCAGCCACCATCATTTTCATTCCATAACACGCTGATGCCGGCGCGCTGAATAATATCCAGCAGTCCCTCCTGATGGGCAGCCAGCACATCATCATAATGCGCGCGCGGCATGTTGGAGAACATACAGGGCACAGAAACCGCCGTCGCCGTGCCGCACGAGGTCGTGTGCGGGAAGTAGATCACATCGTCTTTCGCCAGTAGAGGATTGGTCAGACGACGGTAACCGCCCAGCGAGAAGTTTTGCGCGCGCGACGTCTCTCCCAGCACCAGAATGGTCAGATTCGGCTTACCGCTGCTGCGGCTGGGCTGCAGATGGGCATCTTCACCAATGCGTACCAGCGGCACATTCTGCAACTGCTCATGCTTATACCAGGAGAGCGTTGCCGCAATGCTGTTAGAAGGGCTGAGCGCTTTAACCAGCTCGCGGTTATTGCGAAACAGCGAAGCGTAATCTTTATAGAAGAGCAGGGCAACCAGCACGATCAGCGCGGCGGAAAGCAGCACGCTGAGCAGTCGCGCCAGCACGCCACGCCACTGCTGCCGTTTTATGCGCGGCCAGAAAACCAGTAACGCCATCAGCACGCCCGAGGTGAGCAGGGTGAAGAGCAGCTGCGGCGTAATCAGCGCAAAGGATTCGGAAGCTGTGGTATCCATCATGTTGGTGATCATTGAGCGATCGACCACGATGTTATAAGTCTGAATAAAAAACTGTGCCGACGCAGAGAGCAGAATAAACAGTGCGGCCAGCAGCCGATCCAGCCAGACAAATGAGGCCAGCGTAATCACGATGTTAATCACGCTAAAGGCAACGAATGGCATTGATAAAAACACCAGCGTGGTATGCAGGTTGTTCAGCGGCATTACCGCCAGCACCTGACGGTAATAAGCAATATTAAGGAAAACCGCGATATAAACCGCAGCCAGGATCAGCAAGCTTAGGCGGCTAATTAGCGGCCTCTTCAGGGTAAACGCCATGTGAGCAGGAACCAGAGTAATAAAAGTGTCACGAGATTGCGCTTTCTATATTAGGAATACCTTAAGAAACTTAAGCTTTGAAGAATGTCATTTGTTCCGGGTGAGTAAAGAGCATCACTCCAGCCTGATGCGGACCGATACCGCTACGATTATTAAAAAAGGAACAGATGTGAATGGCGCTTTTCTGCTGACTTAACCGCAGCGGCTGGCATGAAAAGTGCATATTTCTGGCATAACCCCTGTTAATGACTACACTTATTGTGAAGATGTTCTCAGTTAGCCAGTATTGTCAGCAATGCGCTTGCAAGTTTGAGGAGAGTGACCTATCCAATCACCGCGTTTTACCCCTCAATCACCGCTTTATCAGAATTTCCCGCTTGCTGACCTGACTGCGTCAGGACATTCTTGTTTTAACTCAATGTTTTATTAAATTTGATTTTCAGGAGAAGTAACGTGACCCAAGCGGCAGACACCTATGCCAGGTACCCGACATTAAGCAGCGGGCAGTACGCCTTCTTTTTTGTTGTCGACGGCACGCTGGCAGCGATACAGTCCCGTCCCGAAGCGGTATTTATTCCTGAGCAGGTCATCGCACAACTTCAACAGCTCTCTGCGCTTTCTCAGGGCGCACTGGCGCTGGTCTCCGGCAGACCCATCGAACAACTGGATGCGCTGGCTGCGCCGTGGCACGGCCCGGCGGCGGGCGTGCATGGTGCTGAGCGTCGTGATGCAGAGGGTAATGTGCAGCGCATCAGCCTGCCTGTTGAGGTTGAACAAAATCTCAGGAAGGAATTGCAGGATGCGATGGCTTGCTGGCCTGGCACTCAGCTTGAGGTGAAAGGCATGGCCTTTGCACTTCATTACCGCCAGGCGATGCAGCATGAGCAGGATGTGTTGCGACTGGCTGAACAGTCAGTGAAGCGTTTCCCGGGACTGGCGCTTCAGCCAGGGAAATGTGTCGTTGAGATTAAACCTGCAGGCATCGATAAAGGCGCGGCAATCAGCGACTTTATGCAGCAGCCCCCTTTTGCCGGGCGTACGCCAGTCTTTATTGGCGACGATCTGACGGATGAGAAGGGCTTTCTGGCCGTTAATGAACGGCAGGGCGTCTCAGTTAAAGTCGGCGAAGGGGCAAGCCAGGCCAATTATCGACTCAACGATGTCGATGACGTTTACGGCTGGCTGGAAAAAACATTATTACTATTAGATCAAGACAACGTCGGTAAGGAGTTTAGGTTATGAGTCGTTTAGTGGTTGTATCTAACCGTGTCGCCATGCCAGATGGGTCTAAAACCAGCGCTGGTGGCCTGGCCGTCGGCATTCTCGATGCATTGAAAAGCACCGGTGGAATGTGGTTTGGCTGGAACGGTGAAATCAGCGAGTTCACAGGCGAAGACGTTGAAGATGTTAAGGTTCAGGAGCATGAGGGTATCGAGTATGCCTCGTTCCCGCTGAGTCAGAACGATTACGATCTCTATTATTGCCAGTTCTCTAATACAGTTATCTGGCCCGCCTTCCATTACCGCCTCGACCTGGTAAAGTTCCAGCGTGAAGCGTGGGAAGGGTATTGCGACGTCAATGATTCGGTGGCGCAGCGTTTAAAACCGCTGATCAAGCCTGATGATATTGTCTGGATCCACGATTATCACTTTTTACCTTTTGCCGCCGCACTGCGTCGGGCCGGTATTAATAACCGCATCGGTTTCTTCCTGCATATTCCATTCCCGACGCCTGAAATCTTCAACGCATTGCCTCCGCACAAAGAGCTGCTGGAAATGCTGTGTGAATATGACCTGCTGGGCTTCCAGACTGAATCCGATCGGGTGGCGTTCCTGGACAGCGTCAGTCAGCTTACGCAGCTACAGAATAAAGGCGACAAAAAGCATCGCGCGTTTGGCAACACCTTTATGACTGAGGTTTATCCCATCGGGATTGAGCCAGACAGTATTAAAGAGATGGCAGAAGGGCCGCTACCGCCAAAAATGGCGGCTATGAAGAAAGAGCTGGGCGATGCACGCAACATTATTGCCTGTGAACGTCTCGACTATTCCAAAGGTCTGCCTGAGCGTTTTCTTGCTTATGAAGCGCTGTTGGAGAACTTCCCGGAGCATCGCGGTAAGATCCGCTATTCGCAGATCGCACCCACCTCACGTGGCGATGTGCAGGCCTATCAGGACATCCGTCATCAGCTGGAGACTGAAGCAGGGCGCATCAACGGTAAGTACGGTACGCTGGGCTGGACCCCGCTCTACTATCTCAACCAGCATTTCGACCGTCGTCTGCTGATGAAGATCTTCCGGCTGACCGATGTGGGGCTGGTGACGCCGCTGCGTGACGGCATGAACCTGGTCGCGAAAGAGTATGTCGCAGCGCAGGACCCGGACGATCCGGGTGTACTGGTGTTGTCGCGCTTTGCCGGCGCCGCCAACGAACTGACCTCAGCGCTGATAGTGAACCCGTATGACCGCGATGAAGTGGCCGCTGCGCTGGATAAGGCGATTACCATGCCGCGTACCGAAAGGATTTCACGCTACAACGATATGATGGCGGTACTGCGCAAAAACGACATTACCGCCTGGCGTGAGAGCTTCCTGAAGGACCTGGAGCGCATTGACCCACGCAGTGTTGACCACAGTACCGTTAATAAGGTGGCGACCTTCCCGAAACTCGCCTGACCTGAGCCTTTAGGGCAATAATGGAAGCAGCGATACTATGACGGTATCGCTGCTTTTTTTTAAGCCCAGCTCACAGAAAACTCGCCCGCTATCTGTTAACGACTCTGCGTTGCAATTTTGTGCCGATGACCTCAGTAGCGGCTGAGTGTGGCCGGATCTATGCAATGACCCCCGAAAACCCTGTCATACCACTGCCTGCCGCTTTCTTTAGCTACTTTGCTAAAGTTCTTCTTCAGACTGCCGATAGTGATAGTGCCAACGCATAACCTGCCATTAATTCATTCGTCTTTCTTATGTAACCCCTTGTTACATTGGGTTTCGGAGCCTGAACGTCCCGCTGTCGCTGTTAACACCAGGTTGCCAGAATCCCCCCTTACTGCCGTAGAAGCCTTAACGATTTCATTACTCACACCCTGCGACACTCCCCTTAAGTAACTAATTTAACAGCAAATAACGTCCCACCTTACCAGCATAATATCCTGATAACCTTCGTTTAGGTGGTTCTAAATAGGGTGTTAAAACGATTAACACCCGATAATCATTCCGGACTGCGCAAAGCGACGAATAGCGATGCTTTTACCCCCTATTAAACCTTTCTCAGGACGAATTGGACTTAAAAACACACTTTTTTGTTCAAAAAACGACCAGTCAGTAAGCAATCGTAAAGGATTGCTGAAGAAATTTGCGTTAAAAGTGTGATCTGCGTCACACTTTATCTAAAATTTCATCCGGCTGTCGTTGTATGTCGAAATCAGACGATATAGATTTGCGTTGTTTTCGGAATAGTCCTAAAAAATGTAAGAAGACGTCACGGAAGATGTCCGGAACTTGAAAATAGAATGGCATGGATTTTCGACCTTCAGTGGGTCTGAAACCCGCGAAAATAGAAGGCGAAAAACAGTGACATTAAAATTATGTGAAGTTTTTTTTGCCATCTTTTGATTTAACAAACAGCAGCTCGAACCGCAGATTTTAATCTGCGATACAGTTACGTCGCATCTCTCAGGATGGAAAAATAATGGGCAACTCTGAAGTACTGAAACATATTTATGATCTCAACTTGTCTTATTTACTGCTCGCGCAGCGTTTAATTAACCAGGATAAAGCTTCTGCAATGTTTCGCCTCGGCATTGACGAGAAAATGGCGAACGCATTATCTGAATTAACATTGCCTGAGATGGTGAAAATGGCGGAAACCAATCAGCTGGTTTGCCACTTCCGTTTTACCGATAGCAGCACTATTAATCGCCTGACGCAGGAATCACGCGTGGATGATTTACAACAAATCCACACCGGCATTTTATTATCGAGCCGTTTACTGCGTAATGCGTCTAAAGATGAAGCGCCTGCTAAAAAGAGAGCAATGTCATGAGTGAGAAAAGTATCGTTCAGGAAGCACGTGATATTCAGCTCGCTATGGAGCTCATCACTTTAGGTGCGCGCTTACAGATGTTAGAGAGTGAAACTCAGCTGAGCCGTGGTCGTCTGATCAAGCTCTATAAAGAATTACGTGGCAGTCCGCCGCCAAAAGGCATGCTGCCGTTCTCCACGGACTGGTTTATGACATGGGAGCAGAACATTCATGCTTCTATGTTCTGTAACGCCTGGAAATTTTTACTGAAAACTGGCCTGTGCAGCGGTGTAGATGCCGTAATCAAAGCCTACCGCCTGTATCTTGAACAGTGTCCTCAATCGGACGAGGGCCCGCTGTTGGCGCTGACTCGTGCCTGGACCCTGGTCCGATTCGTTGATAGCGGTATGCTGGAACTGGCGGATTGCAAATGCTGCAACGGCAGCTTTATTAATCATGCGCATCAGCCGGTTGGGAGCTTTACCTGCAGCCTGTGCCAGCCGCCATCACGTGCCGTAAAAAGACGTAAACTTTCTGCAGAACCTGCCGATATGTTTCCACAACTGCTGGATGAACAGGTTAAACACGCCGTTTAAGTTTGTTCGCATTGTGGAAGCCATCCAGCAGCGGTTAATACCGCTGCTTTTTTTTGCTTGCGGTTCAGGAATAACACCTGCTGCTCTCTGGCTAAATTTCCACCAACACGTTACGGACGTAAGGATTTTTTTGTGCTGATAATTATAGGTTACCTGATTGTTTTAGGCTCCGTGTTGGGCGGATATGCGCTGGTAGGTGGCCATCTGGGCGCGCTTTATCAGCCAGCCGAATTATTAATGATCGGCGGTGCCGGTGCCGGTGCTTTTTTAGTCGGTAACAATGGCAAGTCGATTAAAAAAACGCTGAAGGCGCTGCCAAAGTTATTTCGCGGCTCCAAATACAACAAAGCCGTTTACATGGATTTGATGGCGCTGCTTTATCGCCTGATGGCGAAGTCGCGTCAGCAGGGGATGTTATCGCTGGAACGCGATATTGAAGATCCCAGCCAGAGTGAAATTTTTGCTAATTATCCCCGCATCCTTGCCGATAAACAGTTAGTAGATTTTATTACTGACTATTTGCGCCTGATGGTCAGCGGCAACATGAACGCCTTTGAAATCGAAGCGTTGATGGATGAAGAGATTGAGACTTACGAACACGAGTGTGACGTACCAGCGCAAAGTATTTCTGCAGTAGGCGATGGTCTTCCGGCATTCGGTATCGTCGCCGCGGTAATGGGCGTGGTCCATGCGCTGGCTTCAGCCGACCGTCCGGCTGCTGAACTCGGTGCGCTGGTGGCCCATGCGATGGTGGGAACCTTCCTTGGCATTTTACTGGCCTACGGATTCGTTTCTCCACTGGCGTCAGTACTGCGTCAGAAATGTGCAGAAACCACCAAGATGATGCAGTGCATCAAGGTGACATTGCTGTCGAGCCTGAACGGATATGCGCCGCAGATTGCAGTGGAGTTTGGTCGTAAGACGCTCTACTCCGCCGAGCGCCCATCGTTCAGCGAACTGGAAGAGCATGTACGTAACGCTAAGAACCCGGCTAAACAGACTTCAGACGAGGCTTCATGAAACACGGCAATCGCCCAATTGTGCTGATCAAAAAGCGCAAACATAAAGGCCATGAAGGCAGCCACGGATCGTGGAAGATTGCCTACGCCGACTTTATGACGGCGATGATGGCCTTTTTTATGGTGATGTGGCTGCTGTCGATCGCCAACCCGCAGGAGCTGGTGCAGATTGCGGACTACTTCAAAACGCCGCTTAAAGTCGCAATTACCGGCGGCGCGCGCAGCAGCGACAGCGATAGCCCGATCCCTGGCGGCGGTGACGATCCGACCAAAAAGATTGGCGAAGTGAACAAAGTCGTCGATATGGACGCCCAGAAACGCAAGCTGGATGAGATTCGCCTTAACCGGCTGCGTGAAAAGCTCGACCAGATGATTGAAGCGGATCCGCGTCTGAAAGCGCTGCGGCCGCATCTGATCATCAACATGGTGGAAGAGGGGCTGCGTATTCAGATTATCGACAGCCAGAATCGCCCGATGTTTAAAACCGGTCGGGCGGAGGTGGAGCCGTATATGCGCGATATTCTGCGTGCCATCGCGCCGATCCTTAACGATATTCCGAACCGCATCAGCCTGGCCGGACATACCGATGATTTTCAGTATGCCAGCGGTGACAAGGGCTACAGCAACTGGGAACTCTCTACCGACCGCGCTAACGCTTCACGCCGGGAACTGGTGATGGGCGGCCTGGATAGCGGCAAAGTTTTACGGGTGTTAGGTATGGCCGACACCATGCGCCTGAAAAATCGTGGCGGTAACGACGCAGTTAATCGCCGCATCAGCCTGCTGGTGTTGAACCACGACACCGAAGCAGCAATAGAAAAAGAGAACGCAGAAAGTGATGCCGTCCAGATCAGCGATCCGGCGGCCATTGAACAGATTACCGCACCTGCAACACCAGGCAGCGCGGTGAATACAGCAGCCCCCTCACAGCCGAGGTGATTCCCGTGAGTATGGACATCAGCGATTTTTACCAGACGTTTTTTGATGAAGCCGATGAGCTGTTAGCGGATATGGAACAACACCTGTTGGGCCTGGACCCGCAGGAGCCAGATTCGGAACAGCTTAACGCCATCTTCCGTGCCGCTCACTCCATTAAGGGTGGGGCCGGAACCTTTGGTTTTACGGTATTACAGGAAACGACTCATATCCTGGAAAACATTATCAACCTGTTTTTGGAAACCAAAGATATTATGCAGGAACAGCTCGATGCTTATAAAACCGCGCAGGAGCCTAACGCGGAGAGCTTCAAATATATCTGTGAAGCGCTGCGCCAGCTGGCGCTCGAGGCCAAAGGTCTGCCGGTTGATGTTCCGGCTACGGTAACCACTGCCAGCGCAGAACCCGCCAGCACCAGCGGCCTGCGGGTACAGCTGATCGACCTCAAAGAGAAAGAAGTCGACCTGATGCTGGAAGAGATGAGCAATCTCGGCACCCTGACCAATGTGCAGAAGGGCAGCACCACGCTGGACGTCTGCATTGATGGCGTCGGTAAAGATGACATCGTGGCGGTGCTTTGCTTCGTCATCGACGAAGCGCAGATCCGTTTCCCGGAGGCTGACGAAGCCGTTGCCGCGCCGGTTGCTGCTGTTGTAGCCTCCGCACCCGAGGCAGAAGAGGTTCACACCGCCAGCGTTACCGAACTGCCCGTGGCAGCGGTGAAGCGTGAAAGTAAGCGCGTCGCGGCACCGGCCAAGTCGAGCGAATCGACCAGCATCCGTGTTGCGGTAGAGAAGGTCGATCAGCTGATCAACCTGGTGGGTGAACTGGTCATTACCCAGTCAATGCTTGCCCAGCGTTCCGGTGAACTCGACCCGGTGGCGCACGGCGACCTGCTGAACAGCATGGGGCAGCTGGAACGTAACGCCCGCGACCTGCAGGAATCGGTGATGTCGATTCGTATGATGCCAATGGAATATGTCTTCAGCCGCTTCCCGCGTCTGGTGCGTGACCTGGCGAGCAAACTCGGCAAAGAGGTCGAACTGACCCTGCTGGGCAGCTCCACCGAACTCGATAAGAGCCTGATTGAGCGTATCATCGATCCATTAACGCACCTGGTGCGTAACAGTCTTGACCACGGTATCGAAACCCCCGAGAAACGTCTGGTGGCCGGTAAAGTGGCCACGGGTAACCTGACGCTTTCCGCGGAACACCAGGGCGGCAACATCTGTATCGAAGTGTCAGATGATGGTGCCGGCCTGAACCGTGAACGTATTCTGGCTAAAGCCCTGTCATCGGGCCTGCCGGTTCACGAGAACATGAGCGACGAAGAGGTCGGCATGCTGATCTTCGCACCGGGCTTCTCTACGGCGGAGCAGGTGACGGATGTTTCAGGACGCGGCGTCGGAATGGACGTGGTGAAACGAAATATTCAGGAGATGGGCGGTCACGTTGAAATCGCCTCGAAGCAGGGCAAAGGCACCACTATTCGTATCCTGCTGCCACTGACGCTGGCCATCCTTGATGGCATGTCTGTTCGCGTGGCTGATGAAGTCTTTATTCTGCCGCTGAATGCGGTGATGGAATCACTGCAACCGCGTGCCGAAGAGCTGAAACCGCTGGCGGGAGGCGAGTGCGTGCTGGAAGTGCGTGGTGAATATCTGCCACTGGTCGAGTTGTGGAACGTCTTTGATGTACAGGGTGCCAAAACCGAGGCCACGCAGGGCATCGTGGTGATCCTGCAGAGCGCGGGCAAACGTTACGCGCTGCTGGTCGATCAGCTGATTGGTCAGCATCAGGTGGTGGTGAAGAACCTGGAAAGTAACTATCGCAAAGTGCCGGGCATCTCCGCCGCGACCATTCTTGGCGATGGTAGCGTAGCGCTGATTGTTGATGTATCAGCACTGCAGTCACTTAACCGCGAAAAACGTGTGGCCGGCGCTGCCGCCTGACAGATAACGAAAGGGTAAATAACATGAATGGAATGGCAACCGTGACAAAAATTGCTGGCGAAACTGTGGGTCAGGAGTTTCTGGTCTTCACGCTGGGCGACGAAGAGTACGGCATCGATATCCTCAAAGTTCAGGAAATTCGCGGTTACGATCAGGTAACGCGTATTGCGAATACCCCTGAATTCATCCGCGGCGTCACGAACCTGCGCGGCGTAATCGTGCCGATTATCGATCTGCGCGTAAAGTTTGCGCAGCCTGACGTTGAGTACAATGACAACACCGTGGTCATCGTGCTGAATCTGGAAAATCGCGTGGTCGGTATCGTGGTCGATGGCGTTTCTGACGTGCTGTCACTGACCCAGGATCAGATCCGTCCTTCACCAGAGTTCGCGGTAACCATGTCTACCGAGTACCTGACTGGTCTGGGTGCGCTGGGCGAGCGCATGCTGATTCTGGTCGACATTGAGAAGCTGCTGAGCAGCGACGAGATGGCGCTGGTGGATAACCTGCGTACCGCGTAATTGCATCATCACGGGCTGGCTTCGGCTGGTCCGTGATAGTTACAATATGTAATGGTTTCGTTTGAATTCATATATTTAAAACCGCACTTCCCCCTAATTTCCTGCTGTCACCTGCCGATAATCTCACTGTCACTTTTAAATTACCTACATTTTTCAGGGTTACTCATGTTAACGAAAATCCGTGTGGTCACCAGCCTGCTACTGGTGTTGCTGGTGTTCGGGCTGTTACAGGCCTTCTCCGGTTCTGTTTTCTACTCCGCATTAAGCCACGACAAGCAAAGCTTTGCCGTGTCGCAGCTGGCGATGCAAAACACCCAGGCGCTTAATGACGCCTATATGAGCCTTAACCAGAGTCGTGTGTTGCTGACCCGCATTCAGCTGCGTATCGCCACCAGTAAACTGGAAGGTAAAACGGCCGATATCGCCTCGCTGTTTGAGGAAAGTCAGCGTTTCCAGCAGGCTGCAGCGGGTTTCTACAAGACGTTCAAAGAGACGCCAGATACCCCAGGGCAGGATGAGCAGCTTAACAATCAGCTTGACCAGCGCTTCAGTGATTATGCGGGCGCGCTGAACAGCCTGCAGAGTGCGCTGCAGGTCAATGATATGGCCGCAGCCGCAAAAGCCCCGGTGGCCCCGAGCCAGAGTGCGTTTCTGACGCTTTACCGCGAATGGCGCGCCGATCAGAGTCGCCTGACCACGCTGGGCGTGGCCGAGAACAGTAACGCTTACAGCCGTATGATGTGGATTCTTGCCGCCATTATGGTCGTTGTAATCGCCGTGATCGTGCTCTGCTGGTTTGGCCTGCGCAAAATCGTGATGACACCACTCAACAACAGCATTAATCACATTCAGCATATTGCCCAGGGCGATTTAACCCAGCCGATCGCGGTGGAAGGGCGTAACGAGATGACGCAACTCGCCGCCAGCCTGCATGAAATGCAGCAGTCGCTGGTCCGCACCGTGACCAATGTGCGTGACGGATCGGATGCGATTTTCACCGGTGCCAGTGAGATCTCTGCCGGAAACAATGATCTTTCCGCCCGCACCGAACAACAGGCGGCATCACTGGAGCAGACGGCGGCCAGTATGGAGCAGCTCACCGCCACCGTGAAACAGAACGCCGAGAACGCCCGCCAGGCGTCACAGCTGGCACTCAGCGCGTCCGAAACCGCAGAAAAAGGCGGTAATGTGGTGGCTGGCGTGGTGAAAACCATGAGCGAAATCGCCGGCAGTTCGAAGAAGATTGCTGACATCACCAGCGTGATTGATGGCATCGCGTTCCAGACGAATATTCTGGCGCTCAACGCCGCCGTTGAAGCGGCGCGTGCCGGTGAACAGGGGCGCGGTTTTGCGGTGGTCGCAGGCGAGGTGCGTAGTCTGGCGCAGCGCAGCGCCCAGGCCGCCAAAGAGATCAAAGGACTGATCGACGATTCAGTCAACCGCGTCAGCGTGGGTTCGCAACTGGTCGGTACCGCCGGGGAAACCATGAGCGATATCGTCAGTGCGGTCACGCGCGTCACCGATATCATGGGCGAAATCGCCTCGGCGTCGGATGAGCAGAGTCGCGGTATCGATCAGGTCGGGCAGGCCGTCACCGAGATGGATCGCGTCACCCAGCAGAACGCCTCGCTGGTGGAAGAGTCCGCGGCAGCGGCCGCTTCGCTGGAAGATCAGGCCAGCCGGTTAAGCCAGTCAGTCTCGGTCTTTAAAATCAAACGTGAAGCCAGGCAGACGCTGACAAAGCATTTGCCGATTGCCGCGCCCGCCACGGCGCCGCTGGCACCGCGCAAAGCCCTGACGGCCCCGGTCAGTGATACGCACTGGGAAACCTTCTGATGTAAAGCTGCGCATCCTGTGGGATGCGCAGCCACCCCCTTTATTCCTCTGCTTAAAGCCAAACTCAGCAGCTCCTGCTAATAAAATTAATTACAAAAGCCACTTCTCTTCTGAAAGCGCTGAAAAGCGTTAATTAATCCTATAAACACGCCGATATAGCCGCTGCACCTAAATTAACCTGCAGGGGAACGAGATGTTAAAAAAAATAAAAGTGGTGACCAGTTTAATCGCAGTCCTGGTTATCTTTGGCGCGCTCCAGTTAGTGGCTGGCAGCCTTTTCTGGTCAGCGCTTAATAAAGACAAAGAGTCCTTTGCACTGTCACAGGTCTCTAACCGCAATGTCACCGAGATGACAGACGCTTATATTTCATTAAATAACAGCCGTACCACGCTGAACCGCGGCATGCTGCGCTTACAGACCAGCATGGCATCGCAGATGAACGGCGGTCAGCTTGATGAGCTGATCACCAAAGCCAATAAGCAGCTGGCGGAAGCCGATCGCCACTTTAAAATTTATTACCATCTGCCAACTACGCCGGGCCTTGATGAAACCATGGGCGACAAGCTGGAAGCCGATTACGCTAATTACGAAAACGGCCTGAAAGCGATGGTGAAAAGTTTACAGGCGCGTGACCTGGAAGGAATGTTTAAACAGAATATTGAGCAGAAGCAGGTGGCGATGCAGGAGAGTTACAACCAATGGCGGGCGCGTCAGACCGAACTCTCCGATAAAGGTATGGAACAGAATCAGACAGCCTTTAAGCAGATGATGTGGCTGCTGGCTATCATTGGCGTTGCGGTGCTCGCGGTGATTATTACGTGCTGGTTTGGCCTGCGTCAGGTTCTGATTCAGCCGCTGCAACAGCTGCTGGCGCAGATTCGCGCTATCGCCTCCGGCGATTTGACCCAGCCAATTGTGGTTGAAGGACGCAATGAGATGAGCCAGCTGGCGGCCGGCATCCAGGAGATGCAGCAATCGCTGGTGATGACGGTCGGTAATGTGCGTGACGGCTCTGATGCCATCTTTACCGGTGCCAGCGAAATCGCCGCCGGTAACAACGACCTGTCAGCCCGCACCGAAGAGCAGGCCGCCTCACTCGAGCAGACTGCAGCCAGCATGGAGCAGCTCACCGCCACGGTGAAGCAGAATGCTGACAACGCCCGTCAGGCCTCGCAGCTGGCGCTGACCGCCTCGGAAACCGCGCAGCAGGGCGGCAAAGTGGTGAACGGCGTGGTGACGACCATGAAAGAGATTGCGGGCAGCTCGAAGAAGATCGCAGACATCATCAGCGTGATCGACGGTATCGCCTTCCAGACCAACATCCTGGCGCTGAATGCCGCGGTTGAAGCGGCGCGTGCCGGGGAACAGGGGCGCGGTTTTGCGGTAGTGGCCGGTGAAGTGCGCAGCCTGGCACAGCGCAGTGCTCAGGCCGCTAAAGAGATCAAAGGCCTGATCGAGGACTCCGTGTCTCGCGTTAACAGCGGTTCACTGCAGGTTGAAAGCGCCGGCAGCACCATGAATGAGATTGTGGGTGCCGTGACCCGCGTAACCGATATCATGGGCGAGATCGCCTCTGCATCAGACGAGCAGAGCCGCGGTATTGAGCAGGTCGGTCTGGCCGTCACCGAAATGGATCGCGTGACCCAGCAGAACGCCTCGCTGGTGGAGGAGTCTGCCGCTGCCGCTGCCGCACTGGAGCAGCAGGCCAGCGTCCTCACCCAGGCTGTCTCGGTTTTCAAAATTTCCCGCGCCTGATTTTCTGCCTTTCAGCGTGGTGGCGGTTTAAAGCCGTTGCCACGCATAAAGTTCCCCCCGACGCCGCCGATAAATAAACACGAATCGCCAACCAATGAGGTGTTTATGTTTAGTCGAGTGCGCGTTGTTTCCGGCCTGCTGAGTGTGCTGGCGCTGTTTGCGCTGCTGCAGCTGTTTTCCGGCGGAATGTTTTTCAAAACTGTCAGTTCAGATAAAGAGAATTTTGCCTACAACCAGCGTCTGAATACGTTGCAACAGGCGATGGGCACCTCATGGGTTTCGCTGGTTCAGGCGCGCAATACCCTTAACCGCGCCGGTATCCGTTTTCTGCAGGATGCGCAGATGTCGGGATCGGGCGCCAGCGTAAAAGAGCTGGTCGCACTGGCGGGCGAGGAGCTGAAACAGGCTGAAGTCAACTATCAGATTTTCAACGATAACCTGTCAGAACAGGGCAAAACGGCTGAAAACGTTCTGGCGTTGCAGGCGAACTACAAGGCCTATCACGATGCGCTGGCAGAACTGATGGTGTTCTTCACCACCGGCAACTTCAAAGGCTTTGTGGATCAGCCAACGCAGAGTTTCCAGGACAAGTTCCAGAAAGATTACAGTGCCTGGCTTGAGAACAACAAAGCACTGTCACAGCAGGGTGTGGAAGCCAACCAGCAGGCTTACAGCCGCTCCATCACTATCGTCATCGCCACGCTGGCCGTGACGTTGCTGATGATTATCCTGGTGTGGAACGTCATGCGCTCGGTGCTGATCCGTCCTCTGCGTCAGAGCATTGAGCACATCCAGCACATCGCACGCGGCGATCTGACTCAGCCGGTTGAGATTACCGTGCGCAACGAAATTGGTGAGTTACTGACGTCACTGCAGCATATGCAGCAGGAGCTGGCACGCACTGTCCGCACCGTCCGTGACGGCTCGGAAGCCATCTATACCGGTGCCAGCGAAATCTCCATCGGCAATAACGATCTCTCTTCGCGTACCGAACAGCAGGCCGCCTCGCTGGAGCAGACTGCTGCCAGCATGGAGCAGCTCACCGCGACCGTGAAGCAGAATGCCGAAAACGCCCGTCAGGCGTCGAAGCTGGCGCTGACCGCCTCTGAAACCGCACAGCAGGGCGGCAAAGTGGTGGATGGCGTGGTCACCACCATGAAAGAGATTGCGGGCAGCTCTAAGAAAATTGCCGATATCACCAGTGTGATCGACGGCATCGCCTTCCAGACCAACATCCTGGCACTGAATGCGGCGGTTGAAGCAGCCCGTGCCGGTGAGCAGGGCCGCGGCTTTGCCGTGGTGGCGGGTGAAGTACGCAGTCTGGCGCAGCGCAGCGCCCAGGCCGCCAAAGAGATTAAAGGTCTCATCGAAGATTCCGTTAGCCGCGTTAATACCGGCTCGGTGCTGGTAGAGAGCGCCGGTGACACCATGAGCAACATCGTCAGCGCGGTCACACGCGTCACTGACATCATGGGCGAGATCGCCTCTGCGTCAGACGAACAGAGCCGTGGCATTGACCAGGTGGGCCTTGCGGTGACCGAGATGGATCGCGTCACGCAGCAGAACGCCTCACTGGTTGAAGAGTCAGCGGCAGCAGCTGCAGCGCTCGAAGATCAGGCAAGTCACTTAAAACAAGCGGTATCAGTGTTCAATATTGGTAAAGAATTTGTCGCTCAGGCCGTTAACAAGACAACGGCGACAAAAACGCTCCAGTCAGATGCACCGTTAGCCGTTGGTCGTTCGTCTGCGGTACGCAGCGACGACAACTGGGAAACCTTTTAATCGCCCGTGGCCCGGCCGCCATTTAGCCGCCGGGCATCGCAGCAGAAAAATAATATATTCAGTTCGGGCCAGGTGCAGAGATGAAAAAATCGACAATTTTAGATCAAAGTGAGACGACAACGCTGCTGTCGCAGATGGTGCAGCGTTTACCGCTCTCCGATACGCATTTTCGTCGTATCAGCCAGCTGATCTATCAGCGTGCCGGTATCGTACTGGCCGATCACAAGCGTGAGATGGTCTACAACCGCCTGGTTCGTCGCCTGCGTACGCTGAATATTGATGATTTCGGTCGCTACCTGGCGCTGCTGGAGTCCGATCCGAACAGTGCCGAGTGGCAGGCGTTTATCAACGCCCTGACCACCAACCTGACCGCGTTCTTCCGCGAAGCGCATCACTTCCCGATTCTGGCGGAGCATGCACGTAAGCGCCAGGGCAATTTCAGCGTCTGGAGTACCGCGGCGTCAACCGGCGAAGAGCCTTATTCCATCGCGATGACACTGGCGGAAACGCTGGGTACCGGACCGGGCAAGTTCCAGGTTCATGCCAGCGATATTGATACCCAGGTACTGGAAAAAGCGGTATCGGGTGTTTATCGCCAGGAAGAGCTGCGCACGCTGTCACCCGCGCAAATGCAGCGCTTCTTCCTGCGCGGCACCGGTCCACACGCCGGAATGGTGCGGGCGCGTCCTGAGCTGACCAACCTCGTCACCTACGCACAGCTTAACCTGCTGGCCAACGACTGGGCGCTGCCGGGTCAGTTCGACGCAATTTTCTGTCGCAATGTGATGATCTATTTCGATAAAGAGACGCAGGAGAAGATTCTGCGTCGGTTTGTGCCGCTGCTGAAGCCGGGTGGCATCCTGTTCGCCGGACACTCAGAAAACTTTAGTCAGATCAGTAAAGAGTTCTGGCTGCGTGGACAAACCGTCTATGGACTGACGAAGGAAAGATGATGAGCAAAATCACCGTGATGTGCGTAGATGACTCTGCGCTGATGCGGCAGTTGATGACCGAGATCATCAACAGCCATCCGGATATGGAGATGGTCGCTACGGCGCCCGATCCGCTGGTCGCCCGCGATTTGATCAAGCAGTTCAATCCGCAGGTGCTGACGCTGGATGTGGAAATGCCGCGCATGGATGGCCTCGATTTCCTGGAAAAACTGATGCGGTTACGGCCAATGCCGGTGGTGATGGTTTCATCGCTGACCGGAAAAGGCTCCGAAATCACCCTGCGTGCGCTGGAACTGGGGGCGGTGGATTTCGTCACCAAACCCCAGCTCGGCATCCGCGAAGGCATGCTGGGCTACAGCCAGATGATTGGCGACAAAATCCGCGCGGCGGCCCGGGCCCGCCTGCACAACCGTGCAGCGATGCCGGTGCCCGCGACGCTGAAAGCGGGGCCACTGCTGAGTAGTGAGAAGCTGATTGCGATTGGCTCCTCTACCGGCGGCACCGAGGCGATTCGTCACGTGCTGCAGCCGTTACCGGCCACCAGTCCGGCGCTGCTGATTACCCAGCATATGCCGCCAGGCTTTACCCGCTCTTTTGCCGAACGTCTGAACAAGCTGTGTCAGATCACGGTGAAAGAGGCCGAAGACGGTGAGCGTATTCTGCCGGGGCACGCTTATATCGCGCCAGGCGCGATGCACATGGAGCTGGCCCGAAGTGGTGCCAACTATGTGGTGAAACTGAATGAAGGTCCACCGGTCAACCGGCACAAACCCTCAGTGGATGTGCTGTTTAAATCGGTGGCAACGTACGCCGGACGAAATGCGGTAGGGGTCATCCTTACCGGAATGGGCAATGATGGTGCCGCCGGGATGCTGGAAATGCATCGGGCAGGTGCCTGGACTATCGCCCAGAACGAAGCCAGCTGTGTGGTATTTGGCATGCCGCGTGAGGCCATCGCCACAGGCGGCGTGAGCGAAGTCGTGGATTTAAGCAACATCAGCCAGCACATGCTGGCGAAAATTAGCGCCGGACAGGCATTGCGTATTTAACAGGC
>Ga0308162_1001215_pt1 | contig 21691 bp, 14 predicted proteins | sample PhySR2_FD_201370 | JGI IMG/M metagenome (GOLD analysis project Ga0308162, IMG submission 201370) | Phyllosphere microbial communities from UC Gill Tract Community Farm, Albany, California, United States - DLSLS.R2 | ecosystem: Host-associated > Plants > Phyllosphere > Unclassified | place: USA... | reverse complement strand
GACTGGACGGTGCGCGGCATCTTCTTCTGGTGGCGGCTCAACAGTGGTAAGTGGCTCAATCGCTACCGGAAGATGATCGCCAAAACCGGTTAGCGTTCTGCTTACGCCTTCCCTGATCCTGGGGAAGGCGTCAACTCTCATTCCCGCCCCAAAAAATAACATCTCCGTCACATCTCCAGACTTCCGGTCCTAAATTCAGACAGTTGCACAAAGCCAGCCTCGCCGGGCAGGGTTAGCGTAACGCCTGCTGCGCACTGACGCAGAGACTACTTATCAAGGTGACCCTATGATCCGTCCTAAAACGGCGCTGGCGCTCCTGCCGCTGCTGTGTAGCTGCCCGCTGTGGGCGACAACCTTTGTCTATGTGTCGAATGCTGAATCCGGCACCGTTTCCCGCTATCAGCTCAGTGAGGCGAACGGCAGCCTGCAATGGCGGGGCGATACGCCGGCCGGAAAAAAAATCATGCCGCTGGCGGCCAGCCCGGATGGTAACCATCTCTATGGTGCGCTGCGCAGTCCGCCTTATTCGATCATCAGCTGGCGCGTCACCGGCCCGCACGGCGATCTTAAGAAACTGGCGGTAACGCCGGTTGCAGCCAGCTTTCCGTGGATCACCACTGATAAGAGCGGGCGCTATCTGCTGGCCGCCTCCTATGACAGCGATATCGTCACCAGCAACCGGATTGATGACAAAGGGATTGTGACCGCGCAGGTCACGGGCGAGGTAAAAACCGGGCCACATGCTCATTCCGTCATCACCGACGTCACTAATCATTCACTCTACGTTGGCAATCTTGGCGCGGATCGGGTGCTGCAATATACCTTTGCCAGTGACGGGGCCATCACGCCGCTGGGCACCGGTTTTGTTCAGGGCGAGAAGAACAGCGGTGCGCGGCATTCGGTGATCTCGCCGGATAATCGCTTCCTTTATAACCTCGCGGAGATGAGCGGCACTATCACGCAATTCCGGCGCGCGGCGGATGGCTCGCTGACGGCGCTGAAAAGCTGGCCGAATGCGGTGGCGAAGAAATATAACCTGCAGCATGGCGAGCAGCGCCCGGCAGGTTACAGCGATCCGACGCCGCGCATCTGGGCGGCAGACATCAAAATTACGCCGGATGGACAATTTATTTACGTAACCGAGCGCACCTCCAGTACCGTCAGCGGTTACCGGGTAGATAAACAGTCGGGCGAGTTAACGCTCATCGGCAGCTGGCCAGTAGAAAAACAGCCGCGCAGTATAGCTATCGATGCGCAGGGCAAATGGCTGATCGCCAGCGGAGAGAAGAGTGCCGTGATTGGCAGCTACGCTATCAATCCTGCCAGCGGCGAACTCAAACGGGTCGCTGAAGCGCCAGCCGGTAAAGGCGCGAACTGGGTGACGCTGATAAGGCAGTAACAGGCCAGTGTCTGGTGCTGGCTAATCAGCCGGGCAGGCTGCTTATGCCATCTCCGGCATAAGCAGCGCAGAAATTTTTGCTTCAGATTGCGCGCACGAGCAGGTTTACTCAGGTTATTAACTGATGCGGAGAACCTGAGATGAAACAGAAACTGATAGCCTGGTTTGAACAGCTGCTGAACGGCTCTGCCGGGAATGCGCATAGCCATGACATTCACGTGGAACTCCTGCTGCCGCTGAGTCAGCTGTATGGACTGGAATATTATCCGGCAGTGCATCGCTACCATGAAAAATAATGGCTGTTGTCGTCTTTTCGGTTAAAGGCCCGCTAATTTGCGGGCCTTTTGCGTTTTAAGAAGGACGTCATTTCAGCCAGCAGCCTTCACCACGAAAAACAATAACCTCATCGCCATTAATCCCACTTAATTCCCCCGCCCTGTTAAAGGAATGAGTAATTCTGCGCGGAGGGATATTCAAAAGTGCCTGTCATTTTACTCATTCCCTTAACATTCATAAAAAGCTTTCGCGCAAATAACGTGGCTAAGCAGTGGTGAATTTGGCTTAGAAAACGTTTTCTCACTGGTGATTTCACTTTTTCTGAAATTAGGCTGTTTTTTTAAGTCAATAGGGAACTTCCTATTGTTAAGGTGATAAGCTGCGCGCCTGTCCTTACACAAAACTTACAATAAGCGTTGTTAAACCTTCGATGAAAATGCCTCAAACAGGGAAGTGGCTGGTTTTCGGGGCCAGTTTGTTTTTCAGCAATCTCATGGCCGCGCCGGTTACACCTGGTGACCTTGACGTTATTCAGAATCAGCAGCAGCAGCGCCTGGAGCAGAACCAGCAACAGCGTGACGCGTTAACGCAGACGCATCAGGTTGAGCTGCAAAAAACGGCGGCGGTTCCCGCCAGCGGTCCCTGTTTCGATATCAACCAGATTACCCTGCTACAAGCGACGTTAATCACGCCGGACAACCAGGCGAAACTTGTCGCGCCCTACATCAATCAGTGTCTGAGTCTGGCGCGCATTAATCAGCTGGTACGCGCGATATCAGAATGGTATGTCCAGCGTGGCTATATCACCAGCCGGGCCTTCCTGACGGAACAGAACCTGTCTCACGGGATTTTAACGATTACCGTGCTTGAGGGAAGGCTGGAAGAGATCCGTTTACAGGGTGCCCGTTCACGTCAGCTGAAAATGGCCTTCCCGACCGCTGCCGGCCGCATTTTAAATTTACGCGACATCGAGCAGGGTATGGAGCAGATAAACCGGCTGCGTACCACGCCGGTTCAGATTGAAATCATCCCGTCGGCTAAGCCCGGTTATTCCATTGTCAATCTGACCAGCACACCTGAATTCCCGCTGACGCTGGGGCTGAATATGGACAACAGCGGCCAGCGAAGCACAGGCACGGGTCAGCTTTCCGCCTCGCTGGCAGGTAACGACCTGCTGGGTGTTGCCGATCGCTGGTTTGTCAGCGGCGGCCGCAGCAGTGCATTCAGCGACTGGCGTGACGCACAAAATTTCCAGGCGGGCGTCAGCGTGCCTTATGGCTATGGGCTGCTGGACTACAGCTACAGCTGGAGCAACTATCACAGCCGCTTTAACGCCAATAGTTTCGACTGGTACAGCAACGGCGACAACATCTCTAATCGGCTGAGCGGCTCGTGGGTGCTGTTCCGTAACGGGCAAATCAAAACCGGTGTTCAGCTCGGGCTGAACCATTACGTCAGCCATAACTGGCTGAATGAGACCCTGCTTCAGAGCAGCAGCCGCAAACTGACCAGTCTGCAGATCGGCTTTAGCCATACGCAAAAAATTGCAGGCGGGGTGGCCACCCTTAACCCGATGCTGAGTCGTGGGATGCCGTGGTTCGATGCCGAAAGCGACAGCAGTAAAAGCGACGATCTCCCCAAAGCTCAATTCCGCAAATGGAGTATCAGCAGCAGCTATCAGCGGCCGGTTACGCAGAAAATCTGGTGGCTCAGCAGCTTATACGCCCAGTGGTCGCCCGACCGGCTGTATGGCAGCGAACGTCTGACGATTGGCGGTGAGAGCTCGGTTCGTGGCTACAAAGAACAATACCTTTCCGGCGATGTGGGCGGCTACCTGCGCAACGAACTCAGCTACACGCTGTTTACCCTGCCCGTCATTGGTGAGGTCAGCACTACGCTGGCACTGGACGGCGGGTGGCTGCAGAGCGACAGACAGGACCGCTACGCCGCCGGCACGCTGTGGGGCAGCTCGCTGGAGCTGGGCACCCGAAATGCCCATGTCTCGACTCAGCTGTCGCTGGGCATCCCTGTCAGCTATCCCGATTACCTTGCGCCTGATCGCCTCAGCGTTTACGCGCGTACTGGACTCGTTTTCTAAAAAAAGGCCACGATTATGGATGATCAATTAACGCTTTCACTGCCGCGTCGTCTGCTGAGCTATCTCATCTGCGCGCTGATCGCTTTTCAGCCTCTGCTGCCTGCCTTTTCGGCCGCGATTACGCCTGCGACACCGGGTACCCAGGTGGATGCTGCCGGGAATGGCGTGCCGGTCATCAATATCGCGACGCCAAATGCGTCAGGCGTGTCGCATAACCGGTATCAGAATTACAACGTCGGCCAGGAAGGGCTGATTCTGAATAACGCAACCGGCCGGTTGACGCAGACGCAGCTGAGTGGACTCATCCAGAACAACCCGAATCTGAAAGCCGGGCAGGAAGCCCGGGCAATCATCAACGAGGTGGTCGGGGCCAACCGTTCCCAGCTTCAGGGCTACACTGAAGTGGCGGGTAAAGCGGCAAACGTTGTGGTCGCCAACCCTTATGGCATTACCTGTAACGGATGCGGCTTTATCAATACGCCCAACGTTACGCTTACCACCGGTAAGCCGCAGCTGGATGCGCAGGGCAATCTGCAATCGCTGGAAGTGACTAAAGGTGCCATCAGTATCGAGGGCAAAGGGCTGGATGGCAGTCAGGCCGATGCTGTCTCGATCATCGCGCGCGCCACCGAAATCAACGCGGGCATTCATGCCAGAGATCTTACTGTGACGCTGGGCGCTAATCGGGTCGGTGCGGATGGCAGCGTGACACCCATTGCGGGCGAAGGGGCTGCGCCATCGGTCGCCGTGGATACCGGCGCGCTGGGCGGCATGTACGCCAACCGCATCCATCTGGTCTCCAGCGAAAACGGCGTTGGCGTTAATCTCGGCAATCTTAATGCCCGCCAGGGCGATATGGTGCTGGATGCGCAGGGTCGGTTAAGCATCAACAACAGCCTGACCAGCGGCACACTGAATGCAAAAGGCAGCAGCATCGTCCTGCAGGGAGAACATAAAGCCGGGGGCAACATCGCGCTGACCGCGCAGCAGGATATTGCCTTAACTGGCGGAAAGCTGGGCAGTGACGGCTCGATCGACCTCAACAGTCAGGGCAATATCACGCTCAAAGGCAGCAGTCTGACGGCAGGTCAGACGGTCCGCCTCAGCAGCAACGCTCTGAACGTCGATAGCAGCAGCGGCAGTGCGGCAGACGCTATGCAGCTCTCCGCCACCGCGCAGTTACAAAATAGCGGTCAGATGACAGCTGGAAAGAAACTTGATCTTCAGGCAGCGCAGATCCTCAACAGTGGCAGCCTAATCAGTAAGGGTGACCTGCAGGTTCGCACCAGCACGTTGCAGCAGCAAGGTACGTTACTGGCTCAGGGTAATAACAGTGTCGTTACCGGACAGCTCAACAATGACGGTGAGATCAGTGGCAGCAGCCTGAACGTTCAAAGTGGCGCAATCAATAACGGGGGCAAGCTGTTAAGCACTGGCGATGCGCTGATCAGCGCGGATAGCGTGCAGCAGCGCGGCACCCTTTCAGCCAGCAACAGTAATCAGCTTAACGTGACCGGCACGCTGAACAACAGCGGCGAAGTGAGCGGGAGCAGTCTGAATATCCACAGTGGATCGCTGCTTAACAGCGGGAATCTGCTGGGCAGTCAGCAGACGGACATCATCTCCGGGACTCTGCAGCAGGATGGAACGCTTTCAACTCAGGGCCAACTGCAGCTGAAAGTGGCCGATCGGTTGAGTAACAGCGGGGAACTGAGCGGAAACAGCCTGGATATAACCAGCAACACGCTCGAAAATAAAGGAAAAATGATCAGCAGCGGTGATGCCCTGCTCGCCGCGAATCGTCTGAACCAGGACGGGACGCTCTCCGCGTAGGGGAATGCAGCGCTCAACATTGCTGACACCTTCAGCAACAGTGGCAATATGATTAGCCAGCGTCTGCAAATCGATGCCCGGGCCCTGAATAACAGCGGCGGGATGGTGAGTCATGGTGATGTTGTGATGAACGGCGATACGCTACAGCAAAACGGCTCGCTCACGGCCCGGGGTAATGCGCAGCTCACGGCACGTGGCTGGCTGGAAAATCGTGGCGCCATCAGCAGTCAGAACGCCCTCATCCTGAACAGCGCGCAACTGCGCAATACAGGTTCATTGACTGCACCCAATCTGACCCTGACCGGCGGGCAAATCAGTAATGGTGGCCTGCTGCAGGGCACTCATCTGCTCGCCTTACAAACCGGGCAACTGGATAATCTGGCTGCGGGTACGATCAGCGCCGACAACGATTTTTCCCTCGCTCTGCCGCAGCTTAATAACAGCGGATTGATCACCAGCGGCAAATCACTGACTGTCACTGGCGACCAGCTGAACAACAGCGGAGAAATTAACGCTGCCAGCCTGAGCACTACACTCAAAAGCTTGAATAATCAGCAGGGCGGTAAATTGCTGGCTAATGATCAGCTCCGGTTACAGGGTGATGCGCTGATCAATCAGGGCACGATGGCTGCCGGAACGCTGAACAGTGATGTCAGCCAGGTTAATAACAGCGGGACGCTGCAGGGTGATAAGGCATTGTCGGTGCAGGGCAGCGCGTTGACCAACAGCGGCACGTTGCTCAGTGCAGGTCAGCTGAATGTGCAACAGCAGACTCTGGATAACAGCGGACTGATGCAGGGCAAACAGTTGAAACTGAATGCTGACCACTGGCAGAACAGCGGCAATGCTCTGAGTGAAACCGACGCCGACCTGCAAAGCGACACCCTGGTCAATAGTGGTAAGATTCTGGGGCAACAGGGCATCGCGCTGAAAGCGAACCACACCGATAACAGCGGCTGGCTGATTGCCCAGGTGCTGGCGCTGCGCGGGGATATGATCAACAGCGGCCTGATTCAGGGTAATCAGCAGATTACGCTGGATGGCAACCAGCTGAACAATCAGCAGGGCGGGCAGCTGCTCACTGACGGCACGCTAGGCGCTGACGTCACTTCACTGAATAACCACGGCGCAATGCAGGCCGGGGAGATGGCTTTATACGCGGGGACGTTGCAGAACGACGGTACCGTTCGTACCGGAAAAGCATTCACCGCTGTGATTAACGGTGCGCTGACCAACAGCGGCAGTCTGCTCAGTCAGCAGCAGATGAATCTGCAGGCGGCAGAGATTGATAATCAGGGCACACTGGCGGCAGATAACCTTAGCCTGCGTGCACCAGTACTCAGTAACGCCGGTCTGTTGCAGGGCAACAGCACCTTAACGCTCGATCATCAGCAGATCCACAACCTCCATGACGGCCAGTTAATAGCCGGGAGTCCGCTGACACTGACGTCAGACCAACTGGATAACGACGGGCTGCTGCAGGTTAACGGTAAGCTTTCGGTCAACGGCAACCGTCTCAACAACAGCGGACGCTTGCTGAGCGATGCCCTCAATCTTCAGATGGCCGATACGCTGAATAACAGCGGCACGGGACAGATCGTGACCGGTCATCAGGCCGATCTGCAGGCACAAACGCTCAGTAACAGCGGCCAGATTGCGGCCGGGCAACTCAGCGCCAGCGGTAATACGCTGGAAAACGGCGGGCTGCTGCAGGGGGACACGCTGGTGGATCTTAGGTTTGCTCAGACTCTTAACCACAACAGTGGACAACTGCTGAGCGGCGACCGGCTGAGCGTTAAGGGTAGCAGCGCGGCCAATGATGGCAGCTGGCAGGGTCAGCAACTCGACATCACGCTGGACTCTCTCAACAATCGCGGCAGCCTCAATGGCATCAGCGCCTTGCGCGGTAACATCGCCAGCGATCTGACCAACAGCGGCACGCTAATTAGTCAGGGCAGTAGCGACCTGAATGCGACCACACTGCGCAACAGCGGCAAAATCATGGCGGACCAGCTAGGGTTGCAGGGCACCAGCCTGAACAACGACGGTCTGTTGCAGGGCAATACGGTGCTGACTGCTCAGGCCGATAACATCACGCAATCTGCCGGTGGCAAAGCGCTGAGTGGTGGAACACTGACACTCAACGCGAGCCAGCTCAACACCCAGGGAACGCTGCAGGGCGAACACGCAAGGGTTAACGCTGATAACTGGCTGCATCAGGGCTCGCTGCTGGGCAACAAAGATCTGAACGCCAGCATCAGCAATGAGCTGCATAACACCGGCTCTCTGATGAGCCAGGACAAAGCACAGGTTGCAGCTAACACACTGAACAACAGCGGATTACTGCTCAGTGAAGGAGCGATGACGCTGAACGGTGCCGCGCTGAATAACAGCGGATCGGTGCAGGGTAAAACCCTGACCATTTCACCTGCCAGTGTTATCAATCGGGGCAGTCTGATCGGTCTGCAGGCATTAACGTTTGCTGCGATGCCACAGGTGACCGGGCGAATGCTGCTCAGGGCGCTCGCCGCGCCATCACGTCAGCTGATTAATAATCAGGGCGGATCGATGCTGACGCAGGGCACGCTGAACATCAACGGCGATAATGTCGTGAATAACGGCAGCTGGCAGGGGCAGCAGATCCTGCTGAATGCCCGGCAACTGACCAATAATGGCGCAATCCAGAGTGCTGATGCGCTGCAACTAATTCTGTCGGACCGTCTTGATGCAGGCGCGGGCAGTAAGATTTTAGCGAATGGCACGGCAGCACTGCAGCACTGCAGGCACTGACGCTGACCAATCAGGGCGAATGGATTGCCAGAAACCTGACGCTACGGGGCGACACGTTAAACAATAACGGCGCCGTGACCGGTGTTGAGGCGCTGGCGGTTGGCCTTAACGGCGCACTGACCCAGCAGCAGGATAAAACGCTGCTCAGCGCGGGCAGGCTGACGCTGCAGTCCTCCTCGCTGAGTAATGCCGGACGCGTGCAGGGCGGCGACCTGCAGATCACCACGGGCGCAGTCGATAACAACGGGCGCTTACAGGGCGATAACAGCCTGCTGGTCAATGCCGGTGGCCGCATCACCAACGGTGGTAATGGCGCCATGATTACGCAAAACGCCCTGACGCTGACCGGGCCGGAACTGTTCAACTATGGCCTGATTCAGGGCAACGGCAACGGTGTCGCGACGATAACCGGCTTAACGCAAAATGATGGCCGGTGGCTCCTGGGGGGCGCGCAGACACTGACTACACCGCAGCTGAATAACAACGGCTGGTTACAGGCCTCGCAGCTGATTCTCAATGCGACCAATGCCAGCAACAACGGTACGCTGTTGGCCGACGGGCAAAGCACGCTGACCGGCAATGGCTTCAGCAACCAGGGCACAGCTCAGGGCGGCAACCTTGAGGTTAATTATCAGCAGGTCAACAACAGCGGCACGCTGCTGGGTAACACCCGGCTGAGCGTGATGGCCGCTCAGGTCGCTCAGCAAAGCAGCGGTCGCCTGTTCAGCGGCGGCGACCTGCTGGTTCACAGCAATGGCTTTGACCAGCGCGGACAGGTGGTGGCGCTGGGTAACGCCACGCTGGAAATCGCGAATGGCTTTACCGGTCGTGATGTACTGGCGGCGGGCGGGCGACTCACCGTCAGCAGCAATGGTGCAATAGACAACCAGGGTACGATGCAGGGCGGAGCGCTAACGCTGAATGCAGGCGGTGATCTCACCAATAATGGTCAGCTCACCACCGGTTCGGGTGACAGTACGTTAAGCGGCAACCGTATCACCATGAACGGAAATGGCAGCCTGCAGGGCGGCGGTAATATTAACTTAGCCAGCCGCAGTGATATCACTCTGGACGGTTTCACCGGTACGTTGGGCAATCTGACCCTGAGCGCACCTGGCAGCATCGTTAACACCGCGCTGCTCTATGCAGCTGGTAATCTCTCTCTTTTTGCCAACAGTATTCGAAACCAGCGGGGCGATATGCTGGCCGGCGGCAATATGTGGCTTCAGGGCGATGCCGCGGGAAATGCCAACGGCGAGGTGATTAATAACTCCGGCACCATCGAAACGCAGAACGGTGATATTACGATTAATACGGGGCATTTGCTCAATCAAAGAGAGGGAATACATGAGTCGAAGACTTATATACCAGCATCTACGCCCATAAGTGCTGACGGTAGCCAAATTATTATAACTCTTGATGATCTTGCTGCTGACGAGTGGGGCTATTATGAAGTTTGGCATGGTGGAAGCAACGGAGGAAACGTCCTTTCTTATTTGGCACCAACAGTAAAAGGAGCAACAAAAAGATTATTGGTCGGAACTGAGAGGACAGATGTTATGGCAGATGGAGGCGCATCGCTGCCGCAAAAGACATAATTATTAATGCTGGCAACTTAGATAATCTGGGCAGTAATCTATTAGCCGGTTCGGATATTGATATTACCGGTGGTACATTAAACAACCGAACTTTTCAGGGTTTACTCCAAAGCGAATACGCAACTTACAAGTATTCAGGCGGAAGGCTTGCCACAGATGATCATCTTAAAACACAATTTGACGACCACTATAATAAAAAATTTACATACAATTTTACCGGAGCACATGAATACGAAACTCAAAACTTTGACGGGTACAGATCAGTTATTCAGGCAGGCGGTAGAGTTAACGCCCGCTTCAGTGGTGATATCAGCAATACTTCAACCACTCTAAACGCTTTATGGACAGGCACCACTGTCAATGCGCCTCCATTAAATCATCTCGCCACAATCAGCCAAGTGGCAGCTCAGCAGCATCAGCAAATCGCCACCACTGATAAGGTAGCGATTAACACGCCGCAATGGCGCGATCAGCTCCAGAATGCGCTGCAGCAGGTCAATGGCGCAGGGACACTTGAGTCCGCGTCACAGGGCAGTGCATCTCTCACGCAATATGCCGCGGCGGGTCAGAACAACGCAACGCTGGGTAAAGCCATCAACCTGACAAATGCTGCTCAGGGTCCTGCGTCGCTGCATAACTATAAGGCCGCTGAGGTCGATATCAGCGCCTATCCATTACCTACTGGTCAGAACGGCTACTTTGTCGCGTCGAACACCAATAGCCGCTATCTGATCACCGTTAACCCCAAACTCAATGGCCTGGGCCAGTTGGATCAGAGCCTGTTTGGGGAGCTGAATGCAAAACTGGGCAAACAGCCTGCTACCACGCCATTACAGGAAACGCGCCCTCAATACACGGACGAGAACGCCTTCCTCGGTTCCTCCTACATGCTGAGCCGTCTGAACCTGAAGCCAGATTATGATTATCGTTTTCTCGGCGATGCAGCATTTGATACCCGTTACGTCAGCAATGCGGTGCTGAATCAGACCGGCAACCGCTACATCAATGGCCTGGGATCCGATCTCGCCCAGATGCGCTATCTGATGGACAACGCGGCAGCGGCGCAGCAGTCGCTGGGACTGGAGTTTGGCGTCTCACTCTCTGCCGGGCAACTCGCCTCTTTAGATAAGAGTATGGTCTGGTGGGAAGCCACCACGATCAACGGTGAAACGGTGATGGTGCCGAAGCTCTATCTGTCGACAAAAGATGTGGAAGTGCGCGATGGCAGCGTGATTGCCGGGAACAATGTGACGCTGAAAGGCGGGAACGTCACCAACACCGCTAGTAGCGTGATTGCCAAAAACGATCTGACTATCGATAGCCAGAACACGATCAGTAACCTCAATGCCGGTCTGCTCCATGCGGGGGGCGATCTGCAACTTAGCGCGTTGAACGATATCAACAACGTCAGCGCGACCATCAGCGGCAAAAAGGTGGCACTGGAGAGTGTTAACGGTGACATCAACAACCTGACAACGTCACAGTTGTGGCATCTGGATGCAGACAACGGTAAGGGTGCGAAAAAGTCCTATACCGAAACCCTGAGCGGGCCAACGGCGAGCATCACGTCACTGGATTCTCTGAGCCTTAAGGCGGGCAACGATATTGCCGTCACCGGCGCTAACCTCAAAGCGGGTGGCGATCTGCTGTTGAACGCCTGGAATGATATTGCTATCACCGGGAACCAGAACGTCACTGGCAGCGCGCAATCCGGTTTTGGAAACCGTGGGCAAAAGGTTGAGGCGACCAGCACTAAGACCGTTAACACCATTGGCAGTCAGATCGCCGCAGGCGGCAACATGGCGATGCAGGCGGGCCACGATCTGACGGTTACCGCCAGCAGCATCAGCGCCGGTAAAAACGCGGCGCTGGCAGCCGGTAACGATCTTAACCTCAACAGCGCGACGACCAGTCAGAATGATGTGAAGGGCAAGCGTGAAACCCATTCAACCGGTCTGGATCGCACGACGCTGACCAGTGGAGGCGATTTAGCACTTCAGGCCGGACGCGATCTCAATAGCCAGGCGGCAGGCATTGCTGCTGACAAAAACGTGACTTTGCAGGCGGGACGCGACGTCAATCTGCTGGCGGTTGAAACGGGTTCTGGTAATAGCTACAAATCCGGCAAGAAGATCGAGATTAATGAGTCAGTACGCCAGCAGGGCACTGAAATTGCCAGCGGTGGGAGTACGACGGTTAAAGCGGGCCGGGATATGGTCGCGGAAGCGGCGAGAGTGGATGCGCGAGGCGATCTGGCTGTCCAGGCAGGACGCGACGTGGCTATTACTACGGCAACCGAAAGCGATTATCACTACGACGAAGATACAAAAGTTAAGAAAAAGCTCTTCTCTAAAAAAACAACACACACGGTTCATGAAAACTCAGCAACGACTGAACAGTCTTCGGCGTTAAGTGGAAACAATGTCGCGATCGTCGCCGGACTTGATGTGACTGTGACGGGTTCAAGCGTGGCAGGCGATAACAACGTTGCCCTGAAGGCGGGACGTGATCTTGCGATCACTGCGGCCACTGAAGAGGAGCATAGCTACAGCCTCAAAGAGACCAAAAAGAGCGGCATGATGAGCGGCGGGAGTATCGGCGTGACCTTCGGTAGCGCTTCCACTCGTCAGCAGCTTAATCGCGACGGCACTACCCAAAGCCAGAACGCCAGCGCCGTAGGCAGCACTGGCGGTAGCGTCACGCTGATCGCCGGTAATAATGCCCACATCAGCGGCTCAGATGTCATCGCTAAAAAAGATATCAGCGTGGTTGGCGGCTCCGTTGATATCGATACGGGCAATGATCTTGTCAGTCGTCGTCAGGTGTATGAACAGAAAAAAAGCGGCTTAACCCTCCAGCTTACCAGCCCGATTACCGATGCCTTATTAAGCCTTGGGGAGCAGGCAAAGTCTGCCAGCGAGGCGGGCGACGGTCGCCTTAAAGCACTGGGCGCGGTAAAAGCACTGGAAAGCGGCTGGGCGATGTCGGGCGGAAAAGCCATGCAGTCCGGCCAGGCTCTGGCAAACGGTAATATGAACGAAGCGGGGATTAAAATTGAGCTCAGCGTTGGCGCGAGTAAGAGTAAATCCTCATCCGAATATAACGCCAATGCTGTAAAAGGGAGTTCACTCAATGGCGGCGGCAACATTGCCGTGGTGGCGACCGGCGCTAACGGCAGCAGCGGTGATATTACACTCTCGGGCAGCGGCATTACCGGCAAAAATTTCACGCTGGCTGCGGCGCACGATCTCAACCTTACGGCGGCAACCGATAACACCGAACAGAAGAGCAGCAATAAAGCGTCTGGCTGGAGTGGCGGCATTCATGTCGCAATAGGTAAAGATACAGGCATTGGTGTGCAGGCCAGCGGTTTTATGGCCAGCGGCAGGGAGAACGGCAAAACCACCGATTACGTCAACAGCCGGGTGAACGCAAGCAATGACCTCACCCTGAGCAGCGGCAACGATACCGTGCTGTCTGGCGCGCAGGCACTGGGTAACCGGATTGTTGCTGATGTTGGTCATGACCTGACGATGACCAGCCTGCAGGATACCGATGATTATCAAAGCAAACAGCAGAGCGCCAGCGGCGGCTTCAGCTTTACGTTCGGCAGCATGACCGGCTCCGCTGGCCTCAGTCTGAGCCAGAGTAAAGTGAACAGTGAGTACGCCAGCGTCGGCGATCAGAGCGGCCTGTTTGCAGGTAACGGTGGCTATGACATCTATGTTGGTAACCACACCCAGCTGAATGGTGCGGTCATCGCCTCAACGGCGCAGTCCGCGAACAATGCGCTCTCCACCGGTACGCTGGGCTGGTCAGACATCGACAACCACGCTTCTTACAAAGCCAGCAGCTCATCCATCAGCATGGGTGGCGGTAATGAAGATAATAAAATGTCAGGCGGTGCGATACCCACCTCTGCAAATACCCATGGCAGTGCATCCGGCACCACCCGTTCAGCCGTGGCAGACGGTACCATCACGGTACGTGATGGCCAGGCTCAGACACAGAACGTTGCAGATCTGAGCAGAGATACTGACAACGCCAACGGCCATATTGATAAGATATTCGACAAAGATAAAGTCGCCCGCAAGCTTGAGTTCGCACAGGGTATTCAGGAGCTGGGTCAGCGCGTAGCAGGCGATGTCAGCAGCTACCAAATGCAGGCAGCTGAAGATGAGACCAGAGAACGGTTGCTTAAGGCGAACCCGCAATATGCCAGTTTATCCGGGGCGGCATTAAACGATTTGATTGTTAAAGATGCGGGCTATCAGACCGTTGCAGAGAAGTGGGGCACAGGCGGCAGCTATTCCATGGCGGCAGCAGCGGTGACCGGCGTGCTGGGTGGCCTTGGCGCAGGCAATCTGGGTGCAGCGGCAGCAGGTGGAATGGCACCTTATATCGCCAATAAAATTAAGCAAGCTACCAGCAAAGTTGTCGACGGGAAGGAGCAGACTAACGTCCTGGCTAACACTATGGCGCACGCGGTCGCAGGGGCAGTGCTGGCTCAGCTGGCAGGAAACAGCGCAACAGCGGGTGCAGCCGGCGCTGCAGGTGGCGAGCTGATGGCCAGAGCCATCCTCAGATCGATGTATCCCGGCAAACAGGCCAACGAGCTGACGCAGGACGAGAAGGATATTGTCAGCGCACTCGGCCAGCTGGCGGCGCAGCTGTCGGCGGGAGTGGCATCCGGTTCTGTTGAAGGTGGGATTCAGGGGGCGGTTGCGAGTAAAAATGCGGTTGAGAATAATGCGCTGGGAAGTGATGACGATGAGTTGCAGCGGGAACATGGGAATCGCCCGGTAAAAGTCATCCCTGTTAATCCGATGAAAATCGGGGTGCTGGATGATGACGGGAATGTGCAAGGAGCAGGCGGTAAAGTTATAGTAGGTAATAATATTAAGGGCTTAAATGTTGCAGAAAAAATAGGTATATTACGTGATGCAGCCAAAGGTAATAAAGGTAACTTTGGATTAGGCAGCGCCACTGCTAAAGAAGCAAATGCACTTGGTGAAGCATGGGTTGGGCATGGATATCGAGTATCAAAAGACGGAACATCTTGGGTCAGTGCTGATGGACTTAGAGTCTATCGACTACCCTCAACTAAACCAAATAGTACAAAAGCTACAACAGGAACTCAGGCAAATTTCGAGCAAAAAATGAAAAGTGGAGAGCGTCCCATCAGCAACGGTCATTTGGACATAACGCAATGAAATCTGTACTAAAAGGAATTCGATCATTAGAAATAGAAGATGATCTAAATAATTACTGGCCAGAAGATCCTCAGATATTCGGTAGTTGGGTTCGGGCGATTATTGGGCCTGATGATCAAGAGGGCGCGGAGTTTTTTGATATGTTAGTTTGTACTCCCAAATGGTTGCAAAGTGAAGTTGAGAAAAAGGGTGTGCTTTCAGGTAAAGGGACAATTATTCTCGATGAGTATGATTATGATAAAATTATTCTCTTTATAAAAAATCAACTCAATGATTGCTGTGCTGAAGATTGGGCTGGCATAACACAAAAACTTAGTCTAATTAGTTTTTGGGAATATGAAGATTATAAGTCTCATTAGTTGAGAATAACTCCCTGGGTGATATTGCGCAGGCTCAGTCTGAAGGAAAAACGCTTGAGCAGAAGGCCGGTGAACAGGCTGACGCCGAAAACGAGCGCTATAAGAAGGCCAACTGCGGCGGCATGAGCGCCGAAGCCTGCTCGGTGAAGATGTACAACGAGCGGCGTGAAGCGCTGAAAGATATGGCGTCAGCGGGTGCAGAGTTTGGCAGCGACTTTATACCTGTTTATGGCGACATCAAGAGTTTTGCGGAAGCGCAGTCTGCGCTGGATTATCTGGCAGCGGTAGTCGGTATTATACCGGGCGCCGGAGATGCGGCAGGAAAGGTCATTAAAGCAGCTGAAACGGCGCTGAAGAAAGGGGATGTGGCTGAAGCGTCCCGTCTAATAAATGAAGGTAGCCAACAGATCTCAGCGAAAGCTAAAGATGTACAGATCTGGACAGAAACTAAGAAAAAAGAACCCGTATCTAACGCATATGGGCATTGGGATAAACACAAGCAGGAGTTTCCTGAATTCCAGAATTCTAAGCAATATGTAGAAGCTACTCATAGCTTTGTTAATAACCCGCCGCCAGGAACTCTGTCTAAAGTACGATCGAATGGCGAAACGGTTTTTTACAACTCTAAAACAAATACTTTTGCTGTGAAAACAGCTGATGGGGTACCTAAAACAATGTTTAGGCCAGATCCTTCTGATCATGGATTTAAAACAAACTTGGATTACTTCAATGCGCAATAGTAATGAGTTAAATGTATGCAGAGTATGTGGTGCTAAACAGTTGGAGCCACCTTGGGGAGAGGATGGTCTGACACCTAGTTATGAGATATGCGACTGTTGTGGCGTTGAATTCGGCTATGAAGATATGAATATTAACGCGTTAAAGCGATATCGCGAGAAATGGCTTAAAAAAGGAGCTGTCTGGTTTAGAGAAAAGGAAAAGCCAGCTGTCTGGTCTTTAGATGATCAATTAAAAAATATCCCTGAGCAATATCGCTAGATTTAATGTTACAAATCCCGGCCTTAGTGTCGGGATTTTACTTTCTGGGCCAGTCAGTTACCCTTCACTCGCCAGCCGGATGATCAACTGTCCCGGCCCCGTGATCACCTCGATCTTCTGCCCGGTCGTAAATCCCAGCGATTCCAGCCAGCGGCCCTTGATGGTGAGCTGTGGCAGCGGATTCGGCTGGCCCCGATTAGGCCGGTATCCGACTCTGTAATAATGCGCGGCGGTTGTGGCCGTGTGTGTTCCTGACTTATGATGCATGTCAGCCATAATTAACTCCCGTATAGTTAGTTGTGGTCAGCGGCTGCTGCGGGTTGCCGCCCGCTTCAGCCGCGCTAAAAATCTCTCTTTACGCGCTTCCTTTTCAGTTTTAACCTGTTCAAATATACACCTTCTGCCGGGAAAACTCGCTGAAAGCTGATTAATAAACTGCGAGATGACTCTGAAAACGGATTCTTTTTTTCAGATCTGCATTTCGCTTATCCCTTCTTCCTTTAGCCTCCCGGAATATCTGTTACGGATAAACTTTCATACTGTATATCCGTGTTAACCCGCCTTCACTCTATACTGCGGATTGCGACTCTGCTGATTATAAAGTCAGTCACAGCGGCGGCAGCATTGCACTGTCGAATGGCGCTGGCATGGGTAAACAGATGCTCGCCAATGCCGCCTCCAACAGTGCCAGCACGCTGTTATCGGGTCTGAATAATAAGGGACACGCCGAAGGCACCACCCAGGCCGCGGTGGCAAATGGCACTATCATCGTCCGGGATCAGAACAGGCAGACCCAGGACTTATCGGCGCTCAGCCGTGACACCGAACATGCCAACGACAGCATCAGTGCGATCTTTGACAAAGAGAAAGAGCAGGAACGGCTTCAGACGGCTCAGTTAGCCGGTGAAATCAGCGGTCAGATGACGAACATCGTCACGACCATGGGCGATATCAAAGGGCTTGAGAAGGCGCAGAGTGCGAAGAACGCCGAGACGCTGCCCGCCGGCGCAACGGAAAAAAAGCGTGGTGAGTGGCTGGAGAAAATGCGTGATTCGCCAGAGTATCAGGCGGAGAAGAAGCAGTGGGGTATCGGCAGCACGTCGCAGAAGGTTGCGCAGACGGTTGGCAGCATCCTGACGGGTCTGGTGACCGGCAATGCAGGACAGGCGGTCGCAGGCGGCCTTAATCCGTGGGCCGCTCAGCTGATTAAGAAGGAAACGACCGACGCTTCCGGCAACGTTGATGTGGCAACCAATGCTATGGCACATGCCGTGTGGGGCGCAGTATCATCGCAGATGTCGGGAGGTAGTGCGGCTGCGGGTGCTGCAGGTGCCTTCAGCGGCGAGCTGGCGACACGCTATATTGCAGAGAAGTACTGGGGCGCGGACACGCCGGAGAAGATAGCGGCACTGGGACAGGAAGACCGCGAGCAGCTGAGCCTGCTCGGCACGCTGGCGGCAGGACTGGCGGGCGGCATGGCGGGTAACAGCAGTGCTGCAGCGACGAGCGGCGCGGTTGCCGGGAAGAATGCGGTGGAGAATAACCTGCTTGGTGGTGGAACTGAGGAAGGTCAGGCTGCCTGGATACGTCAGCATGGAATTGATATGGCAACGTGTGAATCCGCTCCAGGTTCAGCAAGCTGTCAGAAAGCGATGAATGAGCGGGATGCCGTAGGGCTGGCACTGGCTACAGGAAGTGTAGCGTTGTTGCCTGGTGGTGCTCAGGCAATGTGGGGACTAGGAGCAAGTGCGAATGCAGGTATCAGTTATCTTGCAGATGGTACGATAGACCCGGCAAATGTTGCGATTGGTGGCTGGGTGAATGTTATAAGCATGGGCAATGGGTTGGCAGGTACAGTCGGCTGGAATGCCACAGGTGGTGCGCTTGGTAACTGGCTGGATGACAAAGATGTTTTGTCTGGCGCGCTCATCAATGGTATTGGATCGGGTATCGGCTATGGCATTGGTAAAGGGCTTTCATGGGGAGTAAATGCTGGAGCAAACTGGTGGAAAGGTGGCTGGGATCCGAAATTTAATCCAACACTTCAAAAGTATACTGAAATAAAAAGTGATTACGGTATTTCAAAGGAAGTAACACCGAGCAATATTCCAGGCAGTTTGGGTGACATAGGAGCTTCTTTCTCTTCTGAGTATGGCGGCAAAAAACTAGAACCAATCATTGAGGATAAATTGAAATGAAACCCTTCAATGAGAAAATATTAAGTCTGATTATTCTATTTATCGTCTGTATGTTGGGGGTTATTATTAGTTTTCTGTGTATAGCCTTTTCCCTAGATGTTTTAGTCTGGATCCTAACAGGATCTTTCGATTTGAAAAAAGCTGATATATTAAAAACCCTTAATATTGGCTGTGTTATTGGTGCTTTTACTGGCGCGGTTTTTGTTATTGCCAGGCTACTTAAACTAAAAGGATTTTAGACTATAGATGGGATAAAAATTCGGCCAGTATGTTGGGGTTGTTATCGTAGTCTTCGACAAGGAGAAGGAGCAGAACCGGTTTAAGGCGACGCAGCTTATCGGGGAAATCGGGGCGCAGGCGGGAGATATCGCGCGGACGCAGGGCCAGATAGCGGGCATGAAGGCGCAGCAGGATCCGAAAGCACTAGCGGCTGCCAGGGAAGTGCTGGCAGGAAAAGGGAAGCTGAACCCGACGTCAGATGAGATAGCTAAGCAGGCTTACGACACGGCGCAGAAACCGTTCGGGACGGGCGGTAGGCAGTGACAGTCACTATCTGAGCGGGATCGATCCGCGCTTTGTTAATCAGAGTCACGCTGCCGGTTGGCACACAGCAGACTGATGTAGGAGCATATATCACCGCCGGCGACGGCTTCAGCTAAATATTTTTCCGCATATCTCCCAAATCTAAAAGCCCCATACTTTCGTCGCAGGCTTTTAACGTTCCACTGCGCGATGTTTAGTGCATTAACTGACTGGCCATCCGGGCAAGGTCGGCTTTTTTATCAATCATGCCCGCTGAGGACGCTTTTTCCACCAACTGCGGCAAATATTTCGCCAACAGATTCAGCGCATCACCGGTATCGATACCCATCCGCGCAGCGAGTTGCTCAATCGCCTCGGTTAAATCAGGCGACACCCTCAGCGCAAATGCAAAGCAGTTCTATAAAGATGCATCGCAATAGATGAAGATTTTTGAGGCGAATAAAAGGCTTCTCAGCAGCCTGGGTAAAATTGCGCTGTGTAAGGTGCTGGCCCTTTTTGAAGAATAGTTCGTCAAAATGTTGAGACAGCCGGTGACTAAATTGAAAAGCAAAAAGCCCGCTCAGGTTTCCCTGAGCGGGCTTATCTAAATATGGCTCCTCTGACTGGACTCGAACCAGTGACATACGGATTAACAGTCCGCCGTTCTACCGACTGAACTACAGAGGAATCGTTTGAACGAGGCGAATATTAACGGCGTCGCTCTAAGGTGTCAACAGCAAAAAATACATTATCATTCAACTGGCTAGCTTTAACGCAAAGCGATCGTGATTTAAGCAGTCTGAGCCGTATCAGCAGCCATTCGGGTGAGCGGATCCTGCTGGTAAAACTGGCGCAGATGCTGATACATGGCGGGAAAGCGCTCGGCCAGCAAAACCGGAGCCGTAAAGAAATATTCAGAGAGCACGGCGAAGCATTCAGCCGGATCGCTGGCAGCGTAAGGATCAATCGTAGCAGCCTGTTCGCCCACCAGTTCAACCTCACTCTCAATCTCTTCCATTGCGGAACGCAAATCCTTTTCCCACTGCGCCACGTCACGCAACGGTATCACCGGAACGCCGCTGGTATAACCGCTGCCGCGCGCATCCAGCTTATGTGCGACTTCATGAATGACCAGATTAAAGCCGGAGAGATCGAAAGAGTCCTGAATATCAAGCCAGTTGAGCACCACCGGCCCCTGGGTCCAGCTCTGCCCCGAGTGAACAGCAGGCGAGCTGTGAACCAGCCCATCTTCATCCTGCCAGTGGTCGTCAACTTCAAACGGTTCGGGATAGATCAGCACATCGTGAAAACCGTCCAGCCATTCCAGACCCAGTTTCAGCACCGGCAAAGAGAAGAGCAGGGCGATGCGCACGCTGCGCAGTTCATCCAGTTGTGCACCTTCAAGGGGAACCAGTTTTTTCTGTTGCAGAAAGCGCTTCGCAAGCTCAACGAGCGCCTGTTGTTCGGCATCACTGAGCGGGCTGAATACCGGCTGGGCAAGGCCCCGCTGCCACGGCAGCGCAGCCAGCATGTCGTCATGCGTTTTCCAGGGCCATTTAAACATCGCAACTCCCGCACAGAACCGGACTATTTCGCTATCCTGACGCGCCAGACATAAAAATGCCAGCATCGAATGCTGGCATCAACTATCTGAATACAGGGCTGAAGACTGTCTATTCAACCCGTTAGCGCGACTATTGTCTGTGATTCAACCCGCAAAGCGCAGGGCTGAGGCATCAGTTGCGTTCGATGCGCTGAAATTCAATGACCCAGACCCAGGGATTCACTTCCCAGCTGGTTGCACCGTACTGTTTTTCCCAGGCTTTGCGATACGCCTCTTTGGGGGATTCAGAGTTGGCTTTTATGGTGAAGAAGTTATTCAGGAAATGCGAGTCGGTTTGTACGCCTTCGGCCCGGATGTCATCTTCACTGATGTCCTGAATCTTCTCTGCACGGACGCCGGTAATTTCAAGATTGATGCGGCTGGCCCAGCGCGGCATATGAATGGCAGTCTGCCAGCCAAACTCTTCGGCTTCCGGGGTGCTCAGTGCATGCTGTCCCAGCTCATTGCTGTCGGCACGATACTGACAATATTCTGGCAGGCGAAACGGTGTCGGGTCACGTTCATACTCGGCCAGATCGCTCTCAGGCACCATCGGGCCACGCCAGGTTTCACGCACCCAGAGTATGTCACCTGGTTTGCCATAGGGGCATTGATAGCTGATGTCGGTCATCGACATCATTTTGTATCCATGCAGATGGTTAGCACTCACATCGAAGGCGTGTACGCCCTCGTGATGATCCTGTCCCGGACCGAAAGCCTGAGTTTTCATAATGCGCCGGGTTTGCGTTTGCTGGCCAACCAACAGGGCACGAACACGCTGTTCGGAAAAAAGAATCGGCCGT
>Ga0308162_1001206_pt1 | contig 21816 bp, 23 predicted proteins | sample PhySR2_FD_201370 | JGI IMG/M metagenome (GOLD analysis project Ga0308162, IMG submission 201370) | Phyllosphere microbial communities from UC Gill Tract Community Farm, Albany, California, United States - DLSLS.R2 | ecosystem: Host-associated > Plants > Phyllosphere > Unclassified | place: USA... | reverse complement strand
CGTTTTAAAACATTAAAAGAGGAACATCATTATGGGTATTTTTTCTCGTTTCGCTGACATCGTAAATGCCAACATTAATTCCCTGCTGGAGCGTGCAGAAGATCCGCAGAAACTGGTCCGCCTGATGATTCAGGAAATGGAAGACACCTTAGTTGAAGTGCGTTCCACCTCTGCGCGTGCGCTGGCTGAAAAGAAACAGCTGTCACGCCGTATTGAGCAGGCAGAAATCCAGCAAGCCGAATGGCAGGAAAAAGCCGAGCTGGCGCTGCGCAAAGATAAAGATGATCTGGCGCGTTCAGCGCTGATCGAAAAACAGAAACTCACTGATCTGATCGCCTCTCTGAAACAGGAAGTTGGCCAGGTTGAAGAGACGCTGGAACGCATGAAAGGCGAGATCAGCGAACTGGAGAAAAAACTGACTGAAACACGTGCCCGTCAGCAGGCGTTAACGCTGCGCCATCAGGCGGCTTCTTCATCACGCGATGTTCGTCGTCAGCTGGACAGCGGTAAAATTGATGAAGCGATGGCACGGTTCGAATCTTTTGAACGTCGCATCGACCACATGGAAGCGGAAGCAGAAAGTCACGGTTTTGGTAAACCTAAAACGCTGGACCAGCAGTTTACTGACCTGAAAGCGGATGATGAAATCAGCCAGCAGCTCAACGCACTGAAGGCGAAAATGAACCGCAGTGAGTAATTATCGACGTTGCAATAAGTGATTAAGGAGAGTCAATGAGCGCACTTTTTCTCGCCATACCCTTAACGATTTTCGTGCTGTTTGTCGCACCGATCTGGTTATGGCTGCATTACAACAACAAACGCAACGGCGGTTCGGAACTGTCACAAAGCGAAATACAGCGCCTGCAGCGCGTCACGCAGGATGCGCAGCGGATGCGCGAACGCATCGACGCGCTGGAAGCGATCCTGGACGCTGAGCATCCAAACTGGAGGCAGCCATGATGAAAGGCCGCAAGTTGTGGCGCAAGCCAGACGAAGGAAAGTTGATGGGCGTCTGCGCGGGCCTGGCAGAGTATCTCGATATTCCGGTCCGTCTGCTGCGGGTCATCGTGGTGTTATCACTGTTCTTTGGTCTGTTTGTATTTACGGTGATCGCCTACTTCGTGCTGGGTTTTGTGCTGGATGTGAAGCCCGCCAGCGCCTATGAAGGCGAACGCCAGCCCACCGCCAGCGAGCTGCTGGACCAGCTGGAGAGTGCGCTGCAGCAGGATGAACGCAGCGTGCGCGACGTGGAGCGCTATGTGACGTCTGAAACCTTCAGCGTACGCAGCCGCTTCCGCCAGATTTGATTATTTTATTGCCGGGCCGTCTTAAGGCCCGTCCGCTCTCTCAATGGAGGTGTTGATGTCTTTTTCGCGATCCACTGCTTTTCGTCACCGCGCGGCACCTGCATTGAAGTCGGCGGCTAAATTCATCATTATCAATGCTGTCACCTACGGTCCCGCCGGCGTTACTGGCTGGGCGGTAAAATCGGTAGCGCGACGCCCGTTGCGCCTGCTGCTGGCTGTGGCCCTTGAGCCATTGCTGAAACGCGTGATGAACCGGGTGGCATCGCGCTTCATCAGGGAGAACGATGAAAAGACTGCAAACTGAATTAATGGCGTTGATGAACCGTGGCGTTGATCGCCACCTGCGGCTGGCGGTTACCGGATTAAGCCGCAGCGGTAAAACCGCCTTTATTACTTCACTGGTTAATCAGCTTTTAACGGTTCACAGCGGCGCGCGTTTGCCGCTGTTTTCCGTTGTGCGGGATGAGCGGCTGTTAGGCGTAAAACGGGTGCCCCAGCGTGACATGGGCACCGCGCGTTTTACCTACGACGAAGGTCTGGCTCAGCTTTACAGCACGCCGCCCGCCTGGCCAACGCCAACCCGTGGTGTCAGCGAAATGCGTCTGGCGCTGCGTTATCGTCCCAGTGATTCACTGTTGCGCCACCTGAAAGAGACAGCGACGCTCTATCTGGAGATTGTCGATTATCCCGGGGAATGGCTGCTGGATCTGCCGATGCTGGCGCAGGATTACCTCGCCTGGTCACGGCAGATGAACGGACTGCTGCAGGGCGATCGTGCGGAGTGGGCAAAGCCCTGGCGCACGCTCTGCGAAAAACTTGATCCGCTTGCTCCCGCCGATGAAACCAAACTGGCAGAGATTGCCGCTGCCTGGACCGACTACCTGCATCGCTGTAAATCTGAAGGCTTACACTTTATTCAGCCTGGTCGCTTCGTGCTGCCCGGCGATATGGCAGGAGCGCCCGCGCTGCAGTTTTTCCCCTGGCCGACGGCTGATGAGGCACAACTCACTAAGCTGGGACAGGCGGACAAGGGGAGTAACTTCAGCATGCTGCAGCAGCGGTTTAATTATTATTGCCAGCATGTGGTGAAAGGCTTCTACAAGAATCACTTCCTGCGTTTTGATCGCCAGATCGTGCTGGTGGACTGCCTGCAACCGCTGAACAGCGGACCTCAGGCATTTAATGATATGCGGCTGGCGCTGACTCAGCTGATGCAGAGCTTTCATTACGGACAGCGCACCCTGTTTCGCCGGCTTTTCTCACCCGTGATCGACAAATTACTGTTTGCCGCGACCAAAGCGGATCATATCACCAGCGATCAGCACGGCAACATGGTGTCACTGCTGCAGCAACTGGTGCAGGATGCCTGGCAGAACGCCGCATTTGAGGGGATTAGCATGGACTGCATTGGGCTGGCATCGGTACAGGCGACGCAGAGCGGCCTGGTCGATCACCGTGGTGAGAAGATCCCGGCCCTGCGCGGCAACAGGCTGGATGATGGCGAGCCGCTCACCGTCTATCCGGGTGAAGTCCCGCCGCGCCTGCCTGGCAATGCCTTCTGGCAGCAGCAGGGTTTTCAATTTGAACAGTTCCGGCCGCAGCAGCTCGACGTCGATCGCCCGCTGCCGCATATCCGCATGGATGCCGCGCTGGAATTTTTGTTGGGAGATAAATTGCGATGAGTGATCCGCTAAAGCCGCGTATCGATTTTGCCCGCCCGCTGGATGAAAGCACCACTACGCCGCTGCGTCCTGCTCAGACCTTTGAAGCGGAAGCGCAGGCTGCGTTTCTGGCGGTGCAGGATGACGATGTCGCTGTCGAAGAGGAGGGTGCCGGTGAACGTGCGGTGGAAGCCGCGCTGAAACCTAAGCGCAGTCTGTGGCGCAGAATGGTGACGGCTGGCGCGCTGCTGTTTGGCGTCAGCGTGATAGCGCAGGGTGTGCAGTGGACGCACGATGCCTGGCTGGCCCGCGACTGGTTTTCGCTGGGCAGCGGCGTGGCGGGCGGCCTGATTGTACTGGCAGGTGTGGGTGCGTTGACCACCGAGTGGCGTCGTCTCTATCAGCTGCGTCAGCGTGCTGAAGAGCGGGATGTGGGGCGTGAGCTGCTACACAGTCATGGCATTGGCAAAGGTCGGGCATTTTGCGAAAAACTGGCGCAGCAGGCGGAGCTGGATCAGGCGCATCCGGCTTTGCAGCGCTGGCATGCCTCGCTGCACGAAACCCACAATGACAGTGAAATCGTACGGTTATATGCGCAACTGGTGCAGCCAGTTCTTGACAGGCAGGCGCGGCGTGAAATCAGTCGTCATGCTGCGGAAGCGACACTGATGATTGCGGTCAGTCCGCTGGCACTGGTGGATATGGCCTTTATCGCCTGGCGTAATCTGCGGCTGGTCAATCGCATCGCGGCGATATACGGCATCGAGCTGGGCTACTTCAGCCGCATCCGGCTGTTCCGCCTGGTGCTGCTCAATATGGCCTTTGCCGGCGCATCGGAACTGGTGAGGGAAGTGGGGATGGACTGGATGTCGCAGGATATCGCCGCCCGGCTTTCCACGCGCGCTGCGCAGGGCATTGGTGCAGGTTTGCTGACCGCAAGACTGGGCATCAAAGCGATGGAGCTTTGTCGTCCACTGCCGTGGCTGGAGCAGGATAAGCCACGACTCGGCAATTTCCGTCGTGAACTACTGGGCCAGCTGAAAGAGGCGTTGCAAAAGGGCGGCAATAAGTCAGCCTGACGCTCGCGTGACACTATAGAGGCGGCTGTGCCGCCTTTATTAATTTAGTGGGGCTGGCGAAGCACCTGTCGCGAATCGATAGTCAGGCACTCACCCGGACAGGTAGATTCATCGGTGATCACTGGATCCGCCGGCAGCGTAAAGGCCATTCCATTTTTCTCCCTGATAAAATGGGCCATCCCGGCAAACGTCCATGACATGCTTAATCCCAGTCCGCCGAAATCGTCATATTTCCGTAACGTTGCAACCTTGGGCAGATACTCGCCGGTCAGCCGATAATAGAGCGAACCCTGAAAATCTTTCGGTACCTGCTGAGTGATGGCCTGCTCAAGCAGGGAAAATTCTTTGCGGGCGGGTACCGAATAGCCATTAATCAGGTGACTTATCGACAGCGAGGCAGCAGCGATTACCAGCAATGAATAAAAGGTATTTTTCCATTTTAACTTTTTGCTGATTTCAAACAGGCCCAGGATAAACGCGCTGGTGGTGATCAGCGCACCAGCAATCAGGGTCCGGTAGGCTGCCATACTTTCACTGACAATCAGATTAGGCAGCGCAGCAATCAGAAGTAAGATAAACATCAGATAAAATTTGTCGTTGCCAGCGGCTTTAATTTTCTTAAGCCCAAATCCAATAATGATCGATGAGATGATCACCGACACCGTTTTTGCGCCGAGATCAAAGTTGCAGATAACATTCTTAAGGTATTCGCTGAAAAACCATTTCAGTTTAATAAGGACGTCGTAGCTGAATGCGGAACGCGGCAGCGAATGGCCATAAAGCTGGACGGGGAGTACCTTCGAGGCAATGAGCGCTGCGAACATTCCTGCGCCCAGCACCATCAGAGAGATTATCGCGCGCTTCTTATCGATTTTCCGCTCTGAAAGGCACAAATCCAGTGCGGCAAAGAAGGTGAAGCTCATTGCTGCGGGTTGATAAAGACAGAAGGCAATGATCAACAGGCAGACCGCTATAATGCGACCTGTGATGTCCGGTTTTGTCGAGAAGCAGTAGCTGGCACCTGCCAGCAGAATTGCAGCGATATAGGGAAAGCAGGATGCCCATGCAATATAAACCTGGAATGAGGGTAGTAGGCAAAGCAATAATACAAAGGTGATCCGCTGAACCTGATTCTCCAGCAGCGCATATTTCTGACACAGTGTATAGATATAGTATCCGATAAAGATGAGCAGAAAAATTGCGACAGAACGCAGCAACGCCAGGCGTTCTACGCTCTCCACCAGGAAAGATGCACCGTACTGAATAACGCCATATACCGGCCTGCCGGATAACGTGTCCCAGTTTAAAATACTCAGCTTGTCAAAATTAGCCCAGTAGAGGTTCGTCCAGTCATCGGTGTAGGCGTAATGGGTTAAATAAGCAGGACTGTAAGCAATCAGGAAAACTATCACTAAAAGCAAAAAGACCTGACGGCGGGTTATGCCGGTATCAGTGGCGATCATCTGTCATCCTTTTTAATCTGGCCATCTTCTCTGCCCCTGACTGGGCAATTTAGTCGATATTCTGAGGGGAGTTGATTTTTGTCGGCGCGGATTTTCGCAAAATATAGCGAGGCCGATTTTTGGTTTCCATGTAAATGCGGCCGATATATTCACCCAGCACGCCAATCCCAATAAGCTGAACGCCACCAAGAAACAGCACGGAAACCAGGATAGAGGGATAGCCTGGCACTGGGTTACCAAACAGCAGCTTATCCACGATCATCCAGAGTCCATACAGGAAGGCCAGCGAGGCAACAAGAAAACCCAGATAGGACCAGATGCGCAACGGAACGGTTGAGAAGGAGGTAACCCCCTCCAGCGCAAGGTTCCACAACTTCCAGCCGCCAAATTTGCTGCGGCCCGCAATCCGCTCAGTTCGCACATACTCCACAATATCAGTCTTTCCGCCGACCCAGCTCAGAATCCCCTTCATAAAGAGATTCTTCTCAGGCAACAGCTTAATATTCTCGACCACTTCACGCGACATCAACCGGAAATCACCGACGTTCTCTTCTATCTGGGGATGACTGATGCTGTTGTGCAGTTTGTAAAACCAGCGGGCTGTTTTGCGTTTGAGGTGGCCATCGGCACTGCGGTCAATTCGTTTGGCTAAAACAATGTCAGCCCCTGCCTGCCACTTGCGGATCATCTCGGGAATAATCGCAATCGGATCCTGCAAATCCACATCTATCGGGATAACGGCATCGCCGGTTGCGGCTTCCAGCCCGGCAAACAACGCCGGTTCTTTGCCGAAATTTCGAATAAACGACAGGCTGCGCACCAACGGATCGCTCTGGCTGAGTTGAGTAGTCTGCGCATGCGTTGCGTCTGTGCTGCCATCATCAATAAATACGATCTCAACCTGCAAGCCGGCCAGCGCTTCATCTTTTCTGACCGCGTCATAAAAAAGAGGGATTACATCCTCTTCATTGAATACCGGTACCACCAGAGAGATTTTCATTATTCTCCTTTGAATACGATAAAGCGGGAAAAAAGAAAGCCGCACACCAGACTGATGGCAGAAGAAGCAATCAACGTAATAAGGGGATAAAGGCCGTACCGATCGGCCAGATAACCTACGCTGAATGCCATCGCGCCCATAAAAACGACGTAAAGAATATAACGCCAGGCGGTTGCCTGCTGTTTAAAGGTCCAGCGCGCATTAACAAAGTAAGAGAAGGTGACGGCCAGGCAAAAAGCAATCAGGTTAGCGGTCGACTGGAACAATCCCAGGCTGAAGCAGATAAAAAAGGTCACCCAATGGATCAGAGTATTCACCAAGCCCACAGTCAGATATTTTGCGAAGAAAGTCAGCATATTATATTCAATTCTAATCACCTGGGAAAAATATACAGCAATCAGCGAGCAATCAACAGTCTGGTGCTGACAAAAGCTGACAGTCAGCGATTGAGCTTTGAATTCAGCAGGGAAGTACAAAACTCCACCATACGCGCCTGAGCTGTCAACTTTTCCTGACAGATCCCTTTCTACCGGCCTATGACTTAGCGTAATATTCTTTAATCTGACCCTGATTAAGGCGAACGCAATGCGTCTGGAAGTGTTCTGTCAGGACCGCATCGGTCTGACGCGTGAACTGCTCGACCTGCTGGTGGCACGCAACATTGATTTACGCGGTATCGAAATCACGGCGCTAGGCCGCATCTACCTCAACTTTTCTGCACTGGAATTTGACGCCTTCAGTAATCTGATGGCCGAAATCCGCCGTACACCAGGCGTAACAGATGTGCGCACGGTTACGTACATGCCATCTGAACGGGAGCATCGCGCGTTGAGTGCACTGCTGGTGGCGATGCCGGACCCGGTTTTTTCTATCGATCTGAAAAGCAAGGTTGAACTGGCTAATCCGGCCGCTCAAAGCCTGTTTAATCTTGATGAAGAGAAGATGCGCAACTTTAGCGCCGGTAACCTGATCAACGGCTTTAACTTTATGCGCTGGCTTGAGAGCGACCGGGTTGAAGCGCAGGCGCAGCATGTGGTCATTGAGGGACGCGATTTTCTGATGGAAGCGCGTCCTATTTACCTGCCGGGCGAGGAGGGCCAGAATGACAGGCCGGTGGGCGCGATGGTGATGCTGAAGTCGACAGCCCGCATGGGCCGTCAGTTGCAGAATCTGGTGGTCACCGACGAATCGGAGTTTGACCATATCATTGCTGTCACGCCAAAGATGCGTCAGGTGGTGGATCAGGCGCGCAAACTGGCGATGCTTGATGCGCCTTTATTGATCGTTGGCGACACCGGCACCGGGAAAGATATGCTGGCTCGTGCCTGTCATCTGCGCAGTGCGCGCGGGAAAAATCCTTTCCTGGCGCTGAACTGTGCCTCTCTGCCCGACGACGTCGCCGAAAGCGAACTGTTTGGTCATGCTGCCGGTGCCTACCCGAATGCGCTGGAAGGCAAGAAAGGCTTTTTCGAGCAGGCTAACGGAGGCTCTGTGCTGCTGGATGAGATTGGTGAGATGTCGCCGAGAATGCAGACTAAACTGCTGCGTTTTCTCAATGATGGTACCTTCCGTCGCGTCGGCGAAGAGCATGAAGTGCATGTCAATGTGCGGGTAATCTGTGCGACGCAGAAAAACCTGATTGAGCTGGTGCAGCGCGGCGACTTCCGCGAGGATCTCTTTTACCGGCTCAATGTGCTGACGCTGCAGCTGCCACCTCTGCGCGATCGTCCGCAGGATATACTGCCGCTGACCGAGATGTTTGTGGCCCGCTTTGCGGATGAGCAGGGGATGGCGCGTCCGCGACTCTCGCCGCAGCTCAATGCGTTTCTGACCCGCTATGCCTGGCCTGGCAACGTGCGTCAGCTAAAAAATTCCCTTTATCGCGCATTAACGCAGCTGGAAGGTTACGAACTGCGTCCGCAGGATATCGTGTTGCCCGAACAGTCGCTGGATGTGTCACTGGGGGATGAGGCACTGGAAGGAACACTGGATCAGATCACCAGCCGTTTCGAACGGTCGATTCTGACGCGACTCTATCTTTCCTATCCCAGCACCCGAAAACTGGCAAAACGACTGGGTGTGTCACACACCGCGATTGCGAATAAGCTTCGTGAATATGGTCTGGGGCAGAAGCGCAACGAAAGCGAATAAAGGTCAGGCAGAAAAAGGTCAGGCAGAAGATGAAAAGCGGATAACCGGGTTATCCGCTTTTTTATTACTTCAGCGCGGCCAGCGCAGCGTCGTAATCAGGCTCAGTGGTGATTTCATCAACCAGCTGGCTGTAGATCACTTTATCGTTCTCATCCAGTACGATCACGGCACGTGCAGTCAGACCTTCCAGCGCACCATCGGCAATTTCCACGCCATAATCATACTTAAACTCTGAACCGCGCAGCGTCGACAGCGTCACCACATTGTTCAGGTTTTCTGCGCCACAGAAGCGCGACTGGGCGAATGGCAGATCCGCAGAGATGCATAACACCACGGTGTTATTCAGCTCGCTTGCAGCCTGATTGAACTTGCGCACTGATGAAGCACAGACACCGGTATCAACGCTTGGGAAAATGTTCAGAATTTTGCGTTTTCCTGCATACTCAGAGAGCGCGACGTTAACCAGGTTTTTAGCGACCAGTGTGAAAGCTTTGGCTTTATCGCCAGCCTGGGGAAACTGACCTGCAACCGGTACGGCATTACCCTGAAAATGAACAGTCTGAGACATAGTGATTCCTTTTGATGATAAAAAAGATCTGACACAAAACGGCTAAAGATAGCCGTTGTTTATGACATAAATGTTAAGGGTTTACGAGTTCAATTGTGGAATTTAACGTGGCGATCTGCCAACGCGTCACAAATTGTGGAGTGGAAATGAGAACGGTAAAAAGTTATCCCGAAGCCTGGCCGTTGCATACGCCGTTTGTCATTGCCCGAGGAACCCGGACCGAAGTGAAAGTGGTGGTGGTTGAAATTGAGGAAGATGGCGTAAAAGGCGTCGGTGAAGCAACGCCTTATGCACGCTACGGTGAAAGTGAAGCCTCGGTGCTGGCGCAAATCGCTACGCTGCTGCCTGCGCTGCAACAGGGTATGACGCGTGAGGCGCTGCAACAGGCACTGCCCGCCGGGGCGGCGCGCAACGCCATCGATAGTGCACTGTGGGATCTCGCCGCACATCAGCAACAGAGTAGCCTCTGGCAACTCAGCGGCGTCACCGCACAGGAAGATGTCGTCACTGCGCAGACCGTCAGCATTGATACGCCTGAGGCGATGGCCAGCAGCGCACTCGCGCTGTGGCAGCATGGCGCAACGCTGCTGAAAGTTAAGCTGGATAATAATTTCATTACCGAACGGCTGATGGCGATACGTGCCGCTGTGCCGGACGCGACGCTGATTGTGGATGCAAATGAGTCCTGGCATGCCGAAGGCCTGGCAGCACGCTGTCAGCTGCTGGCGGACATCAATGTGGCGATGCTGGAACAGCCTCTGCCAGCAGGTGAAGATGCGGTGCTGGAGAACTTTATCCATCCCTTGCCGATCTGCGCCGATGAGAGTTGTCATACCCGTGAAAGCCTGGCAGCGTTGCGAGGCCGTTATGAGATGGTCAACATCAAGCTGGACAAAGCGGGCGGGCTGACCGAGGCACTGGCGCTGGCGAATGCGGCGCAGCAGCAGGGCTTTGCGGTGATGCTCGGCTGCATGCTCTGCACCTCGCGGGCGATACGCGCTGCGCTGCCGCTTGTGCCGCAGACCCGCTTCGCCGATCTCGACGGGCCAACCTGGCTGGCGGTAGATTCAGAACCGGCGATCACCGTGCGCAACGGTCAGTTGATCATTGCTGCCAGCGCAGCAGGTTAACCATCATCTCAAGGTAGGTCTCCGTCGCTTTATCCACTGAAATCACCGGCATTTCAGCGGTTACGCAGGGCAGGCTGAGATCGTGACACCAGCTGCCGAATGAGCCGGGCGTGTCATAACCGACGCTGCTGACGCGAGGAAGGCCGGTGTGGCTGGCCAGCCAGCCGCCAATTTCGACCTGATGCGGGTCGTCAATACAGCCCAGCGGTTCATGCCAGGAGACAATCCAGCGCGGTTTCAGCTGATGAATCAGGGCACAGAGCGCCTGGGTCTCCGGTTCAGAACCCGGATGCGTTCCGGTCGAGAGTGCCACATCGCGCGCATCCGCCGCGCTGTTCCAGCGATAAACCGTCTCGCCGGACTGCCAGTTCGCCGCCGGGAAGTTGCGATTGAGATCGACGCCGTTTGCGTTAGCGCGCAGCCCAAGCTGACAGCCATCAGGATTGACAGAAAGCACTACGTGATGCCGCCGCATGCTATCGGGCAACGTCCGTAAGGCGGCGGAGAGGGTGGCGATGGCCGCATTCTCATCGCCATGGGTACCGGCCAGGATCACACCGCTGTCATGATCGCCCAGCGGGGCCGGAAACCACAGCAGCGGTGCACCCAGAACTGAGCGGCCATACTGCTGATAGGGAACGTCCAGTTTGCCGCGCAGGGGACGTGGATGGAGTGGCGACATAGTCATTTCCTCAATGGGTTTTACTAAAAGTAACGGAAAAGCCGTGCGCGGAAAATAGCTATTTATCTGTCAGCCATTTGCGATAAAGTGCCCTGCACAAGCTGCATCGGCAACAGACTGGTGCAGCACTTCTTTGGGGTAAAGGAGTGATGATGGTAAAGACCTTTCGCATGACGCTGGCAGCAATCAGTCTGAGCAGCGTTTTCACACCCGCCATCGCGGCGAATCTACCCGCAGGCGCGCAGCTGGCTGAACAGCAGCAGATTGTCCGCCATATTAAAGATGAACCCGCCTCGCTCGATCCGCTTAAAGCCGTCGGACTGCCGGAAATTCAGGTTATACGCGATCTGTTCGAAGGCCTGACTAATCAGGATGCGCAGGGCAAAATCGTGCCGGGCGTGGCGCAGAGCTGGAGCAGCAGCGATAACAAAACCTGGGTTTTCACCCTGCGCAATAACGCGCGCTGGTCGAACGGCGATCCGGTTACCGCGCAGGATTTTGTCTACAGCTGGCAGCGGCTTGTCGATCCCAGGAACAGTTCTGCTTTTGCCTGGTTCGCGGGGTTAAGCGGGATTGAAAATGCGGCGGCGATTATCAAAGGCGAAATGACGCCCGATAAGCTGGGTGTGGTCGCGCAGAGTAAAAACCAGCTGAAAGTGACGCTGGATCGTCCGGTACCGTGGTTACCGGCGCTGGTGGCTAACGTGGCTCTCTTCCCGGTGCCCCAGAAAATTATCGCACAGGAGGGTGATGGCTGGACAGCACCCGGCAAACTGGTGGGCAACGGGGCCTATCAGCTCAGCGAACGGGTCGTGAACGAAAAAATCGTACTGACACGCAATCCTCACTACTGGGATGATGCGCACTCGGTGCTGACGAAAGTGACCTTTGTGCCGATTAATGAAGAGTCGAGCGCGACTAAACGTTATCGATCCAACGACATTGATATCACCGAATCCTTTCCAAAAAACATGTATGCGCTCCTGAAAAAAACGTTGCCCGGAGAGGTCTACACGCCTGACCAGTTAGGCACCTATTACTACGCGTTTAACACGCAGAAGGGGCCGACTGCCGATGTGCGGGTTCGCAAAGCACTCTCATGGTCTATCGACCGGAAAGTGATTGCTGAAAAAGTACTGGGCACCGGGGAGAAACCCGCGTGGCACTTTACGCCCGATGTGACAGCAGGCTTCAAGCCACTACCCACTTTCATGCAACAGCATGATCAGAACGCCCTGAATGCGCAGGCCAAATCGCTGCTCGCTGCCGCTGGTTATGGCCCAGGTAAGCCGCTGAAGCTCAAACTGCTCTACAACACCTCTGAGAGCCATCAGAAGATTGCAATTGCCGTGGCCTCAATGTGGAAAAAGAACCTCGGTGTGGACGTCACGCTGGAGAACCAGGAGTGGAAAACCTACATCGACAGCCGTAACAGCGGGAACTTCGATGTGATCCGCGCTTCGTGGGTCGGTGACTACAATGAACCCTCCACCTTCCTGAACCTGCTGACGTCGGGTAATAGCAGCAATATCGCCCGCTTCACTAACGCGGATTATGATGCGGTTATCGCCAAAGCCAGTCGTGAGACCAGCGATCAGGCGCGTAACAGTGATTACAATCGTGCCGAGCAGATCCTGGCAGAGCAGGCACCGATCGCCCCCATCTATCAGTACACCAATGGCCGCCTGATTAAACCCTGGGTCAAAGGCTATCCCATCACCAACCCTGAAGATGTCGCCTACAGTCGCGAACTGTGGATTGAAAAGCACTAAGCCACTGGAGGCCGGTTTTCTGGCCTCCTGCTGACATCTTTCTACACAGCCCGGAGATTGCAACTCCACGCGGTCACGTTAGACTGTATCGTATTGATTTTAGTGGTGAGGCAACGTTGTGGACGTCATTGAAGGAAAAGCACTACAGGTTTCAGATGCCATCATTTCCTGTCAGCTGGATGGCAAGGGTGGGATGATCCCGATTGCTGAAGATGAAGTTATCGAGTGTGAGCAGCCCTGCTGGCTGCATCTGAATTATACCCACAGCAAGAGCGCCGCATGGCTGCAGTCAACGCCACAGATCCCCGATGCCGTGCGTGACGCCTTAGCGGGCGACAGCATGCGTCCCCGCGTCAGCCGGTTGGGCGACGGATTTATGATCGTCCTGCGCAGCGTTAACCACAATACCGATGCGCGTCGCGACCAGCTGGTGGTGATGCGGGTGTTCATCAACGATAAGCTCATCGTCTCGACCCGGCGGCGTAAAGTCTCTGCCGTCGATGAAGTGCTCACCGATTTGCAAAACGGTAATGGCCCGATTGACTGCGGCAGCTGGCTGGTCGATGTCTGTGATGCCCTGACCGATCACACCAGCGAATTTATCGAAGAGTTGCATGACAAAATCATCGAGCTGGAAGATGCACTGCTTGACCAGCAGATGCCCGCGCGCGGCGAACTCGGCCTGCTGCGCAAACAGCTGATTGTGATGCGGCGTTATATGGCACCGCAGAGGGATGTCTATGCCCGGCTCGCCAGTGAAAAACTGGCCTGGATGGATGACAGCGAACGGCGCCGGATGCAGGAGATCGCCGATCGTCTGGGACGCGGGCTGGATGATCTGGATGCAGGCGTGGCGCGCACCGCGATTCTGGCTGATGAGGTCGCCTCTGCGATGGCGGAATCGATGAACCGCCGCACCTATACCATGTCACTGATGGCGATGATCTTCCTGCCCGCTACGTTCCTGACCGGCCTGTTTGGCGTCAACCTGGGCGGCATTCCGGGCGGCGGATGGGAGTATGGCTTTACCATCTTCTGTCTGCTGCTGGTGGCGCTGGCGGTGGGAGTTGCGGGTTACCTGCGCAAACGGCGCTGGCTGTAGCGCGGGTGAGATGACCTCGGCGAGAGTCTCATTTGATTATGACAATCCCGCCAGATGGGCTGAAATGGCATTAAGAAAGCAAAAGCTGATCGACATCAAGAACCCAATGTCGCGGCTGACGCAAACTCTCTCCCGCAGGTGAATGCAACGTCAAGCGATGGGGGTTGCGCTCCATATTGTCTTACTTCTATATTTAGAATTATTGCATAGCACAATTAATTCGAAACATGCCGGCCTGTGTGCCGGCTTTTTTTTTGCCCGCCTGGCTGGAACGCCAATCCTTTCCTAAGCTTAAAGTCCATTTGCAAGAAAAGGAGTACGGCATGAGCGCGATTTACAACAGCGAGCCGATCCCTACGGATCCAGTTCCGATTCCTGAGCCGATTCCCCATCCGCAACCCCAGCCTGATCAGCCGACCGATCCGGAATATCCGCCGATAATGGATCCACCGCCACACCGCAACATATAAAAAAAGGGTGTGCTGCCAGCAGCACGCCCTTAATCCTGCAAGGCAATTATTTAATCTGAAGCACATCCAGACGAGCACTGAGATCCGGTGCATCCTCTTCATCGGCCCGCCAGCCTACAGGCTGCAACGGCAGGGTTTCGCGATCAAAAGCGAGATCGCCGCCATCAACGACCGCATCGCCATGTTTGATGCCTTTAAAATCGAACAGATTGATATCTGCCAGATGCGACGGCACAACATTCTGCATCGCGCTGAACATGGTTTCGATACGGCCAGGGTAGCGCTTATCCCAGTCACGCAGCATATCGGCCACGACCTGACGCTGCAGGTTCGGCTGAGAACCGCAGAGGTTGCACGGGATAATCGGGAACTGACGCGCTTCTGAAAAGCGAATAATATCTTTCTCGCGGCAATAGGCCAGCGGACGGATCACGATCTGCTTGCCATCGTCGCTCATCAGCTTTGGTGGCATACCTTTCAGTTTTCCGCCATAGAACATATTCAGGAACAGCGTCTGCAGGATGTCATCCCGATGGTGGCCCAGCGCGATTTTAGTGCAGCCCAGTTCAGTCGCAACGCGATAGAGAATGCCGCGGCGCAGGCGCGAACAGAGTGAGCAGGTGGTTTTGCCTTCCGGCACCTTGTCTTTGACAATAGAGTAGGTATCTTCTTCGATAATCCGATACTCCACGCCCTGGGCCTCAAGATATTGCGGCAGGATGTGCTCAGGGAAGCCAGGCTGTTTCTGGTCGAGGTTGACGGCAATCAGGCTGAAGTTGACCGGCGCGCTTTTTTGCAGACTGCGCAAAATTTCCAGCATGGTGTAGCTGTCTTTACCGCCCGACAGACAGACCATGATGCGGTCGCCTTCTTCAATCATATTAAAATCTGCAATGGCTTCACCGACGTTACGACGCAGACGTTTTTGCAGTTTATTGAGGTTGTACTGTTCTTTCTTGTCAACCGTTTGATTATCTTGCATTTTTACCTATCTCAAAAACCAGAAAGCGTAGCTGAAGGGCAAATTGCCGTGCGCGTTCAGCCAGACACTTCACTGCGGTGTCACGAATATGCAGCGTATGGTACGGATTGTTGCCGCGAATGCCAGTACTGGAGTGAAGTAATCAGCGGATAATCGCCGCCGCAGGCGATAGTGAGAGAGATCAGGAGTGCGATGTCAGCTGGCGGGCACATCATTCCACTGACAATCAATTTCGTCACTGTGCGATGAGCAGGAGGGGGGGGATGCCTGGTAAGCATCAGCCCGCAGATGTTCTTTTTTTGCCGCACAACCGGCGGTCATTAATATGACAGAGAGAATTAACAGCGTTTTCATCATTGCTACCGGATGAGTAAATAAAAACAGCATGCGCCGCGGTTAATCAATCCTGTATAAACGAATTCCTGTTCAGGCATGCCTGATTTGATACGAATCAAATAAAATGGTTTTCATAAATCCGATGAGTGTTATTTTGTGAGCAGCTGTTGATTTCCAGACGACACAATCTGAAAAAAGCGCTCTGTTTAATATGCGTTGACACCGCAGGTTTATAATTGCTTTCCCTTTTTATGCATAATTAAGCATCTTATTAATTTAGAATTTTTTTTGTCTGTACGCACTTGCCCGGCATGGGTTATTACAATTCAATACGGAATTCTATTATTTAAGTCATAATAATCAGTAAAGTGTAAAGGGATGCACTATGCGGTTTACGATTAAAGGAATTAAGATGAACTATCCTGCGGTGAGTTATTTTTTCGCACATTTCGTCAATACACAGCGCAGATGAAACCGTTTAATGTCCGGCTATATAGGTGAATAAAAAATGAATCTACCTTTAACGTCTATGAGACATCCGGATAAAAATCACAAAATAAAAAAGTATGGCATCAGGTTTATTATGACGCTGCTACTCTTTTTACTCTGCTATGTTGCGGTCATGTATTGTGGGGTTTTGCTGCTGGTGAACCGGCACGGATTACTCCATTTTCTGATGCACTGAATTTTTTACGGTATTGATACTGTCAGCCACAGGCTTTAAAAATCCAGCGATAGGCGTGATGTAAAAAATGCCTCAGCACTTCCATGAAATCTTCAGCCCCTTCTTCCGCCAGACATTGTCCTGTCTCCAGCGCATTATTTACCGAATTCCGATGATCCAGGATCATCATGATGGCGATAGCGCATGCAATCAGCATAAAAATCAGCATGCCTGCTGCTAACCGGTTTTTGGGCGCAGCAGCGGACTGGGCATCTTCAGGATGGTCAGAGTTATGAGACATTGGTATCCGAATAAAATGATTACGCTAATAAACAATAACGGATTATGCCATTAATTCCCGGCGGGCTCTATGTTTCAGGTCAGGCTGCAACGATTCTGATTTTTAGAGAAGAGAAAGTTGAATAGGGGGCAGAAGGCGGTGACGGCTCTCCGCCTTCTGCAGGTTCCAGGGGCCTGTATGGCTGTGTCTGAAGAGAAGGGTATCTGAAAGGAGATTTACATCATCTCGAGTGATTGCACCCCTTTGATCTCCATGACCTTATCGTAGAGGTGCGCATCATTGGACTTGCGGGACAGCGTCACCTGAACGCTGAGTTCACACAGACCGCTCTCCTCATCACGATTAATTACCGTCACGTTGCCGTAGCGAATGCCTTCGCGCTGCATTACCAGCAGTACCAGCGGCACGCTTTTGGGCTTGAGGAAAACCAGCAGCGTATGGTGTTTGCCGATTAAAAGATGGCTCAGGCGGCGGAACACTTCAAGCACCACCAGCGCCAGCACCGTGCCATAAATACCGATCTCATACATGCCACTGCCGATCACCAGACCAATTGCCGCCGTCACCCATAATCCCGCCGCCGTGGTTAAGCCTTTCACCACCTGTTTCTGGATCATAATGGTGCCCGCCCCCAGGAAGCCCATGCCGCTGACGACCTGAGCGGCGATACGGCTGGGATCCAGGGCCACATGGTCGCTGGTGAGCATATCGGCGAAGCCATATTTTGACACCAGCATGAACATGGCACTGCCGATACCGACCAGAATATGGGTGCGCAGTCCCGCTTCTTTAGCCCGCATCTGACGCTCCAGGCCAATCAGGCCGCCGAGAATACCGGCCAGGGCGATGCGAATTAACATATCCATTAACATGGCTTTACTCCGAAATAGTAGGGGCTAAAAAAGGGTGCCAGTTCAGCGATAACAGGTAAACAAGATAATTCTGCTTGCAAATGATGACGGAGAATTTTGTAAAAAGCTGTTTCACCTCTCGACCCCTTGTGCTGCCTGACATATGCTGAGCCAGCCTATTACCCCCATTCCCGGAGTTCGATTGATGAAAGCAGCCACCTTTTTGCTGGCCGGTGCCGCATTATTACTCTCTGCCTGCAGCAGCAACAGTGATGATAACGAGCCACCGCAACAAGCCACCGCCGCCCATATCCAGCCTCGGGTGGTGATGTCTTACCTGGCAGAAAGCACCTGTTCAAATGCGGGTGGAACGCTGGCGTTTTCGCATCAGCTCGATGGTTCGCGCGTGGGAATGTGTCAGTTAGTGAATGGCCGTCGTTGTGATGAGCAGGCGTTGATTGGCGGGAATTGCGCGCGCTGATAGACAGGCCGGATTGCTCCGGCCCGCCTAGTTCCGCAGAGAATAGTCAGGCGGAGAGTCGGTTCTGGCAGTTCTCACCCCGGTCGAGCTGTCTGAGATTATTCAGTGTCGTTTCTGAAATGGCAGTCAGCGCTTCGGCGGTCAAAAACGCCTGATGGCCAGTGAATAACACGTTATGGCACGCCGACAGACGGCGGAACACATCATCCTGAATCACATCATTCGACTTATCTTCAAAGAACAGGTCACGTTCATTCTCATAAACATCCATGCCGAGTGCGCCGATTTTCTGCTGTTTCAGCGCGTCAATTGCCGCCTGTGAATCGATAAGACCACCACGACTGGTGTTGATTACCATTACCCCATCGCGCATCTGTTTAAACGCATCGGCGTTGAGGAGATGATGATTCTCCGGCGTCAGCGGGCAGTGCAGCGTAATGACGTGGGATTCAGCAAACAGCGTTTTCAGATCGACATACTCCGCGCCCAGTTCCAGCGCCTGCTGGCTCGGGTAGGGATCATAGGCCAGCAGCCGCATACCAAAACCTTTCAGAATGCGCATCGTCGCAATCCCGATTTTACCGGTGCCGATCACGCCTGCGGTTTTGTTATGCATATTGAAGCCGGTCAGCCCATCGAGTGAAAAGTTCGCGTCACGGGTACGCTGATAGGCTCGATGAATACGGCGGTTAAGGGTCATCATCAGGCCGATCGTATGTTCAGCCACCGCTTCCGGTGAGTAGGCCGGAACCCGTACTACTTCCAGACCCAGCTCTTTCGCTGCAGCCAGATCAACATTATTGAAGCCAGCGCAACGCAGCGCGATGTATTTCACACCCAGCCCCGCCAGCTCTTCCAGTACCGGACGGCTGCCGTCATCGTTGACAAAGATGCAGACGGCATCGCAACCCACTGCGGTTTTGGCCGTGTTTTCAGAGAGTAAAAAGTCAAAAAACACCAGTTCAAAGCCGAACTGCTCGTTAACCTGCTCAAGATATTTCTGATCGTAATGTTTGGTACTGTAAACCGCGATCTTCATCGTTATGCTCCTGCAGAGTGATAGATCAAGGATAACGTTTTCTGACTGACTTTGCTGAAACAGCTGATCTGCACCCGGCGCAGACCTTCACCTCTGGCAGATTACATGCCATCATCGTTGTCAGGATACTGTAAGGAAAAGGATTATGGCTTTTATGCCACGGATTTTCCGGCGACGGCTGGCGGCCATTCTGGCGCTGATTCTGTTGCTGCTGGGCCTGATGTTGACTGTTACGCAATGGCTGCCACGGCTGGTCGGCATCTGGCTGCCTGATGAGACCCGAATTGAGCTGTCGGGCGCGCCGCGCTGGCGCGAGGGTGGACTGTGGTTGCCTCAGATTCGTTATCTCGCGGGTGACTGCTCGCTGGCAACCATAAAGGCTGTGTCACTTAGCTGGCATCAGTCGCGCTGGAAACTCAATTCTGAAGAGCTGACGCTGGACAGCGCCTGCCTGCAAAAATTACCTGTCGGCGACGGCAGCACGGCAGCCCCCAAAACCCTGGCCGAATGGCAGGCAATGCTGCCGGGCGCTGACGTTCATCTGGGCAGACTGATCGTCGCGCCGTGGCAGACCTATGCGGGCGCGCTGGATCTGACGCTGGAAAAAGATCGCCAGCAACTCACTTACCAGGGCGATAATCTGCAACTGGCGGCCACGCTGACCGGTCAGCAACTCGCAATCAGCCGCCTGACGCTCACTCATCCTGCACTACCTGAACCTATCACATTGAGTGGTCATCTTGAGTTACCCACCTTCGCCACGGATCTGCCGGTGAATGGCGAGGTAGCCGGACAGCTGGCACTCAATGCATTCCCGCATCCGCTGCAACTTAGCCTCAACTGGCAGCAGCAGCAGGGCGAGCTGCGTGTGGCAATGGCGGAAGAGAACCGGCCGCTTCTCAGACTGCCCTGGCAGATTAGGCGCGATCAGATTCGGATTGAAAAGGGCGAATACTTCTGGACACTGGCGTCCCAGCCACTTTCAGGTTTTATTAACCTGACGCTGGATAACTGGCAGTCGGGTCTTGAAAGCAGTCAGATCACCGGTCGCGTCAACCTGCTGACGCAGGGGCGCGGCGGCAAGGGCAATGTGGTGCTGGGCGTCGGTCCCGGTAACCTGAGTCTGACCGATAGCCACCTGCCCTTTCAGCTGACCGGCGAAAGTAAGCTGGCCGATCTGCAACTCTTTGGTTCCATCCCTGGCGTGCTCAGCGGCTCGCTGCTCAATCCGCAGTTAATTTTGCAACCTAAATCGCTGCTGCGTCTGCGGGGGCGGCTTCTGTCCACGCTGGAAGTGGACGAAGCGCGCTGGCCGCTGGCGGGCGTGCGACTCTCCTCGCAGGGTATTGATGGGCGCCTGCAGGCTATTCTCAACGCGCACGATGCCAGTTTTGGCCGATTCCGGCTGCATCTGGATGGTCGCGCCACGGATTTCTGGCCTGACAAAGGTGAATGGAACTGGCGGTACTGGGGCGGTGGCGAGCTACTGCCGCTGCAGGCGCGCTGGGATGTCAAAGGCACCGGCGGCTGGCACGATACACTGATACACCTGGATACACTCTCAACCGGTTTTAATCAATTGGCCTACGGCAGCGTTAACGTCGCAAAACCGCGCCTGACACTGACTGAATCCGCTAATTGGCAGCGTGATGCGGCGCAACCTTCCTTCAATGGCCATTTCAGACTGCAGGCGGGGCCGACCCACTTCAGCTATGGCGGCCGTCTGGGTGATTCCACGCTGGACTTCGAGGCGAAAGGCCGCGATCCCGCCTATTTCCTCTGGCGGGGGGAATTAAAAGCGGACAAGGTTGGCCCGCTGCGGGTGAACGGTCGCTGGGACGGTGAACGGTTGCGCGGTCAGGCCTGGTGGCCGGCACAGTCGCTGACCGTTTTTCAGCCGCTGCTCAGCCCGGATATGAAAATGCAGATTCAGGGCGGCAGTTTGCAGGCACAGGTCGCTTTCTCCGCCGCCAGTAAACAGGGCTTCCAGGCCGGAGGCCATTGGACGGTCAGGCAGGGCAGCGTCTGGACACCGGACAGCCAGGTGAACGGTATCGACTTCTCACTGCCGTTCAGATTCCATGAGCAGCAGTGGCAGTTTGGTCAGCATGGCCCGGTTTCACTGCGTATTGCCGAGGTGAAAAACCAGTTTGCGATGCAGAATATTCGCGCTGATCTGCAGGGTAACTGGCCGTGGTCTGAAGAGGCGCCGCTGACATTACAGGATGTCAGCCTCGATCTGCTGGGCGGGCAAATCACGCTGCCATCTTTGCGCATGCCGCAGCATGAGCCAGCCCGAGTATCACTGCGAAATATCAGCCTCAGCGAGCTTGTGACGGCATTGAAGCCTAAACAGTTTGCCATGTCGGGTAAGGTCAACGGCGAGCTGCCGCTGTGGCTCAATAATCCGCGCTGGCTGGTGGAGAAAGGATGGATTGCTAACAGCGGTCCGCTGACTTTTCGGCTGGATAAAGATATGGCGGATGCAATTACCCGCAACAACGTCGCGACCGGCGCGGCGCTGGACTGGTTACGCTATATGGAAGTCTCTCGTAGCTGGGCGACGATCAATCTGGATAACCTGGGCGACCTCACCATGGCGGCGCAGGTACAGGGCGTCAGCCAGTTCAGTAACCGTCGGCAGACGGTTAATCTCAACTATCGTCATCAGGAAAACCTGTTTCAGCTCTGGCGCAGCCTGCGCTTTGGCGATAATTTGCAATCCTGGTTAGAGCAACATGCGACTTTGCCATCGAACAAGGACACTTCACCATGAG
>Ga0308162_1001205_pt1 | contig 21821 bp, 30 predicted proteins | sample PhySR2_FD_201370 | JGI IMG/M metagenome (GOLD analysis project Ga0308162, IMG submission 201370) | Phyllosphere microbial communities from UC Gill Tract Community Farm, Albany, California, United States - DLSLS.R2 | ecosystem: Host-associated > Plants > Phyllosphere > Unclassified | place: USA... | reverse complement strand
CAACGGGATTATTTCACCCTCAGAGAGCGAATCGAAATCGCCGGAAAGCAAATAGCCGGATTGCAGCAGTACATCAATGAACAATGCAGGAGGTAGGCATGTCACTTCAAGGTAGCGAAAACCCGAGCAAATTTAGAGATGAGTGGGACGAGTCTTCATCTGAAAAAGATGAGTGAGCATGGCAAGGCGTATGCACCAGTGCGCCTGATCATGTTTATTAATATTGATGGTTAGAAAATGAACTAACAGTTTCGCCAGGATTTATCTTAGGGTAACTTGACAACTCCTTTGTCGAAATGGAGGTTGTCATGAAAGATGGTTTGTATCACGTAAATTTCAAAAGTAACCAACAAGACTTTGGGGTTGGAGTGGTTACAGTCAGTCAAGGTAAAGTAAATGGTGGTGACTATGCTTACTATTACCAAGGCGATATAGATGAAAACAAAGCTCTTCTAAAAGTGACAAGGTTCAATGACCAAGCCACTTCAGTTTTCGGGCCTATTAAAGAGTTTTTCTTGGAGCTCAAGGTTAAGCCTGTGATGGGCTACCACATCCTTGAAGGGAACATTCAGGGAAGGCCCGATATGCAAATACAGATTCACACCAAGCTTTTAGCTCCGCTAGCTGAGTGATCACCTTCTAGGCCGCTTTGAGCGGCTTTTTTGTATCTACCGACAAGGGATAACGGATAGCCACGCTGTGAATTTTTGTTTAAGAAGCTTGAACCAGTGTGGTTGGATTAGTAAGATTCAGGAAACGCATTTATTAAAGGAATAAACGTTATACCTGAGCACAGTTAGGGTGTTCACCTTTGGCTAATTTGCCGTCGCGGACATTGTTCGCTTTAAAAGAAGGGTATAGAGATGCGTACAGAGGATGATCTGAAAGAAATCAAGCAAAGCTTACATAGGATCGCTTACGGCGGGCGATCAATTGGTAACCTTTGGCTTATTATCGCCGAAATCACTTTGTTCAATTTAATGCTTGTTTTTATGATTCACGGGCATTCAAATGGATCTATTGGGCTGTTATTTGCACTTTTTTATGGTGTTTCTGCTGTTTTTTTGATTTTAAGTAGATGGAACTTGCTACCTCTACTTATATGCTATGTATACGTGAGTTTGTGTTGGTCCATAATTCCTTACGGCGTGATCATGGATGCAAAATACCCAGTTCTTGCATGGGGTGGTGCGGCAGTTGTCTTTGCTTTTTCTATGTGGTTGCATATCTTTTATGTGACAGATAACGTTTTAAAAGAAAAGAAGAAAGGCAGAAGGTAAAAGTAACTCAGCCTCAAGTTTTGTTATTAAGGGTTCGCTTCGGCGGGCCCTTTTTTATTGGAAGGGAAATTACTGACACTTACCGAATCACGGTAACCACATAGTCAGGCGAGACCAATGTTGGCCTGATGAACAGGTCACAACCTGAAGTCGTTAACGGCTTCATTGGCATTGCCCGTGAAGATGGTGGCTGGGTATATCTGGCACCGGATGACGTGCTTAAGATGGAATACGTTCCGGAACTTTCAGCGACAGGCAAGGCCGATTAATGGCGACAGATAAATTTGCCGCCAATTTTTTTAAACACAATCACTCACGTTGGATCTTTTCCCATTCAGCCCGGTAGCGCTCGTTTTCATCTACGCAAGAAGCGCAAAGTAATCCGCCATAGTACATCTCGTTTTCAATGGCACTTTCAAGCTCCTCTCCCTCAAGAGTTACGGGGCAATTATTATGATGCCCGCCAGGGTTAGTTACTCCATCACATGGCTGTTCCAGAAATGGGGACAGCACAGCTTTTTGCTTTTCGCTCAAGCTATTAAAACCATTATTTACTGCTCTTTGAGCAATGCCAGAAACCATAGCGTCTTGGTCGTGAAAACGATCGTGATTGAGCATTGACTCAAGTAAAGATTCTGTAGACATAAAAACTCCTTTCCCAGAGGAACTACATGGCACTCACCGACAAACAAGAAATGTTCTGTCGCGAGTACCTCATCGATTTGAACGCCACGCAAGCGGCCATTCGGGCGGGGTACAGCGAAAAGACCGCGAACGAACAGGGCGCTCAAAACTTAGCAAAACTTAGTATTCAAAACCGTATTTCAGATCTCAAATTACAGCGCAATGAGCAAGTAAACATTGATGCTGCTTATGTACTGAAGCGCTTGGTTGAGATTGACCAAATGGATGTGCTCGACATTCTGCTGCCAAATGGTGAACTCAAGCCGATTAAAGACTGGCCAAAGACATGGCGCACAACCCTGTCCGGGATGGATATCACCGAGATGGCGGGCGATGACCCCGGCTTCCTGAAAAAGATCAAATGGCCCGACAAGGTCAAAAATCTCGAGCTACTTGGAAAACACATCAGCGTGCAGGCATTCAAGGAGCAGATTGACCAAAAGGTCATCGCAACGCACAACATCATGCCTGTGCCATCTTGCGCCAGCGCTGAAGAATGGGAGGCAGCCGCACAGCTACAGCAGAGCGAGGTATTAGGCAAATGAGCTACAACGTAGTTTGGAAGCCTTTACCCGGCTCGCAATCTCTGGCGCTGAGCTGCCCATGTGACGAAATCCTTTTCGAGGGTACTCGCGGCCCCGGTAAGACCGCAGCACAACTCGCCCGATTTCGTCGCCTGGTAGGATTGGGGTATGGCACGTTTTGGCGCGGCATCATCTTTGACACAGAATATAAAAACCTTGCTGACATCATTATGCAGTCAAAGCGTATGTATCGCCTGTTTGGCGATGGCGCGAGGTTCCTCAACTCAGCTTCAGAATTGCGATGGGTGTGGCCCACTGGTGAGGAGCTGCTTTTCCGCTTCGGCAAAGAGGCAGATGACTACTGGGATTATCACGGCCAGGAATTCCCATTTATAGGTTTTAACGAACTGACAAAGCAGCCTAATGCTGACTTTTACGAATCCATGTTCTCTTGCCGCCGATCTTCATTCAGGCCGCAGGACTACCCGCGCGACGATGGCTCACTATTGCCGAATATCCCCCTTGAGACATTCAACACCACTAACCCATTTGGCATTGGCCATACTTGGGTGAAAAAGCGATTCATTGCCCCAGCTCCACGTGGAACCATTATCCGCGACAAACAGATGGTGCCAAACCCGCAGACTCAGCAGGAAGAAGAAATAACCCTTACACGCGTTGCGATACATGGCTCGTTCAAAGAGAACCCTTATCTCGACCCGGTGTACATCGCCACGCTGATGAGCATCAAAGACCCTAACAAGCGCAAAGCATGGGTTGAAGGTTCGTGGGATGTAACCAGTGGAGGTCGCTTCGACCACCTGTGGAACGAGTCACTTCACGTTATCAAGCCGTTCACTATTCCTGAGAGCTGGGCTGTCGATCGTTCCCACGACTGGGGCGAGTCGAAGCCATTCTCTAATCTGTGGTGGGCTCAAGCTGATGGGACTGAGGCGAAGCTTCCAGACGGGAGTAAGTTCTGCCCGCCTGCTGGCTCACTCATCCTTATCGGAGAATGGTATGGCTGCCCGCCTGATGAGCTAAATAAAGGCCTGAACATGTCATCGACCAACGTCGCCAAAGGGGTTGCATGGGCAGATAAGTGTCTCGCAGGTGAAGAGAGTGATGAGCCGGAAGAAACAAAGAATCAGGGGCAAATGCATATTATGCCAGGCATCTGCAAAGAGGTAATTCCGGGTCCGGCTGATAGTGCTATTTACAACACCGCTGACAACGAACTATCCATCGGACAGAAGATGGAGAAGCAGGGAGTTAAGTGGGTGGAGTCCAACAAAAAGCCCGGTTCTAGAATTAACGGCGCATCGATTTTTGCAGACATGCTTGAAGCAGTAATTGAAGGCAAAAAGACAGAGTCAGGAATGCCTGAGAAACCAGCACTATACGTTTTCGACTACTGCCGTGGATGGATAAGCCGCGTGCCTGTTCTTGTGCGTGACGACAAGAAGCCGGATGACGTAGATACCACTCAGGAAGACCACGACTGGGATGCCACCCGATACCGCGTACTGCATTCGCCGAAGAAAACAGGCGCAATATTCTTCTAAGGAGCACTCAGTGAGTGAATTAAATAGCGGGGAACAGTTCCTCGTGAATGCCCTTGCTGATGCTTTAGGGCGGCAGCGCATGCTTTACGCAGGCAGGCCCGGCAACACGAAGCGAACAAAGCTTTATGAGGAATTTGGTTACCCCGACCAACTGGGCTTCGAGCAGTATTACCGCGCCTATGAGCGTAACCCTGTCGCATATGCCGCCGTGCATAAGCTGCTGGAATCATGCTGGACGGATAAGCCGACGATCATAGACGGCGCTGAAAACAAAGAATCAACGGAAACCACTATCTGGGAGAAGGCGGCAACCAGATTACTGAGCAAGCACTGGGCGAAAATCAAAGATGCTGACCGTCGCAATCTGGTAGGCCGCTATTCAGCGTTGCTTATCCAGTTTAAAGATGGCCGCGAGTGGAAAGAGCCGGTAGACACCTCTGTTGTTAAGCGGTTACGTGACAAGTCGATCGTCAAGCTCATCCCAGCCTGGGAGTCGCAGATTAAGCCTGGCAACTTCGACACTGACACCATGTCGGAAACCTACGGCGAGCCGGTTAGCTACCAGTTCAATGAGCAACCGGTTGGTGATGATGGCTCTTACGGTCCAGTGCGCAGCGTCACGGTTCATCCTGATCGCGTTATCATCCTGTGTGAAGGCTCTGAGGATGACAACATGCTGTCCGGCGTGCCATTCCTTCGCGCTGGTTACAACAAGCTACTCGACCTCGAAAAGATTTCCGGTGGTAGCGCTGAGGGATTCCTGAAGAACGCGAGCCGACAGCTCGGCATCAGCTTCGATGCGCAGACGGATATGGCGGCGATTGCCAAGATGGCGAAAGAAGCAGGTTACGATAACCTCGGCGAAGCAATGAACGACAAGATGATGAAGCTAAATCGAGGTACTGATTCGGCTCTCGTAACTCAGTCAGGCACCACTTCCGTGCTATCAGTAGCTGCCGCCGACCCGGCGCCAAGCTGGACGGTAACGGCTAACGAATTCACATCATCAATTCAATGCCCATTCACCATTCAGTTTGGTCAGCAAACGGGGCGGCTCGCTTCTGATGAAGACAAAACAGATTGGGCGAAGCGCTGCAATGGTCGCCGCTGGGGCCATCAAACGGCTGTAGTAACCAAATTCATTGAGCGCTGCTGGAAGACTGGGGTGATTGAGCCGCCGACATCGGGTGAAATCACTCTGGCATGGTCTGACCTACTCGCACCAAGTGAGAAAGAGAAGATTGCCAATATGCAGGCAATGGCTGCTGTAGCGAAAGACACCCAGCAGGCATTCGGCACCCCAGCAGTTGACGAAAACGAGGTGCGGACAGTTGGAGAACTTGAACCACGCAAAGCTCCACCCACGCCTGATCCAAACAAAACGTTAACCGATAAGGACCCGCTGACAGATGACGATGACAGCGAAAACCCGAATCGGGACGCCAATAGTATCCAGCAACAAAGCTGACCCGACCCAATCCGCACGCTCCGTTAAGCGGATGTTTCGAGACATTGAGAATCGCTACTACCAGATTAAGGTGGCGCTGAAGAGGCTATTTGATGAGCGCCTGACCGGGCAGGAGAGGGCGAGCAACACGCAGAGCTATGCGGTGCATGGCTATGTGATTTATCAGGTGAATGCCGGCACGTACATCTACGACATGTCGGCACCTCAACTGGCTGACCTTCTGCAGCGTGTTCAGCTGATCCTTGATGATTATCTGCTTGAAGGCGGCAGCAACAGCCTGTGGGCGCTTCAGTACGTTGCGGCAGAGTATGAGCGCGGCACTCAGCAGGCATTCACCAATCTGTCTGTGCAGTCGCCAATCTACGAGCAGCAGACGACACTTCAGCAGCTACTCAGCTCGGCCGCATACCAGAATCAGGTGGCAGCAGCGTACGTATCGACGTATAGCGATTGGCTGCTTGAGTCCGACCGTGCGCGTGGTGACCTGGCTAATGTGATTTCAGATGCAATTGGCCGTGGCATCAACCCGCGAGAAACCGCACGCATCATCAGTAAACGGCTTGATGTGTCGATGGCGCAGGCCAAGAACATCGCGCAGACCGAACAGGTTGGTGCACTGCGTAAGGCTCAATGGCAGGAAACGGACTGGGCGCGTGAACGGTTAGGACTGAATACTGCAGTGCTATGGCTTTCGGCGCTCAAGCCTACAACGCGATCGTGGCACGCCAGCCGTCACGGCAATGTTTATACTACCGAAGAGGTGCGCGACTTCTACGCCGAGAACGGCAACCGTTACAACTGCTATTGCAGCCAAATTCCTGTGCTACTTAACGACGACGGCAGCATATTCAACAAGGGGTTACAGAATAGGCTGAGCCAAGAACAAACGGCTTGGAAAAAAAATAGCTGAACGCTAAATTATCCCCATCCAAAATGGGGGGGATATGAGTAAACGGATTGATAGCACAAGATTTATCTATCATTGGATAAAAGCCGAGCCTTTCGAAAGAATGCAAGAAAATGATTATGAAACTGCTTTCGAAGTACTGTTGAAAATTATTTACGATGGAGCGGTTAAAAGTGGGGAACCATTCAAGACGGGATACAAATCTTGTATTTGTTTTACTGAATCTCCAGAGTATTTCATGCACAGTGACAGGTCAAAGTATCAACCATTCGGTGTGAAATATTTGAAAGACTATGTTTTCTCCCTAGGAGGCAGAACTGTTATATACATGCCTTCAAAAGAGAAAAACCTGCTCCATGATGAGCTCCTGTGGCGTTATATGCTTCATGATCCAATTTCCACCTCAGATGAGCGTCCCTTTGGGGTCGATTTCACGTGGGAAAGAGAGTGGCGATTGCCTGCTGAGGAACTGAGTATTCTTGACGCTTACAGCATTATCGTACCTGATAGCAATTATATAGATCGAATAATCAAAATTACAGATCGCTGGTTAGATGAAAATGCTCATGAAGAGTACATAAGAAGTCATGGTCGACACGAAGATCCTGACCCTGGATTCCAAGATTACATCGACGATATAAGGTCAATGTTATCAACACCAGATCGTCTATTTTAGGTCGCTTCGGCGGCCTTTTTTATTGCCTAAAATCCACCGATGAGGACCCAGCATGAAGCGCAATCGCGTTAACGTGCTGACCGTCGTCAACTCCGCTTCAAACATCACCACTGAAACCATCGACGGCAAGCCACATGTTGTGGTTCGCGGCATCACGCCTGTTGTGGACGATATCGTGATGAACCGGAAGTTGTACCCGGCAGCAGAAATTGGCAAAGCGTACAACACACTGGAACGTAACCCGATGCCGCTGGGCCACCCAAAAGTGGATGGTAAGCACGTATCGGCGCGCGATGTCAGGGCAGTCAACAACTACCACGTTGGCGCATGGCTGCAGAATGTGAGTCACACCGACGGCAAAGTAACCGGCGACATGTACGTTGACCGCCGCTATGCCGAATCCAGTGACAAGGGTAAGCGCCTGATTAACCGCCTGGATGAAATGGCCGCCGGCACCAACGCCGAGCCCATTCATATCTCAACCGGCCTGTTGTATTCCGGCATCGCTGCCAACGGCGAGTCGAAAGGAAAAAAGTACAACGAAATCGCCACGAACATGATGTTTGACCATGTAGCGGTGCTTCTGGACGAGCCGGGCGCTGGTACGCCAGATGAAGGCGTTGGCATCTTCGTCAACTCTGATGGTGAAGAGCAGAAACTGGAAGTTGTGAACCTGGCTGAAGCCGAAACTCCCGATCCTGATTTACCGCAAGACCCCGCACTTAAAACACTTTTCAACCAGCTAAAGGCGTTTTTCAGCGCCAACAGCATTTCCGTCAAAGAGGAAGCAAACCCGATGAAAGAACTCATCACCAATGCGCTGAAAGCGAAAGGCATCGATGTTGAAGGCAAGTCCGATGCTGAGCTGATGGACGCTTACAACCAGATGGCAGCTGATGACGCTAAAGCGAAAGCCGATGAAAAGGCCAAGAAAGAGAAAGAAGAGGCTGATAAGAAAGCCAAAGAGACCGCAGCAAACAGCGAGCAGGCCCCGGCATGGTTCAAGCCATTTGCCGACAAGCTGACCACCATTGAAAGTGGCTTGGCGGTTAACGCTGACAAAGAGAAAGGCGAAAAGCGCACTGCAGTTAAGGCGAAGTTTGGCCTGGACGATTTGGCGGTTAACGCTCTGGAAGGCGCGGCACTTGATGGCCTGTATGCACAGTGCCAGTCATCTGTTGGCCTGAATGGCGGTATGCGTCATCAGGTGAACACTCAATCCCTCAGCGAAATGCCGGAGTAAAAAATGGCTAAAGATGGAAAGCATGTAATTCACGCTGGCGGCGTGTTCCCTAATCCGTTGCTTAACCGTGAAGGCGCAGCAGCAGATGCCACTGCACCGGGCACTATTGGCTTCTTCGATGCTGCCAAGTTCACCGCATCAGTGGCGGGCGCTGAGTCGGCAATTCTGTATGTGGCAAACATGGATTACCTGCGCTGCATGGGCGTGGATGACGCCATTGCTGCTGGTGAGAACGTTGTTGCCATTCAGCCGCTTCGCGGCCTGTTTCTGAATGTCCGCGCTGCTGCAGGCACATACAAAAAAGGCCAGCCGGTAGCGGTAGCTAATGGCCGCATCACTGCAGTTGCCGCTGACGCTGATATATTCGCTTATGTCGAAGAAGATAAACCAGTCACTGCGGTGGCGGGCGATCTGATTCGCGTTATGTTCAAGTAAGGAGCACCTGAATGTTTGTATTTTCCCGTTCCATTGGCGAGCGCACCGGAAACCTTGAAGTTAACCAGGCGCAATTCGCTGAGCTGCAGATGGCGCGTAACGAAGGTGCTCAGGCCGCTGCCGATTTCCTCGGTCGCGTTCGTGGCATCCGAGAAGATGCCGGCCGACTGGATGCTGTCAACGCCGTTGACGACATTCGTCGCCTGTATCGCGCATTTGATACCACCGTGCTGGCGCAGTTTGAGCCAACCACTCAGTTCACCCTGCTGAATGACCTGATGCCACTGGCTCGCTCTGTACGCATCGAGCAGTCACGTTACGATTACGCTCGCACCGGTGGTCGTGGCTGGGCTCACACATCCATGAGCGGACAGATTGGCGCAGCGCTGGATGCGAAATCCTACACCTTCGATGGCACCATGGTTCCTATCCATGATTCAGGCTTCAAGTTCACCTGGCGTGACCCGATCTTCAACAGCCCGTCTGCGCTTCAGTCTCAGGCTGATGCACAGCGTGGCTCAGTGGAAGATGTGCAGCGTCAGTACGTTGACTACATGTTCAATGGCTTCCGTGACTCAGAGGGTAATTACGTTAAGTTCGACGGCCTGACCTGGAAGGGTTTGAAAGAAGATGAGCGCGTGGCTCAGGTGACACTGACCTTCAACTTCGCCACAAGCACCGACCCGGTAGCCCTGCGTACTAATGCTATCGCGCTGCGTGACGTTGTTCGCGTGACTAACAGCCAGTACGCGCCACAGACGTGGTATGTGTCTGCTGAAATCATGTCGAACCTTGAGCGCTACTTCGACGTGAACGCGACTCGTACCGTGCTGGAAGAGCTCCTGAAGCTGTCAGGCATCGCCGCGATTAAAGAAGATGCTCAGCTGTCCGGTAACGAAATCCTGATTGTTCCGCTGACTGCAGGTGTTATCGCACCGATTGTCGGTCAGGCTATCGGCACCGTTGCGGATCCGCGCCAGTTCTACAACAGCGATTACATCTGGCGCACATGGGGTGCGATGGGCCTGATGGTTAAGCAGGACATCAACAACAAATACTCCGTCATCCACGCCTCTTAAGGAGCAGCTAATGGCACTTGTAAAGATTCTGGCTTCAAACCTCTTTGCCGGTGCCAACTTCCAGAAACTGGAGGTTGGTAAGGTTTATGACGTGGACAGCGCGATCGCTGAAAAGTGGGTTGAGCAGGGCAAAGCAGAAACATCGAAGGAAAAGGCCAGCGAAAAACTGGTTTTTGAAGTTGCTACGCCATCCGCGCCGATCAGCACTGACACGTCTGTGTTGCAGTCGAAACTGAATGATGCGCTTGAACAGCTTAAAACCGCTCAGGAAGCACTGTCGTCTAAAGACGAAGAGCATGCCGCGGCGCTGGAGCAGCTTAAAACTGATCATGCCACTGAGCTGGATGAAGCGAACAAACGCGCTGCTACAGCAGAAGCGGCGCTGGCAGAAGCAACCAAGAAGGCGAAGTAATCATGTCGCAGATAACGGCGGCGCAGGTTAAACAGCAGTTATCTGCGCTGGGTTACGCGGTTCCGGAATTCATGATTGAAGCCTACCTGTGCAAGTTAGGCAGTATCAGCATGTGCCTGGAGGCGGCTGGCTACGATGAATGCGATCTGATGCTGATTCAGGTGTACGCCGTGACGTTGATGGCTATCACCGCCTACAGCCAGCGCATCAAATCACAGTCAACGCCTTCAGGGGCGTCCCGATCGTTCGATTACAGCGGCGATGTGAAGACCATGCGTAACACGCTAGCTGCGCTCGATACGTCTGGCTGTACGTCTTTATTGCCGATTGATGTAGGCAACAGCGTTGGGTTCTTTGATGTTGTGGGGGGATGCTGATGTGGGTTCCTGTATCGGAAAGGCTACCTAAGGCTTTCATTCGGGTATGGGTGAAAACCGACAGTGGCGTACAGACTACCGGATACGTTAACGAGGCTGGCGAGTGGCGGATTAACTGCCCTCGCATTGCTGCTAAAAGGCCGAATGTAATCAGCTGGAGGAAATGACATGTCATCATTAGCCAGCTGGTCATACACGGCTCAGGCGACGATATGGAAGTCTCTAGGTCTGGATGAGTATGGCGACTCTCTTGGCTGGTCTGAGCCACTGGTGATTGCCTGTGATTACCAGGGCGGTCTTTCTAAGCGATTCGGCGCGATTGGTGGCGAGAAGGTCGTTAAGAACACCATATGGACCGAGTACGCGCTGGCAGACACCGGTGATTACATCCTTATTGGAGTATCCACTAATCCTGACCCGATCGCAGCGGGCGCAGACGAGGTGATGCAGGCAATTCGCTATGCAGACACCTTTGATCAGCTGGCTGATGATTATGCGATTCTGACTGGAGGCTGATATGGGTGTGAAAGTAAAAGGCATCCGGCAGGCTCAGCAGAACCTCAACGCCCTGATTGGCGACATTCAGGGCAGGAAAGCGGTGAGGGCCATTCAGAGTGCTTTAATCATCGGCTCGTCGCATGCGGCGCTGTATACGCCTATCGACACATCCACGCTCATCAACAGCCAGTATCGAGAGCTGGACATCAAAGGTACGAGGTTAACCGGTCGCGTGGGCTACACAGCTAACTATGCCGTCTATGTTCACGATCCTAACATCCCGCAAAACTTCCGACGCTCGACCGCTCAGAAAGAGTTCCTGACCAAGGGCTTCGAGGATTCGCGCGATGCCATCACTGCAGTAATCAAGAAGGAGATGGCGATTTGAATCCTCCAATGCACACGCGGGTACGCAATTACCTGGTGGATGCAGGGCTGACGGACGGGTTTAAAACTCAGCTGCTTGTATGGAATGACACCGGCACAACATCGGATAAGTTCATGGTGTTTCGCCCCAATGGCGGTAGCGCGGTACGCAACCAGCTAGGTGCTGAATATTACGTACTGCTGGATGTGATTGGCGCTAAGGGCGGAAATGGTGTGGTTGATGAGGCAGTGCAGGCCATTATCGAGCACGTTCAACAAAACCCCATGTCCGACAGCTGCATCGGCTATCTGCAAAACCTTGGCGGCATCCCGGCGCCAGTTCTCACCGCCGAAGGCCGACTGGTTTATCGGCTCCAGTTCGTCGCCACCCATGGCGATCAGTAAAACATCATAGAGGAATTACCCATGGCAGATTGCCAGAACAGCAACGAACGTTTGTTCGGTGGTGCCGTTGTGCTTGAAGTTGCCGATGGCTGCAGCGATGTGCTGCCGCAGGAGTCGGAATGGAAAGCTCTGGCCGCCGGCACAAGTAAGGGGTGGGACTTCTCACCAAATACTGTCACGTCTGACGCAGATGATGGTGGTGGCTTTGTTGAGAGCATCATCACCAACTCGGATTTCACCATGAGCTTTGAAGGTGAAGTGCGCAAGAAAGGTAAGCTGGACCAGTATGGCGTTGGCCGCTTCATCAAGTATTTCGCCGCTGAACTTAAGGCCAGGCGCCAGCCTGGCATCTGGGTTCGTATGGAATACGGTGAGGTGACATTCCAGGGCTACATGGTCATCACAGCACTAAGCTCTGACGGTGGCACGAATGATATCGTGACATTCACCACAGAGTTCAAAGTGGGCGATGCTACGACCATTCAGGTTATCGATACTGATGAGACTGTCGTAGCAACAGGCGTAACAGTAACTCCAGCCACAGCAAGTCTGGCAGTTGGTGCTACACGTCAGCTTACTGGCACTGTACAGCCTACTGATGCAACTGACCGCACCGGCACCTGGACGACCTCGGATGCTACGAAAGCAACCGTCAGCAGCACCGGTCTGGTTACGGCGGTAGCAGCGGGCTCAGCGACAATCACTTTTAAGTCGAATGACGGCAACTTTATCGGCACCTGCGCGGTTTCTGCCACAAGTTGATAATCGAGCGGGCATTACCTTGCCCGCGTTTTGACAGCCTTGAACGCTGAGGTGTTTGACAGGAGTTGTGTGGGTTGTTATCATTTGGAAGCAAATGAAGTTATTTAGGCTAGGTGGTGTCGGGAGTTCAATTCTCCCCCTAATCGTAGCAGGCATTCTATTTTCAATCAGTTACATAGCTGGTTATAAAAAGAACAAGCTAATTGCTCAGAAATCCACCAATCCAGAAGGAGCTAAATAATGAAAATCTTCAAAAATAAAATTCAAGAAATCAGTTTTTACGAGTCGATCCAAAACTTCAGTAACAACGGTGCATTTGTTGCGTTAGGTTCAGGCCAGACACTACTATCCTAAGTAGCTTCATTTTTGCAAACCCCGCTAATCGCGGGGTTTTTTTATGGGCAAAATTTATATGGTGCCGTACAAAGACATTGGCGAGTGCCTGATTAGCTACGGCGAAGATGAATATTTCTTTCGCCCATCCTTTACTGCGATGTCGCGCATCGGAACGCCGGAAGAAATCGTAGAGGTGTTTTACGCGCTGCATAACGACGAAGCTACACCTCGCCTGAAAGCTCTGGCTGAGAACTATCAGGCCATCCCTGAGCATCAGCGACGGTTCTACGCTGCATACAGCGGCAGCGATATTGTGCCAGCCTTTGCTCTCAAGTGGCTGCTGTCTTCAGCATGCTCTAAAGCTGCGATATCAGCCGCAATGATTGTACTGGCCGCCTGCTGTGACAGGGATGCCACTCCGCTGACTGGTGAGCTGGTGCCGGGTAAAACAGGGCGCCGCACATTCGTTTACCGGCCCGGAGCAATGCCGGTGAGGGATATGATGCTGATTTCTCAGTCCCTCATTCAGCATGGCATCATAGGTAAGGCTAAGGTCAGAAAGCTGCAGCGCCATGAGGGGAGCAGCACTTCAACTGAGTTCAATGCCTTCGAATACATCAGTGCAGCCCGTACCCATCTTGGCATGAGCCGCCAAGAGGCGGAGCAGCTGACGATGACAGAGTTCCAGATGATGCTGGCGGCGAAGTTTCCAGAGCAGAAGGGCTTCACACGTGAAGAGTACGACAGCGTGGCTGATGATTATCTGGCGAGGAAGGCTAGGAAACTGGCGAAAGGATAAGTAAACCCAGTCCAGATCGAGATTACTTAGCCTTTGAAAAGTTGAATATTTGTATCAATAGTAAGCTAATGTGCATGAGAGATGCTGCAGACATGCCAATACAGATACTAGGTAGCATAGGTATAGGAGTTTTACTTGTGGCCATCAAGAAAATGCCAACGAAGAAAACCATACCTAGCTCAACAAATGTCAATGCGTACAAAATTACAACCGAAGACATATAGCCATATGCTTTCAGCTTGTACATGTTGCGTCCGCCAAGGCCCATCATAAAAGTTAGAGCAGCTATCAGTATGGCTATTGTAGTACCTGAGTACGATGCCATAGCTGCCCCCAAGGCGTCCCTATGCTCAGAAAAGGAGACGCCTTCGGCAAGCCAGCGAATGATGCAGTAAGCTACCACTACGAACGCATAAGGTATGGTAAAAAGTATGATCGCAGGGGTGATTTTTATGCGCATTCTAGCCCCCTCTCCTTAAGCGTTTAGATGGTTAATTCGTCTCCGAACATGTTTGCAAAACATTCTACAATAATCGGCTTCATCCTGATGTAGCAAGTTGCCATTTCTAACGCTAAATCTTCGTTAGTGGAACGATAAAGGTTAGCGCTTATCTGACCTTTGTTAGACAAGTAAAATTCCGTTAGCAAGTCGGCGGCTTCTTCCTTACCTTTAAGCAAAATGCTTTCATGTTGTTCATCAATGTTATCAATTATTTCCTTGGCAAAGCCTTTTATGTTACGCCTTCTTTTAGGTTTAATTGTGATTTCAATGCCTTCAAGAAGTTCTTCGTCAATAGATTGTGCGCCAAGCGTTCGAAGCACAGGACCAAGTAACCTTGAAGCTGACTCGACTCTAATGGTAGTTCTGCCGATAAACTGCATGTTCATCGCATCATCTTTTGTGATGTCGCGCATGAGTGGCTCAATAGATAACTTATGGCCATCCGGAATTTTACAGCGGGCGTTTAAATATGCAGTCAGCTCTCTGACGCTTGGCCCATAAAGCGTCTTTGCGAACCCAATAACGTTTCCGCTGATATAAAGAAATGAAGGAAACCCGAGCGATTCATCGGAGCTCAATGAGCTTCGAATCTCATCTACAGAAAAGGTTTTCCGGTTTATTCTTTTTACGAGATCTGAATCAAATGTTTTTGTAATGAGGAAGGACTCTCCAGAAATGTGGTGAGCAAAAACGTAATAATCTTCTATCTGTTGAGAATGATTTTTGGCATCGATTACTTGCTCAGATAAAAGCCTTAAGAAGTCTAGCGGGGTCTTCTTCCCTGAGTTTTTATCAAGTGCGTAGATGGCGTTGAAGCTTAATTTCATTGTGAGTCCATAAATTAGCGTTGTGGCCGCTCCTTGCCATGTTGCATGTTATCTCAATGGCATTGGATGAGGTGATGGAGCGTATGATTACCAAGCGCTCTAGGAATCATCCTATCCTTACTTTGTCTGTTCGCCCATCCTGATAGATGATCAGTGCTTATGTTTTCGTTACTTTTTTCCACACTGCTTGGTAGATTGAGTATCCACAGTCAGCAAGGGAAAAAAAATGAAATTAGAAATCAGAAGCATTCATGGGCATGGAAAAGCTACAGAAGAGTATGTGATCATTGATGTTTTAAGTGATTGCGATGCTAAGTATTACATGGTTGCTGACACCACTTATCAATCTGGTGGTATATCCAATAAAGTAAGACATACGCATTGGTTCTATCCAGCCGCCCTAAAAAAGGGAGACGTTTTAGTCTTGCATACTGGCACAGGAACGGATAGAAGCGACAAGCAAACAAACGGGGCAACCTATCATCAAAGATTTTGGGGTCTAAAATCTGCTGTATGGAATGATGATGGAGATGGTGCGCTACTTTTTGAGATTAATACCTGGAGAACTACCAAAGTTGCTGAAACGAAGTGAAATGAAGACCATCTTCGGGTGGCTTTTTGTTTTGCATCACCTTGCACCCACTCCATGTTAGGATTTATCCCATCATTTACTTTGGGGATAGGGATATGAAGAAGCTGATTTTGGGTGCATTGGCGATAGTTACGGTTACTGCTGCTAGCAAGCCGCCTTACAATCTGCACGTGCCGTCAGATCCTAATGCTACCTTTACAGTGCTGGAGATTGGAAACAAAGGAAATCTCGCCACTATAATCACCAAGCGAGATGGAAAGTCAGGCACAACTTATTCGCAGCGTGCCTACGATTGCAGCGCAAGGAAGGTTATGTATTTAGGTTCTGGCGAGACATTAGGTGAGATGCGCTCATCTAAACCTGACGATCACCTTTCATCAATAGTTGATGGCTCAATTGCAGATTATGTCGGTAATGAGGCATGCAAATAGAATCAACCCCCTTCAAACAACCCGCTTCGGCGGGTTTTTTATTGCCCGGAGATCGTGATGTCAGAAAAAGTCGGAGAGATTTACTACGAGGTTGGTGCTGACATTGCTCCTCTATTGCAAGGCTCCACGCAAGCTAATGCTGCGCTTGATGCTATGGGAAAGGGTGCAGACAAGGCATCAGGCAACATGGACGGACTTGAGCGCTCCGCATCAAAGACTGGCAAGGCTGTTGCCCGAGCTGCTGACGATGCAAGTCAGGCCGCGAAAATCATGGAGCGTCTCGGTAATGAGATAGCGGTGCTGGAAGAGGCCAACCAGAATGGAGCCCGCAGCGCCACTGTATTGGCTGCACAACTGATAGCTGCAGGTGAAGCATCAGAAGCGCAGACAAAAGAGATTGGAAACCTTGCAGGCAAGCTTTTCGATGTAAAAGAGGCTGCCGCTGAATCAGCAAAGTCACTTGCCTCAAACGCTGCGGCGATGCAGCGAGCTCAGTCAGCCATTGCTTCGCTGGAGAGCGACGTATCAGTGTTGAGCGACGAAATGGAGTCTGGATCACGTAGCGCCGCTATCCTCGCTGCTCAGTTAAAAGCGGGCGAAGGTGCAACACAAGATCAGAAGAGCCGCATTAGTGAGCTTACGGGCAAGCTATATGACATGAAGGCCGCGCAGGATGCTTCAACGCGCGCCACAATGCTCGCATCGAAACAGGCGGCGCAGCAGGCCAATGATGCAGCCAAACTTCGCTCAATGTCTTCCAGTTTCGCTCAGCAGATAGCGATTCTCAATGAAGAGCAAAGGAATGGTGCCCGAAGCGCAGCCATGCTGGCAGCGAGATTGCAGGCCGGGTCCACAGCCACTGCGGAGCAGAGAAAAGAGATTGGCGAGCTGGCTGGCAGGCTATATGACATGAAGCAGGCGCAGGATGCAGCAGCATCATCGACTGAAAAGGCAGCGGCTTCATCTGGCAGGATGGAGATGATGATGAACCGAGTTGGCTTGGCAATAGCAGGTGCTTTTACGTTGCAAGCTGCCGGTCGCATCATTTCTATAGCGGATCAGATGTCAATTCTTCAGGCTAGGGTTGAACGGCTTTCTCCTTCAATTGAAGTTGCAAAGAGTACAATGGCCAGTTTAAGCGCTATCGCAGCTCAAACTGGCAGCAGCCTCGATGATACGGAAAGGCTTTGGGAAAAATTAACTCAGTCATTAAAATCTGCTGGCGTATCAAACTCTCAGATCCTCGCCCTTACAGAAACTCTCCAAAAAATAGGAACTGTTGGCGGCTCATCCAGTGAAGAGATGAGCTTAGCTCTACGACAATTCGGGCAGTCTCTGGATGGCGGAACTATCCGGGCGGAGGAATTTAACTCGATTATTGAGCAGATGCCGGAACTGGCGCGCCAGATGGCAGCCGGTTTAGGAATATCTGTTGGTGATTTACGTAAGAGGATGCTCGAAGGCAAGCTAACAGCGGAGGATGCGCTGAATGCAATAAGATCCCAAGCTGGGAAGGTGAGTGAAGAATTCGACAAAATGCCTTCAAGCGTCGAACGCGCTACAAACTCATTGGATGTGGCATTTAAAAACGTGATTTCAGATTTGAATGAATCCATTGGGCTGACCAGGTCTCTGGCCGGCGCCATGACCCAGCTTTCAAACAACCTGAATTACTTCAATAAGAATGCAGGAGATGCAGGAAGACTGCCAAAGTTGCTTGAGCTTCAAAAGCAATATACAAGCGAGGTTCAGGAAGGGCAGAAATGGTGGGAGACTCAGTCTGTTTACCAGCAGCGCGTTGGGCAAGCGGCTTTCAACCTGAAAAATACAGAGTCTGAAATCAGAAGCATTCGAGCAGCTTCCACTAAGGAGCTTGAAAGCCAGTCCAAAATTGTTATTCCCAAGTCGACGGCTGACAGTAAAGAAGCCAAGGATCTGGAGAAGAAGTCTCAGCGGCGCTTGGAGCTTTCAAAGCTGGAAGGTCAGGCTAAAGCAAGGCTACAGGCTCAATATGATGCTGAAGATGCCGGCATAACTGATAGCAAGCGCGTGAAAGCGCTGCAGGAAGAATATGCTGCCACTGAGAAGAATACGTCTGCAACGAAAGCTGGAAATGCAGAAGCTAAGAGATCTGCATCTCAGGCGGAATCGGTAACGCAGAAACTTGAAGCTCTCAGGGCTAAGTCAGAGCAGGTAGGCGATACGACGAAGGAACTGTCACGAGCTCAGTCAATTCTGGCTGCTGAGCAGTCATTAGGTAAAGGCGCTACGGATGCTCAGATAGAACAGGCCGGGAAGTATGCGGCGAAAATCTGGGATCAAAACAATGCCCTTCAGCAACAAGCCCAAATAAAGCAGGGCATGAAATTTGCTCAGCAGGAAATAGCCGCCTCTCAGGTAATGCCGGATGCAGTTTCAGGAGCAGTAGAAAATCCTACCGCTCAGATTGACCTGCAGGAGCAACAGAAACTCGAAGCTTTAGCAAAGTATCAGGCGCTGGATGTGCAGAACGCGCAACTTTACGAAGATGCGAAAACAGCTATTCAGCGGCAGGCAGCCAATGCACGCCAGCAGATAGCGCAGAACGAAGCCAATATGCAGTCGCAGGCTATTTCCTCGATCATCGGTTCTGTTTCACAGGGCTTTGACGGACTGGCTAACTTAGCCGCCGGTGCGGCCGGTAAGAGCAGCGGCGCATATCAGGCTATGTTCGCTCTGAGTAAAGGATTTGCTGTTGCTCAAGCCGCACTTAACCTGCAGCTGGCAATCTCGCAGGCTATGGCGGACCCAACAGCTCTGACTCCAGCGCAAAAGTTCGCTAACTATGCTGCGATTGCCAGTGCTGGCGCTTCACTGCTGACCAGTATTGGTAGCATCTCTATGGGTGGCGCTCGCGAGCATGGCGGGCCCGTCAACGCCAGCAGCATGTACCGTGTAGGTGAAGGCGGTAAGCCTGAAATCTTCAAGGCCAGCAACGGCAGCCAGTACATGATACCCGGCGACAACGGCTCAGTAATCAGCAACCGGGATATCGGCGGCGGGGCAGAAAATAGTGGCGGCAATATTTTCAATGTCACTTTCAACGTCCAGACCACGAATGGAATCGATGATGCAACTATGCAAAAGATGGCAGGGATGATGAAGCAGGTTGCCCTGTATCAGATGAAAGACCAGACCCGCCCGGGCGGAATGCTTCAGCCTCGAAAATAACAGGAAATCCCATGCCAGAAACTTTCACATGGAGCCCTCAAAAGGGTTTCACGGTCTCGCGTGCGCCTAACGTGTCGGTAGTAAAGCTGGGTGACGGCTACGAGCAGCGCCAGATCAAAGGCATTAATCCGCTGATGGACAGCTATTCGCTGACCTTTATCGGCTATGACGATGCGAAGTGCTTGCGACCGAACGTGGCTAAAGCCGCAGAAGCATTTTTGAAGGCGCGAATGGCTGTTGAGGCGTTCTACTGGACGCCTTCGGATGCCGGCGTCCAGCGGCTGTATGTGTGCCGGTCATGGTCGCTGAAGAAGAACGGTAATCAGCATGAGCTGACCGCCATGTTTGAGCAGGTTCAGCGATAGTTTATGAGAAGGAATAATAATGAGCTGCTGGGAGATAACGAGTGATAATCGATTGATGGAAAACATGCATGAAAGTGCGCTTCATATTGAACGCCCGCTATGTTCACTTAACGAAATCAGGTGGTCCGGCAATTCGTCCCCTAAGTCAAACTTAGACGAGCCTATACCTCATCAAAAGGAGGTTCTGGAAGTGTATTTGAATTACGAGATCTAAAAATTATGGACTTCATTGTATTGCGAGCAGCATTTAAATCTCTCTCATTAACTGCTTTCTCCAGCTTATCATTGATAGTCATTAAAGCATTACAAAACCCGGGCTTTGTGGGGATTGATGTTTCTACCTCAAATCCGACGTTCATTAATTCAGCCATAAGCGTCAATGGGGCTTCATCTAATAGTTTCTTTGCATGTTCAGCTTTTAATGGCTGTAATACCGCTCTATTTCCACTTAACTTGATAAGAATCTGCGATTTATCTGGGCGCCATTCATTGCCTATGGATGGAATCATGCGCCACCCACAGTACCAATTGCGGCATACAGAAGGTCTTTCTGGGTAGATTCCACAACCATTTTCAGACAAGTGATGGCATCGAACGTCTGCGGGCTTTTTAAGTTCATTTTGGTCAATACGAAGAGATATGCAGCATACAGAGCATTCTCCGCATTCACGGTTTGGAACTAGTTGATTGCTTGTCGACATAACTTGCTCTCAATAGAGTAAATCAGCCATTCCTCCATAAGTTATTCGTTCGTGTCCAAAACACGATCGGGATGAATATTCAACATATCCTTAACTGTCTATCAGCGAAATCCTGATATTCGATCAGTAATTTCATCGGTTGCCTCATGGCGGCCTTTTTTATGGGCACAATATGCGAGACATACCAGCAGAACTAATTATCGAAAGCGTTGATGCAGGTGTTGGCGCGATGCTCGACCTTTTCGAAGTGGACCTGCAGTCATTCGGCGGAGATGTTATCCGCTTCCATGCAGGAACAAACGGCTATTACGGTGACGTCATCTGGCAGGGCAGGCAGTACTCAGCCTATCCGATCGCGGTTGAAGGGTTTGAAACGAAGTCAGAAGGCACTTACTCGCGCCCGACAATGAAGGTGGCGAACATAACCGGGCTTATCACCGGCATCAACCACGATTTCGATGATGCATTAGGTGCGGTGGTAACGCGCCGGCAGGTGCTTGTGAAGAATCTGGATGCGGTCAACTTCCCTAACGGCAACGCTGATGCCGATCCTACTATGGAGGCCGTATCCCGGTATGTCATAGAGGAGATGGCAGAAGAGACATTCGAGACCGTGACTTATAACCTGGCTACACCAGTTGACTGCGATAACGCCATCATACCGGCGCGAACCATTCTGGCTGATGTTTGCCAATGGGTTTACCGCGGCGACGGCTGTGATTATTCAGGCGGGCCGGTGGCCGATGAGAAAGATAACCCAACCTCGGACATGTCACGGGATAAGTGCTCAAAGCACCTCACCGGTTGCCGCATGCGATTCCCTAAACCTGAACCGCTTCCCTATGGCGGCTATCCCGGCTCTTCAAAGGTGTCCTGATGCTTGAAGATGAATGCCTTGCATATGCAGCACTATCCCATGACGAAGTGTGCGGGCTGATTGTTGATGGTGAAAGGCTCATGCGCTGTGATAACCAGCACCCGGACCCGGGGCGAAACTTTCGCATAAGCGATACAGACTGGATGAGAGCGGAAGCGGCGGGAGAAATCACCGCCGTTTTTCATTCCCACCCTAAGCCAAAGCTAGTTCTTTCGGCTGCCGACAGGGTGGCGCAGATATCAACCGACATTGAGTGGTGGCTGGCAAGTGATGGCAGACTTCGGAAGCTCCGGCCGGTGCCGCATTTGCTGGGCCGCCGGTTCGAACATGGCGTGATGGATTGCTACACGCTTTTCCGGGACGCCTACCATCTGTGCGGTATCGACCTGCCAGACTTCGATCGCACTGCCGGATGGTGGGTGAGGGGCGAAAACCTCTACCTGAAGAATATGGCTGCCAACAGATTTTACGAAGTTACTCCGGCCGACATCCTTCCGGGT
>Ga0308162_1001200_pt1 | contig 21912 bp, 16 predicted proteins | sample PhySR2_FD_201370 | JGI IMG/M metagenome (GOLD analysis project Ga0308162, IMG submission 201370) | Phyllosphere microbial communities from UC Gill Tract Community Farm, Albany, California, United States - DLSLS.R2 | ecosystem: Host-associated > Plants > Phyllosphere > Unclassified | place: USA... | reverse complement strand
TGCGGGCAAATACCGGCACGCTGAATACCGCGACTGCGATAATGACATTGTTCAGACCCGTCCCCAGCAGCGCCACCACCGCAATGGCCAGCAACATACCCGGGAACGCGAATAATACGTCGGCACCGCGCATGATCAGCATATCAACCCAACCGCCGTAATAGCCCGCCAGTAAGCCCAGCATGACCCCGACCAGCATGCCGATCGTCACCGACAGCACGCCGATATAGAGCGAGATACGCGCGCCATAGATAATACGGCTGAGCAGGTCGCGCCCGAGTTCGTCGGTCCCCATCCAGTGTGCCGCCGTTGGCGGCGACGATAACGCCATCCAGTCCGGAGCCATGGGATCCCAGGGCGCCAGCCAGGGCGCAAAAATCGCCACCACAATCAACAGCAGCACAAACCCGCCTGAGACCAGCGCCAGAGGGTTCCGCACAAGGGCATGCAGGAAATCGCGCCACGGCGAACGAATAATCTGAGGCGGATTTTCAGTCAGCGATTGAATACTCATTTTGGCTCCTGTCGCAGACGAATGGCCGGATTAACCACCGCGTAAAGCAGATCGACCAGCAGATTAATCACAATAAATTCAAACACGAACAGCATCACCAGCGCCTGAATCACCGGCTGATCCTGCGCTTTGATCGACTCAATCAATAACCAGCCTAACCCTGGCCAGTTGAAAACACTCTCCACCACGATGGATCCGCCCAGCAGAAAACCGAACTGCAAGCCCAGCATGGTAATCACCGGGATGAGCGCATTGCGCATCACATGTTTCCACGTCACCAGGCGGTTACGCAGCCCTTTGGCTTTGGCGGTACGCACGTAATCTTCCTGCGCCACCTCAAGAAAGGCCGAGCGGGTAAAACGCGCCATTACCGCCGCAACCGACGAACCCAGCGTGATGGCGGGCAGGACTATATCGCTGGCCCTGTTAAAGCCGCTGACCGAGAACAGCCCAAAAGGCATCGCGACGAACTGGATGAGCAACAGCCCCAGCCAGAAGGCTGGCATCGAAATGCCGCCGACCGCCACGCTCATCAGCGTCCAGTCCTGCCATCTTCCACGTTTCAGTGCAGCCATAACGCCGAATAACAAACCGAGAATGACGGACCAGGTAAAACCCGCTAAGGCGAGCCACAGCGTCGGCATGAAGCCCTCCCTGATCACCTCCAGCACCGGTTGCTGGGTGCGATACGTGGTGCCCAGGTCGCCCTGCAACAGGCTGCCGATCCAGTGGAGATACTGCTGCGGCAGCGGATCGTTAAGCCCGAGGTGCTGACGCGCCGCTTCGATCGCCTCAACTGGCGCATCCGGTCCGGCATAAATACGCGCCGGGTCGCCCGGCATGAGCTTGATAAAACCGAAAACCAGCAACGAGACCACCAGCAAAACCGGGATCATCTCCAGCAATCGGCGAATGATGTATGCAAACATGCCATTCCCTGAAATGAGGTGCGACTGGCCTCCTCACGTCCCTCATCCGTTCCGGACAGGGGACGAGGAAGAAGAGACCGTCTTATTTAAAGGACGCCTGAGTGAACAGTAAATTACCATCAGGCAGCATCGAAACGCCGCTCAGCGTGTTGCGCTTGCCCACCAGATTGTCTGGCGTGCCAAGGAACGCCACCGGTGCTTCTTTCCACAACACCTTTTGCGCTTGTGCATAGGCGATGCCACGCTTTGCCGGATCGGCCGTCGCCAGCCCGGCAGCAATCGCTTTGTCTGCATCAGGGTTACTGAAGTAGGAGACGTTATACGAGGTCGGAACCCAGGACTCGGTGGCAAACAGCGGACGCAGCGCCCAGTCGGCATCCCCTGTAGAGGTCGACCAGCCGCCATAATAGAGGTCAAACTCCGCCTTTTTCGGGTCCTGAACGCCCCACAACTTAGCGTTGCGCGTGCCGGAATCCATCGGTGTTACCGTGGCACGAATGCCTGCCGTGGCCAGTTGCGCTTTCAGCACCTGAGCGGCACGGACGCTGGCCGTGGCGTTGGTCACCCAGAGCTTAAGATCCAGTCCCTCCGGATAACCCGCCGCTTTCAGCAAGGCTTTGGCCTTATCCGGCGCATAGCCGTAATCAGGATCGTTCTGTTTCTGATAGAACTGTACGCCTTCCGGGATCGCGGATGTGGCAGGTTTGCCCAGACCGGCAAAGGCCACTTTCAGCCACAGATTACGGTCAATCGCATAGTTTATTGCCTGACGCACCCGAACATCGGCCAGCGGTTTGTGCTGCGTGTTGATCGCCATGTAATAAAGATAAATGCTCGGATCGCGCTGAATGGAGAGGTGGCTGTCCTGCTGAACGGCCGCGATGAGGTCTGAAGGCAATGGCCAGATGGCATCCACCTGGCCCGATTTCAACGCTGCCACCCGTGTCGCATCTTCGGGACTCGGAGAGAAGATGACATGGTCGACTTTTGGCCATCCCTGCTGCCAGTAACCTGCATATCTGGCCAGCGTAACGGTTTTGCCCGGTTTCCAGTCGACAAAGGTAAACGGACCGGTTCCCACCGGATGCAGTCGCAACTGCGCTTCGTCCGGATATTGCTTAAGAATTGACGGGCTCCACATCACCGCGGAAGGATGCGCCAGGGTGTTGATAAAGGCCCCGAACGACTGATTCAGATCGATTTTTACCTGGTCGGGTGCCAGCACCGTGACCTTATCAATCATTTTGTAGAGGCTGTTACGCTTCAGCCCTTTTTTCTGATCTGCCAGACGATCAAGGTTCGCTTTGACGGCTTCTGCATCAAAAGGGGTACCGTCCTGGAAGGTAACGCCTTTGCGCAGCGTCAGCGTAAATTCGGTGGCACTGTCATTAGAGGTATAACCGGTCGCCAGCCAGGGTTGCAGCTTCATCCGGGAATCAAACTGGAACAGGCGCTCAAAGATGCCGCTCTGAACCGAGTAGCTGACATTATCCGAGGTGTCGTGCGGATCCAGCCCCGTGATATCGGCATACATTGAAATGCGCAGATCCTGTGCCTGCGCAGTCATGACCAGCGTCGTCGTCAATGCGAGGGCGAGCGAAGTACGGCGAAACAGCGTTTTCATAAATTCTCCTGGTCGTTAAGGATTATTGCAATGCAATGCCGTCAGCTACCCAGTGCTGGGGGGCAACCTGCCGATATCGGGTTTTAGTGACCGTTTCACCCACCTTACGCAACGGCGAGGGGATTTCGCTGTCATCGAAAATACGGGGCTGACGGTTTTCAGGATCCGCTACCGGCACGGAGGCCAGCAGTCGTTGGGTATAGGGGTGTTGCGGCTGATTAAATACCGACTGACGCGGTCCAAGCTCCACAATCTGGCCGAGGTACATCACCGCGACGCGATTAGCAATACGCTCGACGACCGCCATATCGTGAGAGATGAAAATCCATGCCACGCCCGTTTGCTGCTGCAGGTCCATCATCAGATTGACCACCTGCGCCTGAATCGAGACATCAAGGGCCGATACCGCTTCATCAGCAATAATCACTTTCGGTTTCAGCGCCATGGCGCGGGCAATGGCAATACGCTGACGCTGACCGCCAGAAAATTCGTGCGGATAACGACGCGCGTGCTCTGGCAGGAGACCGACGCTCTTCAGCAGCGCATCTATCTGTGGGGAAGCCTGTTCAAGCGAAGAGACCATGCCATGTAACAGCAACGGCTCGGCAATGGTGAAACCCACTGTCAGGCGGGGATTCAGTGACGCATAGGGATCCTGAAACACCATCTGAATTTCACGGCGGAGCGGCTGGAATTCTGCCTCTTTCAGGTCAGAGATTTCCTTTCCTTCAAAGTGAATACTTTCAGCTTCACTGTTGATAAGGCGCATCAGCGCCCGTCCGGTTGTCGATTTGCCGCAGCCGCTTTCACCCACGATGGCCAGGGTTTCACCTGGCCACAGACTAAAATCAATCTGCTCAACCGCATGCACGTGATGCGTAAGGCTCGATAAGATGCCGCTGCGAATCGGGTAATAGACTTTTAATCCGCGCACATCCAGCAGCGGCGCCACGTCATAGCGCGCGGTATGCTGTTCGCCTTGCACAGCCTCGCGGGCACCGGGCAGAGGAAAGCGTTGCGGCCACCTGTGTTCCCGCATATCGCCGAGTTTTGGTACTGCCGCCAGTAACGCTTTGGTATACGCATGCTGCGGGGCGGCAAAAATCTCAGACACGGTTCCCTGCTCTACCACTTCGCCACGCAGCATGACCACCACGCGATCGGCGATTTCCGCTACCACGCCCATATCATGAGTAATAAACAGCACCGCCATTTGTTTCTCACGCTGCAGCTCACGCAGAATATGGAGAATGCGCGCCTGCACGGTGACATCCAGCGCTGTGGTAGGCTCGTCGGCAATCAGGAGTTGCGGATCGCAGGCAAGGGCCTGGGCAATCATCACACGCTGCCGCATGCCGCCTGACAGCGAGTGCGGATAGCTTTTCATGACGCGATCCACATCGGCGATACGCACCTGTCGCAGCAATTCACGCACCCGCGCATGGGCCTGCTTTCTGTCGCACTGCTGATGATCGCGTAATGCCTCGGTAAGTTGATCATCAATGCGCAGCACCGGATTCAGCGAGGTCATGGGCTCCTGAAAGATCATCGCCATTTCACGGCCACGCAACGTGCGGCGCTGAGCGTCATCCAGCTTTTCTAACGCATGCATTTTTCCGCTGCGGTCGCGGAACTGCATGCTGCCGCCATCGACACGTCCGTTGTTTGCCAGCAAGCCCATCACAGCCAGCGACGTGACAGATTTACCTGAGCCGCTTTCACCCACGACGGCGACGATTTCACCTGGATGAATGGCAAAACTGATGCCTTTGAGTGCCTGATTCTCACCGCTGCGTCCATGAAACGAGACGCTGAGATCCTGAATCGCCAGCACGGGAGAGGCAGAGGCAGCGCGGGTTGCAGGGGAAGTACGTTGTGTGTCCGTCATCGTCGCCTCACAGAGTTATAGCCAGATACGGCCTTGGGAGTAGCTCAGGAAAGGAGAACTGTCGGCGGCAAGCCAGATGGGGCCATCCAGATCGACGAACTCAGCGTTAACCGCGACGGGCAATGCGGCCTCCATGGCCAGTGACGAGCCCAGCATGCAACCGACCATAATGCGCATATTGAGCGTCCGGGCTTCATCCACCATCGCCAGCGCTTCAGTCAGGCCACCGCACTTATCCAGCTTGATATTGATCATCTCGTAGCGATCGCGTAATCCGGCAATATCCGCCCGCGTATGGCAGCTCTCATCGGCACAGACCGGTATGGGATGTTTGAAACGTAACAGGTCATGGTCCTGTCCGGCGGGAAGGGGTTGCTCCACCATCGCGATGTTGAATGCCTTCAGTGCCACCAGCAGGCTTTCCAGTTCCAGACCCGCCCAGGCTTCATTGGCATCGATAATGAGCGTGGCACGCGGCGCCGCCGCGCGAATCGCCGCCACTTTTTCCAGAATCGCATTACGGTCGAGCTTAATTTTGAGCAGGAGGGCGCCACGTGACACAGCATCCGCAGCTGCGAGAGCCATATTTTCCTGCGTATCCAGGCTAAGGGTTTCTGCCGTAATGACTGACTCAGGCTGAGAGCAGGTGCTCTTTTGCCAAAGCGTTTGATTAGCCCGTGCGGCATCAAGTCGCCATAGCGCACAGTCCAGCACGTTGCGTGCTGAACCGGCGGGTAAGCGGTGTTGCAGATCATGATGGCTGAGGCCCGACTCAATGTCAGTGCGTACCGCTTCGAGCATGGCCTGAACGCTATCCGACGTCTCATCGTAGCGGGCCGTTGGTGTACATTCGCCCTGCCCGATGAACCCCTCCTGCTCCAGCGTGACACGGATGACCGTCACGGCGGTACGGGTACCGCGTGCGATAGCAAAGGGTCGCGCCAGCGGCAGCTCCACCACATCAATCTGCAACTTTCTCATTTCAGCCACGCTCCTGAAGCAGTGCGGCGATCTCATCAATACCAAAACGCACCGGATCTGTGGCCGGTAAGCCAAACTCAGCGCTGATTTCGGCGCAATAAGCGAGCGCCTCTTCTTCACTGTAATTGGAGGTGTTGATAGCAAAGCCAGCCAGCTGAACGGACTCACTGGTCACCTGCGCGGCACGCAGATTGGCTTCAACGCACGCCTGCAGGCTGACCATGGGCTGGTGTGGCAAATGACGCATGTGGGGTCGTCCCATTTCATGGCACATAACCAGCCAGTGTGGTTGCGCACCATGCATCAGCCCCATACTCACGCCCGCATAGGAGGGATGGAACAGTGAGCCCTGGCCTTCAACGATGTCCCAGTGGTCCTCGTCATTCGCCGGTGACAGTGCTTCTGCTGCACCGGCAATAAAATCAGCGATGACCGCATCCACAGCAATGCCCTCCCCTGCGACCAGAATCCCGGTCTGCCCCGTGGCACGAAAATCGGCTTTCAGGCCACGCGCACGCATCGCCGCTTCCAGCGCCAGTGAGGTGTACATCTTGCCCACTGAGCAGTCCGTACCCACCGTCAGTATCCGCTTACCTGAACGCTTCCTGCCGCTGCCAACACTGAGCACTGGACGCATATGACGCAAATCAAAAAGCTCAACACCCGAAGCCTGCGCAAGCGTCACCAGTTCAGGTTCATCCACCAGTCGGTGGTGCAGCCCACTGGCCACATTCATGCCTGCTTTAATGGCACTTTTGATCGTTTCCAGCCAGTGCGCTGGCAGATAGCCGCCGGCGTTGGCAGTGCCAAGCACCAGCGTTTTCGCTCCGCGCGCTTTGGCGCCGGGAATATCCAGTTCATCCAGACCCAGACTGACCGTGCAGCCCGGCAGTTTAATTTCGCCAACGCACTGCTCCGGCCGCCAGATATGAATACCGCGCGCCGTTTTTGCCGCAAGGGGATCGGTAACATCGCCAAGAAAGAGTAAATAGGGTTGTGGGATTAGCATGTTGTCTCTCGTTTCAGCCAAAAGATCAGGTTCTGAAACCACTATTTCATGCGCTCTGAAAGGTGACGAATGCTTGTTTAGCAGGAGGGTATAACGGCAGGTTATAGCCAGAGGTAATAGTGATGATGGATGGGTTTTTCAGGGGGATTGGACAGGGTATGGATTAAAAGAAGGAGTGGGTCATAGGAAAAAGATTGTGTTGAGAGAAAAATAGAAGAGAGTCGCGGAATGGGTATTCCGCGATAACAGTACTACAGATCAGTATGGGTTATTTCATGCGACGCTGCCGGGCGACGCTGGCGAGACGTTGTGTCCGGCAGTAAATGGCAAACAGGATGAAAGCCTGCCCATTAAGTATCCAGCGAGCACCCACCAAAGCCGCGAGTGCCAGAATCAGCCACAGGCCCGAGTGGCTACCCATAACTACGCTGTAGCTCAAGAGTAAAACGGTCGATATAAGCAACATCGCACAGACGTAAGCCAGCCCCGCCACACCGGCTGTATGGCCTCGCGCAAGCAGGTAACTGGCCGTGAGTATCGCGCCAATAACGACGATTGAGGGAACAAAAAAACTCAACGCATGTATCTGTGGACTGAGCGGAGGTAAAGCGTGCAGAAACGTCAGCAAATTAAATGCAAATGAAACCAGCAACAGCATCAGCACTATCGCAACCGGGAAGCCGTTTTGCCGGGGAAGCGCCTCAGAAGGCTGTTTAAAATAACGTTCAAGCTCTGTAGTGGAACGGGCAAGTATCGAATTATCCTGCCGTGCGATTACCTGATCTATTTCGCGACCCTGTTGCAGGTGTTCAGTGATATTTCGCCCGACAAGCCATGATAGAAATTGCATTAAAATACCGCCAGTGATTGAATTGTCCCCACAATATAGCGCCCGGAGCGTGGCACATTACCTGGAGCAGCAATGATACCACTGACAGCACTGCCTGCCACAGCCGCTGCGCTCGTAACGACCTGCGCGAGTTGCTTAACAAGTTCTTTTTGCACCGACTCTACAGGGAAACGCTTTGGATAAAGTCCTGCACGGATGGCGGCTTTAAGCTCTTTATTACTTATACCAGGGTTTTGTGCCTTAATGATTAATTCAGTAAGGCGAGCCCGGTCCTGCCTTGGATAGTTCCGGAGCCACTCCGTTGCTTTTAAAGAAGAGACTGATTTCATCGCTCGCCATGTTGCCAGGGCTTCTTTTAACGCACCGCCCACACTGGCTAGTGAAATAAGGTCAAGAGACGTTGAAGTGGCAACGTACCAATCCTGAGAGTCCAGCCACGCTACGTTTTCACCACCATTTTCGACGAGATCATAAACCCGGTAAATACCATTGACACATTGCACGCCTGTTGCGGCAGCGCCAGCATAACCAATAGCAACAAGCACGCCGCTACTGCCAGCGGTTATAGGCGTTGCTGAAGCGCCGATAACCGCTACGCCAGCTGTGATAATCATTGCACCACAGGAAAGCACGGTCGAGGCAATCTCCGTTCCCATTGAGGTTACGCTTACTGCTTCACTAAGTGACTTGCCCGTATTAGACGCTGTGGCTTGCTTAGGCGTTTTGGTCACAATCAGATGTGTAACGATACCACTTTGACCATTAGGATGACGCTGACCAGGCCGAACAAGATAACGCTGTGCGCCATCTGCATAGATGATGCCAGCCTGATAAAACTCCCGAGTACAATCCATTGCTGCACCCAGCGCTTTGAAATCAAAATCAGGTGCCCCATAACCGGTCATCCTCGCGATGTCATAACCCGGTAAGTTATTTTCGGGATTCATTCCTGGCAGGTTCATTTTATCTCCTTATAGGCTCAAACTGATGAAGAGAGAGTTCTTAAAAATTGAAATTTGGAATGCAGGTCCAGTCATTACCGCAACAGGATTACATATCAATAAGCATACAATAGGCTAAAAAACCATCATGCCTTAATTAAACAAAAGAACAATAGTTATTCTACTTAACCTTTCACCAAGGACATATAATAGCAGAACCACACTCCATCATAAAAAACTTTTAAAATAAATTGACATAAACAATAATATTATTCAAGCGGTAGTCACCATAGTAGCAATAGCGCTAACAGGTATGTCCTTCATCTTTTTCAATCGTTTGGCTTTGAATATCGCAGTGCCTGCAGGCATTTATAATCCTTACCAAGATTAATAGTTAAACCTTAACGCCCTACATTATAATTTTCTGCAGTAGCACTACACATTAATATATTGACAGCGTGATTAACTTTAAATTCATCTCCACTCAATATATATCCCACACGTAAATGATCTTTCATTAGACTGTACTGTTATCTCACCCCATGAAAATTCCCAAACATGACCATAAGGAGGATCTTTTAATTCACCCTTGTAATTATTTGGATACTTTTCCATCACCCACTCATACAATCTTTTCTCTTCATCAATTAAAACGTTTAAATTTGCTCTTTTTTCCCAATCATTAATGTTTTTATAAAAATAACCAGTTTTACTGATCAGGAACACGCTCTTATTAATAGAAAAAATAGCAGGCCTAAATTGCACATGGAACGGTTCATTGTGCCACATGACATTTTTTGCAGAAAAATAATATTCCCCTACACTTATAAGATCATCAGATGATTTAAAAAACGAAGAATTAATAAATTTTTCGTAAGAAGAAAGTTCTATTTTACTTCCATCTACAAGCAAAGCGCCATTCTCTTCTAAAATCATTTTTTTCATATATCAATTACTTTTCCAGGTTTCAGTTTAAGCCGAGCCTCTTCCGGTATATAAAACTGTAGCCCTCCTCCTCGACCATACTGAGCATTAGCTTCAGCACGTCCTCTGGCTACATATATATCTTCGGTAACGTAGTAAGCTCTCACCTTTGAACGCATTGTAAATGCTGGGTCTAGCATAACTTGCAAAGCTTTATGATAGCCAAGTGGATCACCTTTATACTGCCTGACTGTAGGATGGCTTACAGTATAAGCAGGTAACCGATCTCCATTAGGATGAAGAGCATAAAGTATCGTCCCTTTTTTTATAACCGTATTCTCATAAACATCGATGCCTGGATAATCTCTATTCCCTGGCCCCTGCCACTTCGTCGCTTCTTTCGCAGGGTCTTTACACTTCATCAACCCCCACGGATCCACCCAACCCAGCGCGTTCGGCGCATACTGGTAAAGGTTGATCCCGCCCGCCAGCCCTATCGGGTCCTGCTGGGTAAACCGTCCGCTGTCCGGGTCATAATAACGAAACAGATTGTAGTGCAGTCCGGTTTCCCGGTCCAGGTACTGGCCCTGCATACGCAGGTTCTGCTGAACGACCGGCATCCGCTGGCTGGATTCACGCAGCAGTTTGCCCCAAGGACTGTTGATCCCTTCCCAGGCTTTTTGCCCTTCACCGTCAGTCAGCAGCTCCGGCATTCCGTTGGCCGCATTATGGAACCAGTAAATCTCCGGGCTTTCCACACCATCAATACGCGCCAGCGGCTCATAGCTCTGGCTGTCGCTGTAAACGTAGGTCAGCGGGATCCCGTCGTGGATTTCCTGCAGCAGACGGTAGCCTTCCCACACAAAGCGCGTCGTGACGGCGTTGCCAGATGGCCTGCCCTGTAACAGCTGCTGGCTGGTTTTACTGATGCGGCGCCCAAGCGGATCGTAGCGGAAACTCACCTTAGTGCGCGGCTTATTACGGTCCCGTGGCTCGCTGATGACGTCCGTCAGGCGATGCTCACCATCGTAGCGATATCGCCAGCGGGGCTGGTGATAATACTGACAGTTACACGCCGTCGATGGTCCTGTCCGGTAAGTGGCTAAGGGAGGCAGGGTCTGAGACGGGGCAGGCGGCCAGAGTTAGGGTTGGAGCAGGCTGTATTACCCTGGCGGCGGACTGCTAAAGTAAAAGCCGAAAGGATCGCTGGGATCACTTCCGGTTTTTTAGTTTTTCCTTATTTTTTCGTATAGAGCGGCAATATGAACTAATTCTTTTATCAGTATATCTTCGCCTGGCCAATCGATAATAAAACGTGGATACGCAGGCATATAAACCTTTGGATTCATTACCCTAATCATTTCTTCCAGTTCTTTTTTTACCTGAGTCAACGCATGGATAGAAAGAGGTGCTTTCTCATTGCGTTCATGCCGACTAATAGCGTCAACTACCTTTTTGAGGGCGTCATTCAATAATAATTCAGAAGTAGACTTCACAATAAATTCCCATATTTCCAAGATTGAAGAATAAAAAATTAATCTGCACTATCATTGTACTGAGTGCCATATTCAGATTGCGCAGCTGCTCTACCTTTGATTATTGTTATACTTGGAGCTATCTGCCATTTTTTATTGCAGTCATACCATTTCATTCTGGAGGCAATGCCAAACCAGCTCTATTCATCTGCGAAGTAAAGGTTTAAAAAATATTGCTCCTTAGCTTTGGCTGCCTTTCCATAATCATGGGACTGTGTCCCAAACTAATTATTTCCAACCTTTTACATGGATAAATTTTCAAATTCTACAGAGTCAAATAATTATTTCCTCTGCGCTCTATTAACCCGACAAAAATCCTTTAGGATTAATGATGTTATGAAATGTAAAACAAAAAGATCATTACCTACGATTTTTTTCTCTTACTTGCGTAAGTAACATAACATCATATGCATCTTGCCCGCTTTGTTGTGCTTTATGTGATTCTTCTTCACTTATTTCATATTTAACATCTTTATTGACAATTCCACCTGCATCATAATTTATATAGTATCTCCCATCCTCATGAGTGATAAACATACCATAACCACTAAATATAAGCTTTTCCATGACTTCCCCCTTAAATTATATTTTACTAATTATTGCCTTCGCGAGTGGTGTAGGATCAATAGCTGCTTCCGGAATCCCTCCTGATGTATACCCACCAGGCACCCAAAAATCATTTGCACCCAACTCATTGCCAGATGGCATACGTAATCCTGTTGGATTGGGTATGTCGATCCTCACTGGCGCATTTCCCAATTCTCCTTTCGGCAATCCTAACAATTTCTCAATTGTAGGCACATGACCGCCAGCTCGACTAATTACATCATCTGCAACTGATTTAGGCATAACAAAATGCCCTCCTTGCGGTCCAATCTCTGAATACTTTGGATTTACTCCCCACGCGATTTTTGACACACCCCCTTCGAACTTTGATAAATGCTCAGCCACATAAGCAGGTTCAAGGTAAGTTTTAGGATTAGGGAAAGGATTGTTAACTTTATCCCTACCGCGAACTGCCTTATAAGCTTTTGCCGCCCACCCTCTACTTGAGAATACACCTTTAGTGTTTTTCTGGAATGCATTCCACGCATTCTTACAACTCAACCCCCAAGGATCCACCCAGCCCAGCGCATTCGGCGCATACTGGTAAAGGTTGATCCCGCCCGCCAGCCCTATCGGGTCCTGCTGGGTAAACCGTCCGCTGTCCGGGTCATAATAACGAAACAGATTGTAGTGCAGTCCGGTTTCCCGGTCCAGGTACTGGCCCTGCATACGCAGGTTCTGCTGAACGACCGGCATCCGCTGGCTGGATTCACGCAGCAGTTTGCCCCAAGGACTGTTGATCCCTTCCCAGGCTTTTTGCCCTTCACCGTCAGTCAGCAGCTCCGGCATTCCGTTGGCCGCATTATGGAACCAGTAAATCTCCGGGCTTTCAACACCATCAATACGGGCCAGCGGCTCATAGCTCTGGCTGTCGCTGTAAACGTAGGTCAGCGGGATCCCGTCGTGGATTTCCTGCAGCAGGCGGTAGCCTTCCCACACAAAGCGCGTCGTGACGGCGTTGCCAGACGGTCTTCCCTGTAACAGCGGCTGGCTGGTTTTACTGATGCGGCGCCCAAGCGGATCGTAACGGAAACTCACCTTAGTGCGCGGCTTATTACGGTCCCGTGGCTCGCTGATGACGTCCGTCAGGCGATGCTCCCCATCATAGCGATAACGCCAGCGGGTGTGACCGTCATCTTTCTCAGTGGTACGGCCATGAATATCGTACTGCCAGCGGATACCGTTCAGTTCGGTGACGCGGTTATGCATGACATGAGCGGCACTATGGCGATCCAGCGGGTTGCCTGCGCTATCCCAGCGCCACTGTTCATTACCCGGCTGCGCACCGTCCTGAGACAACAGCCGGCCGGCGTTATCGTAGTTCCATAATGTCTGGCTGAACGGATTATCGTCGCGCTCTTCGCGGATCAGGTTGTTGCCGTAATCGAAGTCGCGCCGGCGGGACCAGACGTGCGGTGCGGGTCGCTGTGAGTCACCCTTAAACACGTCACGGCGGCGCAGTCTGCCTAAGCGATCATACTCACTGCGCATGGTCAGGCCGCCCTGCGTCCGGCTCAGTTCACGATGCAGCGTGTCACGGGTAAATTCAGTGACCGGCAGGTTGTCTAATGCGATGCTCAGCAGATGGCCGCTACCATAATAAAGCTGCTTCAGGTTGCGGCCATCCGGCAGCGTCAGGGCAGTGCAGTTGCCCAGCGCGTCATACTCCCACGCCAGTTCGCCCTGCTCCCCCTGCTCTGCAACGATGCGGCCCAACGCATCATACTTAAAGGTGATCTCCTGCTCGGCCTGCTGGCTCCACTCGGTGTCAGACAGCGGCAGATGCTGCGACACTTTGCCCAGTTGCCCCCCACCGCTGTAGTGATAGCGCGTCTGGCCTTCCGGCGTGGTCCGCGCCAGCAGTTGCCCCGCACGGCTCCAGTGATAGCGATGGGTAATGGACTGAGGATGTCCGGCGGCAAAGGTGCGTGATACCGTACGGCCCGCCGCATCATAGTCATATCGTGTGGCAACGCCATCCAGCCCGACCTGGGCCAGCAACAGAGAATCTGCGCCCCACTCGAACTGATACTGCTCGCCGTTCTCGTTTTGCAGCGCCGTCAACCGGCCACGGCTGTCCCAGCTTCGCTGAACCGTCTCACCCTGCGCATTACGGTTGGCGATCAATCGCCCGACATTGTCGTAACGGAATTCACTGCGCTTGCCATCAGCCGATTCATAGGCCAGCGGCAGTCCGTTTTCACTCCAGTGCAACCGCTCTTCCCATCCTTCTGCGCGTTCCAGCTGAAGAGGACGGCCTGCTGCATCATAGTGATAACGGGTTTCTTCACCATCCGGCGCGATGACACAGCTGAGCCAGCCCAGGGGATGATAACGGTAGCGCGTGGTCAGCCCTGAACAGTCGGTTTCACGGATAACCTGGCCGGCATCATTAAACTCACGGCGGTAGCTATTACCTGCTGCGTCAGTCTCTTCGACAACCAGTCCGAACTCATCCCGCTGATAGAGCGTGCTTTGCCCGAGCGCATCAACAACGCGTTCAAGGCCGTGATGGGGATCGTAATAGTATTTCGTTGTGGAACCGTCTGCTCCGGCAACAACCGTGGGCAGCGAACGGTGTGACAGCCATTGCACCGCCTGCACACCACCGTCAGCATCCTTCTCTTCAACACGGTTGCCCAGATCGTCATAGGTGAAGCTCACCGCGTTGCCCAGCGGATCGATGCGACGCGTCAGGAGTTCGTTTTCATCCCACTCATAACGCCATTTCTCACCACGCTCATCGATAAAACAGGTGATGAGGCCCGCGGCATTCCAGTGGTGTTCGCGCTGCTGACCGTCATAGGTCGACACGCGCGTGATGCCCGCCTCAAGATCGTAATGCATGTGGCAGCCATCACCGCTGTTGGTGCGGTTTTCTACAACGCGCCAGTGATCCAGCTTCTGCCAGCGATATTCACTCTCCAGCCCGCCCGGCAGTTGGTGCCAGACCATCAATCCATCGTCGTTGTAACGGAAGCGTCGTGAGACAACGCCTGCGGCATCAGTAACGCTGGCAAGCTGGCCCCGATCATTGTAGGTCCAGCGCGTGAGAGGCCAGTGCTGATCGCCATCAAAATGGCTGGCTGATGTCGGACGCCGCGCGTGCTGTTTGTCGTCGTAGTGCAGCGTGACGTCAATCGCCAGCGGCGCGTCATGGATACGTACCAGGCGGGCCTGTTCATCCCAGCCCATCTCCAGCGCATTACCGTACTCGTCGCTCAGTGAAGTTAGCCGCAGTACCTGAGGATCAGCGGCCGTGCGTCTGTAAAGACGCCATACCGCACCGTCGTCATCGGCAATGGCGATATCGCCAGACGCGTTGCGCCGTACCATCAGCCCTTCGCTGATGCTGTAGAGCACCTCTTTGTCACCGGGAACGTCAAAGCTCAGCTCGCGCCCGTTGTCATCAAACCAGGTTGCCCGATTCCCTTCCAGCGTCAGATAGCTGTCAAACACCGTGGCCCAGCCCTGACCAAACAGCCCAGCGCGCTGGGTAAGGCTGTTATAGCTGCGCTGAAAACTGAGCGGGAAACGTCCGGGAAGGGAAAAATCGCGCTCGGCATCATCATTAAGGACTTTGACGCCGGTCGCCGCATGAACCGGAAACAGCGACGAGAAGGCCGCATTGATAGCCATGTCCGCCGCCATACCGCCCACGGCACCGGCCAGCGCGCAGGGCATGTTTTTGATGATCTGACTGGGGCGACCACGGATGAGGGAAAGGCCGATCATCATCACGGCCAGACCTGGCACCTTGCCACTTTTGATCTCTCTGACCGTGACAGTTTCACCACCAATGATGACATTGGGGGAAACATCGTCGCTCACGGTGGCGTCACAGGTGGTTTTATCCTTTGCGCGCACTGCAGGCTGGCCATTGATAAAGACGCTTTTCGATCCCTGAGCCAGATATTGCGGTGCACTGTGTTTTTCACAGGCCACTTTGTCCTGCTCCAGCGGAGAGGTGCCCGCATCGGCGGAGGCTACCGTGGGCTGCCACATTGCACTGCCAAACTGGCCGACCGCAGAGAGCAACATGCCGCCATAGTCGGCGAAGCTCTGCGGCGATTGTGGTTCCGGTGGCGGTGTCTCGCCGGGCGTGAGCATCCCGGCCGCGCGTGCGGCTAAAAGACCATTAACGTAGACATTCACTGATCCACTGGCGATTACTCCGGCAGGTGACGGCGGGAATATCATGTTTCCCAGCCCATCGGCCGCTTTGCTGATCTCTTGTGACAGACCAACGGCATTGGCCAGTACACCACCCAGAATACCGCTGAGCAGGCAACTGTTACCCACGGCTGCTACACTCGCCGCTGCCGCCCCTGTACCCAGCAGGGGCGCTGCCGAGACGATAGCAGCACCCACTGCGGCACCAATGACGGCATAGGCCGCACCTTCCGCAACAATGCTCGTGATATCAGCGAAAATGCTGGAGTGAATGATCTCGTCGCCCACGCGGGCAGCAGGGTTATCCATAGGTTATGCTTTCCGTGGATTGTTCAGACTCAGGCTTTGTTTAAATGCACTCCAGCGCTGTCCATCCTCTTCATTGAATGGACGCATGGCTGAGAGCGTAAAAATCATTAAGATGTTCGAGTCAGGCACCTGTGTAGCCAGCTGTTTCTGCCACACTGCCTGCCCGTTACGGTCAAATACGGTTTCAACTTCTACCGCGTGTAATGTGTTATCCACACCTGCCATCAAACGTACAAATTCAGTCTGCTGGATATGGCCCATCTGACTCCGCAATGTGTCCCACTGACGCTGGAACTCTTTTTCCGCATCACTGCCCTCAGAAATAACACCACGGCTCACAACCCATGCCAGCCCACTGGCTTCATCGCGGAGAATATTCATGGTGGTGTCCTGCCAGGCAGCAGGAAAAAGCGCAAAGGCGCCCTCATTGAATTGGTAATGCATAATAGATATCCATATGGGGAAAGTAAAAATGTAATGTTATTAACAGCAGAAGGAGTAACTATTTATTTGCATCATAATCGGGTGCGATACCCGTGTGTGATTCAATCAATCTTTCTTTTTCTACCCAGCCATTAGCCTGATTTCCGTCATTAGCCACATACATTACGCTGTAATATTTTCCATATTCGACGTAAGCATATAATTCATTGCCAGGCACCACAAAAACGTCTTTCTCTACACAACGGCCATCAGGTGCAGAATAAAATTGCAGCCGTCCTGACCCGCCAACCCTGTAGACATTATCTGTATTGTCGAAACGCACGCCTTTTGCGTTAGCAGCATCACTCAAAATCTGGCATGCGTTATTGGCAAACACGGCCAGAGGCAATGAAAATGCTATTAAAGATAAAACTTTGACCATAAAAATCCTGTCATATTTAATAATGCTATTCACATCAGAGGAATATAAAATGATTTAATTCTGCGTTACGCTTTACACAGAATATTTTCAATACTCCGTATTAATCGACATCATAATATGACTGATTTTTTTATTCTCAAGCTGGAAAGAAATACGTTTACTGTCAGCGTCATAGTATAACCAGTGCTGATTGTTACTTTCATCCACTGTGCCCTGACCATACTTGCTGACCAGCACATCCTCACTGTCACCGATTTCTACGCCTCTGGCTGTTTTGATCGCAGGCGTGTTGATGGTGATCTGTGCAATGAGGTAGCTATCGATATCACGCTGCTTCTTTTGCCAGAACAGGTTGGCAGTGTAGATTTCAAAACCATCATATTTATGCTGGTAATACTTATAGCTGGTGTCACCGACAGGCACGTCGCCAACGAAGTTTTCACTTATCTGCGCGCCCACCTGCTTCTGAATTTCACTGCTCCAATCGTCACCTAAAGTTAAACCATGATGATTTATTATCACATAAAAGTCAGATTTTTTTAGTTGAGTACTGGAGTTACCAGCCATTACACAGTGAGAATGAAAAGAAAAAATAAATGAAAGCAGCACACCCAATCGAAAATTACGTTTACTTTTAAGATGAGCCATTTTAAAAAACTCCATTTGCATAGAATCTGCAAACATCGTATTTGATGGTGCGCATACATGACGCACCATCAAATAATGATTTAATTACTCGGAACCATTCTTCCACTTTCCGTCTTCAGACAGCACGATTTTATTATTAACGACAACCGTAAGGTTACTAATTACATTGTTGATAATATAGGTTGCATCATGATTGCGGAATTTATAACTCAGCACCGCGCAGGTTGCTTGACCACAATCACTTTTCGTGGCTTTACCTTTTAATCTGACAACTGCACCATCTGATTTTCTTACACCCTCATAACTAACGTCATTACACTCCGACCCAGCAGCACAGAGCGAAGTTATTTTGATTTTAAATTTTGCGGTCTCAAAAACTTTCTCGCCATCTTTTTGACTATCTTTTTGGTTCTTATCGGGAGTGGTTGACTTATCTTTATCAAAGCGTTTTGCCCACAGTGCAATATCATCCTGCATATTATTACTTGCACGATCATTACTTACATAATGTATTTTATCATCCTCAGGCAGCATCCATGCAGCATACACTTTACCGTCAGGCTGTATAACAAATGCTGAAGCCTGCTCAAGGTAAAGATCTTTTAGCCAGCCCTCAACGAATATACCACCACTCTCTGTTTTATGAGGTTCGCCAAAAACATCAAAATTCTGGCTGAAGTTATTGTACTCACTACCTAGCACAGACTTTAAACTGGAAACGACTTTCTGGTCTTTAAAAATACTTGAAACATTGTTCAGACTATTATATTGAGAGAAAAACGACTGGGTATTGGATGCTGCTGCAACACCTATTGAGCCACTTGTAAAAACAGCCAGAAAAAATAACTTAATAAATAAATTCATTTCACTCACCTGAAACCTTTAAAAATTCGGCAAATTCATTAGTATATCGCTTGGTCAAACCGTTTGAATAATGATCCCACCAGTTATATGAAACACCATTTTTCACCGTAGTGGTTGAACCATATATTCACTTGTTATAATTCAACATTGAGCTAACAAGGTCGTCTTAGGCCAAAACTGAACTCAGGGTCTTACCTGCACGTACAAAACTTTAGTTGCTTCAGGTTTCACAGGTAGTGAAAGCATAGTAATTCAGCAGAGCGGAAAAATCGCCTTCATTAAGGATTGGAACGGACGATCCCGTGCTGGATTCGGCCCTTGCACTGCAGGATAAAAACAGGAGAACATGCACAAAGATAAGACTGGCGAAAAAAGGTTTTACAATCACTGTATTTTATCGGAGTAAGTGATAAAAATAAGAGAGCATTTGTATTTATTCACTAATTCAGCGCGATTAAATTAATTTAATATAAATTCAAAATGAAATTATGAGTGCGAGGGGGGGGCAAAACATCACCACCCCGAAAAAATACCCTAACATTTATTAACTTTATACTTATCATTCAAGCTGAAGAAAAAATGGCGTTTTGAAAAAAATTATCACTCCCACTTACCACTTTGCTCTACAAGTTTTTTATTACCCTGCATTACCTTTAACGCAAGTGGATTAAAGTGCACAATATAATCTACACCGCTATTTTTAAAAATCATTCCGTCGGCTTTATTTGAATTAACAGGCTGCGTGGTTTTACCTTCAAGAGTGATTTGTTTCCCATCTTTATTTCTCAGGCCAAAGTATTTAACTTTATCACATACAGTATAAAACCCTCCACAACCATTCACTAAAGTAATGGTAAAATCAGATGTTGAAAAAACTTTCATATCTGATTTTAAATTCTCCTGATTTACTTCTTTATCGAGCGTGTAATTTTTAGGCGCATAGAACTCACCATTCTCAGGATCTTTAATTAACGTCCACATGACTTTATTATCTTTAATTTCTAAACTTGCTTTACCTTTTACCCCACCAAAAGCAGAATCAAAATCAATCAAAGCATTATTTCCATTTGCAACACCTTTGAGATTTTTTTGTTCATTATCAGGACAATCTATTTTATTACCGCTTCTGGTAACATAGCAATAGCTACCCATTATGTTATTATTTTTCTGTTTTAACTTTAATGTTAACGTTGAATATAATGATCCATTATCATTTTTTTCCTGCCCACTCCACTGACCAGTAAAGTCGCTAGCAGCAAACAAGGATAATGAAGATGTTGACAACAAAACCGCTAAGCTAAATCTAACTTTTTTCATTTAATTAACCTTTAAAATCCAGACAATCATTGACCCTATTAATCCAGCCGGTAAGATTAGGTAAGTTTTTAGGATCAGATATAGTCAGGTTAGTATAATATTGCTTTCTGATTTCAGCAATACTATCGGTTAGTTTACCTGAATCTTCGACACTATTCATAGCTGAAATTGTATCAGGTCCAATGACACCATCAACACTCAAATTTTTTCCATATTGGCTATTTAAGAGTTTTTGAATCTGCTTTCCGGCCCCTCCAGATGTAATGCTCCAGTCATAGGACATTAAAGCTAATTTAGGATCTTGGATGTCATTAAAACCACTTGGGTCCCAATATCTTTTCTTGTAAATAACCTCAGCCTGTTCTGGAGTGATTTTTTTCAGATTTTCTAATGTCGGCTCAACCCCTAAATCTTCTTTTGAATATTTTTTCCATGTATTCCAGGCAATACCATGGTTTGTTGGACCGCCCTTGTCAGATGCACGATTTGCATAGCCTCCTTCATGTCTTAAAATTATTGGCGAAATGGTTGAAAAATTGTCACCATTTTTTGGTGCAGCCGCCCCTTTCGCCGGTGCCGCCGCAGCTTTTGGCGCAGCCGGAGCCGCCTGTCCTTTCTGCTTCGGCGGGAACAGATTCTCTACGGCCTGGCTGATATTCTGTTTATGACTGGAGCCCGGTGCGCTTGTGCCCGGCTTCGCGCCATCCGTGTTCAGGTTCAGTTTGCCGCCAGAGGTGGTGATATGACCATCACCCTGCACAAAAATATTGAAGCCCTTGCCCACAATATTGATCTGACCATTCGCATTAAGTTCGATAGCACTCTCTCCGCATTCAAGGCGAAGTTTGGTGCCCGAACCCACTACATAGGTATCGACCACCGCATCGAGTTTGCCCTTACCGGTCAGCCGCTCTTCGCCCCCTTTTACACCGTGGACACGGTTGGTTTCGACACGGTAGAGCTCATTGCCGCCCGCATAATGGCTGTGATTGTTGGCGACTGAATGGCTGGCGTCGTTTTTAACATGGGTATCCATGTTCTTCTGCGCCTGAATCCACAGGTGTTCCTCACCCGACTTATCCTCAAACCTTAACGCGTTCGCGGTGTCCGCCGTGCCATCCTTCGACCGGCTCAGAAAGCCCATTTGCGTCGCCGCTGCCGGCAGCGCCCACGGCGGCATGCTCGCCTCGTTGTAAACCCGGCCGATGATCAGCGGACGATCCGGATCGCCGTTGATAAAGTCCACCACCACTTCGTCGTTCACTCGCGGGATCTGCACCCCGCCGAATCCCTGGCCCGCCCAGGCGCTGGAGACGCGCACCCAGCAGGAGCTGGTGTCGTCGCCCTTCGCCAGCCGGTCCCAGTGAAACTTCACCTTTACCCGGCCGTAGCGGTCGGTCCAGATCGACTCGCCTTTGGGTCCCACCACCTTCGCCGTCTGCGGGCCGTGCGTTTTCGGCCACGCCGTTTCGGGCGGCGTGCGGTAGGTCACTGACGACGGCAGCACCGTGAAGTGGATGTTGTGACGGCTGTCGCCGGTGTCGCCGCTGGCGTAGGCGTTCTCGGCGAAGTCATAGGTCGCCGAGGTCACCAGATACTCGCCGTTGTCGCTGAAGTGCGGCGCGTTGATGATCGAGAAGGTAAAGCCCGGCGCGATGCCGGTGGCCGTGCCCGACCCGCTGACGCTGTGGTGCTCGGCCTGCCACACCTCCTGACGGATGCGCGCGTAGGACTCGCCGTGGCTGTGGTCGACAAAATGGCCCGGCCAGTCGTAAACGTCCACCGAGCCCGGCACCGGCGACGCCGGGTTCTGCCGCGCCTGCAGCATCCAGGCGTTCGGCTTGCGGAAGTCGTAGTCGTCGGTGCTGTAGATGCCCGGCGTCACGCTCTCCGCCAGCGACCACTGGCTGATGCCCTCTTCAGTCACCACGCCGC